>SAMEA3663036__coassemble_445_pt1 | contig 19558 bp, 18 predicted proteins | sample SAMEA3663036__metabat2_low_PE_031 | metagenome-assembled genome bin SAMEA3663036 (sample SAMEA3663036) | pig gut metagenome | biome: pig gut; feature: pig-associated habitat; material: faeces | place: France | collected 2012
CAGTATACCCCTGCAGTCTTTATGCTGGCAGCTGCTTGGGGGGTAGATCACGAGCACGATTTCACTTACAGATTGCTGAATGCGGCCTGCGTCTATGCCACTCAGGCGGCTATAGTCTATCCCTTGAAGTGGACAATCGATGAACAGAGACCGGACGGAACTGCCTGGAATTCATTTCCTTCCGGACATACGGCGGCCACCTTTGCCGGAGCGGAGATGATAAGGCTGGAATACGGGAATCTCTGGGGAGCTCTGTTCTATGCGGGGGCTCTCTATACCGGAGTTATGAGAGTCGTGCACCAGAGGCATTGGTGGTGGGATGTGGCGGCTGGAGCAGTCATAGGTGTGGCCAGCGCACATCTGGGAAAGTGGGCATCGGATAAGATAATGTGTACATTAGGTCCCACAAGTTTTTCCCTGACGTATAATTTTTAAATTTTTTTCTTACTTTTGCAGCGCAATCAGAAGTTGAACCAAAACTTATTTTATGGTACTTGAGAATGAAACAATTACTCGTTACCGCAGCATTGATGCTGCTCTGCTTCCTTGCGCTCTCGCAAGAGGCTAACGAACTCGGTGGTAGTTCTGCCGAGCTCTCCGTTGTCGCCAGGGGTGAATACCTCTATGGGGATCCGCTTGGCAATTCTTCTCTCTACACCCTGTTGGACGGGTCTATTTCCGAACATTTTTCTTACAGCATTGCCAATCATTGGCTTAGCAGCGATCCAGTGTCTCTGTACACGAACACTTTCCGCTCTGACGATGTGAATTGGCTGGATTGGGCTTACCTCACGTACAGCTCAGGCGATTTCTTTGTGAATATGGGAAAAATGATCGTCCTCTGGGGAACCTATGAAATGGATGAATACGATTTTGACATTCATTATCCTTTTGCATCCAATACCTGGAACAATTTGCCTGCATATCAGTGGGGATTCTCACTGGGCTGGCAGCCTTTGGAACAGCTGACCCTGGAAACTGCCCTGTTGACCTCTCCTTACGGGGAACATCCCTTTACGAGCGGAATGTATAATCTCGGATTCAGGGCAAAGGGTGAGGCCGATGGTTTGGGGGCCATATTGGCCTACAACCTTTACAACCGGCCTGATGCCAAGCCTGTAGGCGTGCTTTCCTGGGGAGGCCAATATGCTTTTGATACTTTCAGTATTACTGTCGATGGCTCAAACAGACTCTATGGCGATGAATTTGTCTCCGGAAACACCACGAACATCAATTTCAACTACTACGGTTTCGATGGTTTCGAGCTGCTTGTAAACCTGGGCCAGGAAGGTGTGGACGAAAATGCTTTCTGTATCCGCGGGGGAATGGCCCTTCACTATTATCCTATGGAGAATCTGAGATTGCATTTGCTGGGAGCATATAACTATTCGGAATTGGCCGGAGAAAAAGATGGCTTTCCTAGTTTCAGTGTTGGACTTACCTATACCTTTACTACAGGATGGAGCAAAAAGATATAATCATAAATCTGGAGCACATATCCCATTCCTTTGGGGATAAAAAAGTGCTCCAGGATATCAACTTATACATAAAAAAAGGAGAATTCATCACTTTTCTCGGGCCTTCAGGCTGTGGCAAGACCACTTTGTTGAGATTGATTGCAGGTTTCCTCAGCCCGGACGAGGGAGTGATTACTCTGGAGGGGAAGGACATCTCTGAACTTCCGCCTCACAAGCGTCCTTTGAATACTGTATTCCAGCGTTATGCGCTTTTCCCTCATCTGGATGTCTATGACAATGTGGCATTCGGATTGAAATTGCAGAAACTCCCTGTGGAGGAAATCAACAGCAGGGTGGAAAAGGTGCTTAAACTGGTGTCTATGACTGACTACGAAGACAGGAATGTGGATTCTCTGTCCGGAGGTCAGCAGCAGAGGATTGCCATAGCCAGGGCTATAGTTAACAGGCCGAAGGTGCTTCTGCTCGACGAGCCGCTGAGTGCATTGGATCTGAAGATGCGCAAGGATATGCAGATAGAGCTCAAGGAGATGCACAAGAAACTTGGCATAACTTTCATATATGTGACTCACGATCAGGAGGAAGCGCTGACCCTGTCGGATACGATAGTGGTGCTCAATGACGGGCGGATTCAGCAGATAGGAACGCCTACTGACATCTACAATGAGCCGCAGAATGCCTTTGTGGCAGACTTTATCGGGGATTCGAACATCCTGGACGGGGTGATGCCTTGTGACAGGAAGGTGCTTTTCGCCGGTCACGAGTTCGACTGCGTGGATGAGGGATTCGCACAGAATGAGCAGGTGGATGTGGTCGTTCGTCCTGAGGATATCTATATTATGAATAATACCGAGGCGGCTCAGTTTACCGCTGTGGTGAAGTCTTGTACCTTCAAGGGAGTCCACTACGAGATGTTTGTGGATTCCGATAAGGGCTATGAGCTTTGCATCCAAGACTATAACGCCTTTGAACCAGGTAGCAGGGTAGGTCTTATCATCAAGCCTTTCGACATTCAGGTGATGCACAAGCAGAGGCTTTGCAACACTTTTGAGGCCGAGGTGCTGTCGGAGAACACTATCCTGATGCTGGACGAGGAGTTTGAATGCGAAGTTTCCGAGTTCCAAAAGGGCGATATCCTTAAAGTCGAAGTGGCTTTTGATAAGGTGGACCTTCTGGATGACAGCGAGGAAGCCTCTGCTCAGGCTCACGTAAGGAACATCCTTTATAAGGGAGACCACTATCACCTGGAGGTGAAGACCGACAGAGGCTTTACCCTCTTTGTGGACACTAACGACGTATGGGACCGCAACGACTTGGTAGGTATCAAGATACTTCCTGAGGATATGCGGATCACTAAACTCGAGGCATAGTGAAGATGACTACGAACAAGAAAGCATATTGGGCTACGCCCTATTCCATCTTCCTGCTGCTCTTCGTGGTGTTGCCGCTGCTGTTGATAGCGATATATGCCCTGCGGGATTCCGCTGGTCATTTTACCCTGTCTAACATAGCGGCTTTCTTTACAGATCCGAAGATAGTCAATCCCTTCCTGGTATCCCTGGAGGTGGCGTTAGAGAATACCATCATCTGCATACTTATAGGCTATCCTGTAGCCTATATACTTGCAGACAAATCCCTTAACCGCTCCGCCGTAACAGCGGTACTCTTTATCCTGCCTATGTGGATCAACGCCTTGATGCGTACCATCGCCACTGCCGAGATATTCACGGCTATGGGAATAGGTCTGGGAAAGGGAACCCTGCTTTTCGGTATGGCTTACGACTACCTCCCATTTATGATCTACCCTATATATACGGTACTCTCGAAACTTGACCGTTCCTATATAGAGGCGGCTCAGGATCTGGGAGCAAGTCCGGTGAAGGTCTTCTTCAAGGTGACCTTGCCGCTGTCTATGCCAGGGGTAATGAGTGGGGTGATGATGGTGTTTATGCCGACAGTGTCCACTTTCGCTATATCTGAGATATTGACTAACAATACGATACAGCTCTTCGGAACTATTATTCAGGAGAATTTCAATAACTTGATGTGGAATCAGGGCGCTGCCCTTTCCTTGGTGATGCTCATCATTATAGGAATTACCACCTTAATACCGGGGAACAGGAATGAAAGCTAAAAGAGTGATTTCCCAAGCCTATCTCTGGCTTGTACTTGCGGTGCTTTATGCCCCAATTATCTTCATAGCCGTATTCTCCTTTACCGAGGCTAAGTCTCTGGGTAACTGGACCGGTTTTACCCTGGATCTGTACAAATCCCTCTTCAGTGGGGCTACCAGCGGCTCCGAAGCTCTGATAGTGGCCCTGAAGAACACCCTTTTCATAGCTCTTGTGGCTTCTCTGGCATCCACCGTACTGGGGACCCTGGCAGCCATAGGCATCTTCAATATGAGGGGAAGATGGAAAAAGAGCATCCAGTTCCTGAACAATGTCCCTATGCTGAATCCGGACATCATCACAGGTGTATCGCTTTTCCTGCTCTTCGTCTTTCTGGGCGTGAGCAAGGGCTACACCACCATCATCCTATCGCACATCACCTTCTGTACTCCCTATGTGGTGCTGAATGTGATGCCAAAGCTCAGCCAGATGAATCCGAACATCTACGACGCCGCCCTGGATTTGGGGGCTAATCCTTTCCAGGCTCTTATGAAAGTGATTATCCCTCAGCTGAAAACGGGTATGATTTCGGGCTTCATCCTGGCTTTTACTATGAGTTTGGATGATTTTGCGGTTACTTATTTCACGGCCGGTTCTTCGGGTATAGAGACCCTCTCCACCTTCATCTATGCCGATGTGCGCAAGGGTGGCCTCACTCCGGAACTGAAGCCGATGATGACTATAATTTTCCTATTGCTTCTGGTGGTGCTGCTCTTTGTGAACCTACGTGCCGTCAAAACTGCTAAAAAACAGAATAATTGAAAATGAAAAAGATATTTGCTTTTCTGGCCTGCCTGCTTTTGTCTCTGCAGGCCCTGAGCCTTTCCGCTAAAGACAGAAAGGATATTTTGAAAGTTTACAACTGGTCTGACTATATCGCCGAAGGAGTGATAGAAGACTTCGAGGCCTGGTATAAGGAGCAGACCGGAGAGGAAATTGAGGTCGTGTATATGACCTTCGACGTGAACGAGGCTATGCTCTCTAAGATAGAGAAGGGGCACGAGGACTATGACCTGGTCTGCCCTTCCGACTATATCATCGAGAGAATGCTGAACAATGGGCTTCTGCTGCCTTTGGATATGTCCGTCCTGGGAGATACTCCTAATTATATTGCTGCCAACCGTTCTCCTTATATAGAGCAGATGTTCCGCAGCATCAATCCTAACATCGATGCTAACGACTATTCCGTAGCCTATATGTGGGGCACCACCGGCATCATCTATAATCCTGCTTTCGTTACCAAGGAGGAGGCTTCCACCTGGGATGTTATCCGCAATCCGAAGTTCGCCGGCAAGATCCTGATCAAGGACGCTCCGCGCGATGTCTATGGTCCTGTACTTATCTACTTGAAACAGAAGGAATTGGCCAGTGGTGAGACTACTCTGCAGGAGCTGATGTACGATTCTTCCGAAGAGTCTCTCGAACTGGTCAAAGACTATCTGCTGCAGTGCAAGAGCGGGGTATATGGCTGGGAGGCCGACCTGGGTAAGGAGCAGATGACCAAGAACAGGGCCTGGGTGTCCCTGAACTGGAGTGGAGATGCAGTATGGGCCATTGAGGAGGCGGCAGCAGTGGGTGTGGAATTGGACTATATCGTTCCGGAGGAAGGTTCTACCGTATGGTTTGACGGCTGGGTAATCCCTAAGTATGCTAAGAATACGAAAGCTGCCACCTTCTTCATCAACTTTATGTGCAGGCCGGACATAGCTATCCGCAATATGGAAGAGACCGGCTATGTGGCTTCCAATGCGGCTCCTGAAGTACTTGAGTCTCAGATAGATGAGAGTCTTGAGCCAATTGACCTTTCCTATTTCTTCGGCCCTGAGGCTTCTTCAGTGAGGGTGGACCCTATACTTTATCCTGACAAGGCGGTGATTGAGAGATGTGCTCTGGAGCACGACTGGGGCGAGGATACCGAGAGACTTTTGGCTATGTGGCAGACCGTAAAGGGCAGCCAGACGAACACTTTCACTTTTGTGGTGATAGGCGTAGTGCTGCTCTCCGCCATTATTTATTTTGTATCTAAGTCTCAGGCAAAGAAATCTCGTAAGAGAAAAAGAAGATAAAATATGAGAGCAGCGATTTATGGAGCAGGTTCCCTTGGAACCATTCTCGGCGCTTTTATCAGCAAGAGCGGCACTGAGATAGATCTTATTAACCGTAATCAGGCTCACGTCCAGGCATTGCGCCAGAACGGGGCCAAGGTTTGCGGTACGCTTAATTTTACCCAGAAGGTAAATGCCTTGACTCCTGATCAGATGGAAGGCAAGTATGACATCATCATCCTTCTTACCAAACAGCAGTTCAATGAGCAGGTGGTGACTTTCCTTAAAGATTATCTGGAGGATGACGGAGTAATAGTGACTCTCCAGAACGGACTTCCTGAGTATAAGATAGCTCAGATAGTGGGGGAGAACAGGGTTTTGGGCTGCACCGTAGCCTGGGGTGCCACTATGCTGGAGCCCGGGGTCTGCGAGCTGACCAGCGAGCCTGATTCGCTCACCTTTTCTCTGGGCAGCATCTCCAAGACCAGAAATGCTCATTTTGAGGAGGTGAAGGCCTTGCTTGAGAAGATGGGACCTGTAGAGGTGGATGAGAATTTCATCGGTTCCAGATGGAGTAAACTCCTTATCAACTCGGCTTTCTCCGGAATGAGTACGGTGCTGGGGAGCACTTTCGGGGAGGCTGCCTCTGACAAGGCTTCCAGGAAGATAGTTCAGGCTATCATAAAGGAGTGTATCGATGTGTGCAGTGCCGCCGGAATCCGTATCGAGCCTGTTCAGGGGAAGGATATAGTGAAGCTTCTGGACTATCACGGCCCTGTTAAGAAGGCTGTATCCTTTGCCATCATTCCTCTGGCTATTAAGAAGCATGCTTTGCTTAAGGCCAGTATGCTTCAGGACATAGAGCACGGGAAGAAGACAGAGATAGATGCCATCAACGGCGTGGTTTGCGAGTACGGGCGTAAGTATAAAGTGCCTACTCCTTGTAACGACAAGGTGGTGGAAATAGTCCATAAGATTGAAAATGGGGAACTTAAAGCCGAATTCGGGAACCTCAGGCTCTTCTAATGTTATGTGGCTCGTATTTGCCCTGCTGTCTGCGGTTTTCGCAGCACTCACGTCGATATTGGCTAAGATAGGAATAGACGGCGTGGATAGTAATCTGGCTACGGCTATACGCACTGTGGTCGTAGTCTTATTGGCCTGGGGAATGGTCTTTCTGACTCACGGACAGCAGGGCATACGCACTATTGAGCCGCGAAGCTGGCTTTTCCTCATCCTTTCCGGTCTGGCGACGGGGCTTTCATGGCTCTGCTATTATCGAGCTCTTCAGTTAGGCCAAGTCTCGAAAGTAGTGCCGGTGGATAAGTTGAGCATCGTTTTTACCGTAGTGCTGGCTTTCATCTTTCTGCATGAGACTTTGAGTGTCAAGGCGGTGGCAGGCTGCGTTTTGATCTGTGTTGGGACTATCCTGATGATATTGTGAACAGATATTGTGATGGTTTCGCAAGATGTACAAATCTCTTGATATTAGATGATTAGTTACTTGCGAAACTTGTGTGCTTAGTAAATAATTGATATGTCAAAAGTTAAAATTACGACTTCTTTCGGGGATATTATCCTCCGGCTTTATGACGAGACCCCGCTTCATAGGGACAATTTCCTGAAACTGTTAAGGGAGGGCTTCTATGACGGGACTCTCTTTCATAGGGTAATAAAGGATTTTATGATTCAGGGTGGAGACCCTGAGAGCAAAGGGGCTCCTAAGTCTAAGGCTTTGGGCAGTGGGGATGTCGGCTATACCATTCCAGCTGAGTTTAATCCTGCTCTTTTCCATAAGCGGGGAGCTCTTTGCGCTGCCCGCCAGGGGGATCAGGTAAATCCCGAGCGGCGCAGCAGCGGCTGTCAGTTCTACATAGTGTGGGGAAAGAAGTATAAGGAGTCAGAATTGGCCCAGCTGGAAAAACAGCTGAAGATGCAGGCCCTACAGACAGAGTTCAACGCATTGGCTATGCAGCATAGGGAGGAAATCATCCGCTATCGCAGGGAAAGGGATCAGGCTTCCCTTTACGCACTGCAGGAAGAGCTGGAAGCCCAGGCACATTCCAGAGTACGTGAAAGTGGGGCAGGTTGTCTTACTGAGGAGCAGAAGAAGGTTTATGCCGAATTGGGCGGAACGCCTTTCCTGGACGGGCAATATACTGTGTTTGGGGAGATTGAGAGCGGTCTCGATGTGCTGTCCCAGATAGAGAAAGTCGCCACTGATGCTCAGGACAGGCCTCTTAAGGATATCTCTATGAGCATCGTGGAACTTTAAGCGAGGGAGTGTTTGTAAAAGTTGATGAGAAAAGTTGAATTGACATATTCGTTTCGGGATTTGTGGCGTGTCGCCTGGCCAATTCTTTTGAGCCTGGTGATGGAGCAGATGTTGGGAATGACGGATACTGCCTTTCTGGGAAGGGTGGGAGAGATCGAGTTGGGGGCCGCTGCCCTCGCCGGAGTCTTCTACACAGTCCTCTTTATGATAGGTTTCGGATTCAGTCTCGGAGGGCAGATTCTGATAGGCAAGTTCAACGGTGAAAACAGATATGAAAAAATAGGCTCTGTGTTTTATCAGAGCCTGTATTTTCTGTTTTTTCTGGCAGTTCTGCTTTGCCTGCTCTTTGAGTTTCTTTCGGGTCCTCTGATGTCTCTGATGGTGGAGTCGGAGCGGGTGGCTGCTGCCTCTGTGTTATATCTCAGGTGGAGAATACCGAGTCTTCTTTTCGTCTTCGTGGGCTGTGCGTTCAGGGCTTTCTATGTGGGGACTACTGATACCAAAGTCTTGAGTATCAACTCTATTATCCTGGTAGTATCGAATATAGCGCTGAATTGGATACTTATCTTCGGAAAACTTGGCCTTCCGGCTATGGGTATAGCGGGCGCGGCTCTGGGTTCCACCTTGGCGGAGGCCATATCTTTACTCTTCCTCGTAATTTATACTTCGAGGCTAAAGCACAGGGAAAAGTTCTCGCTGGATAAGATTGAGCCTTTCAAATGGGCCGGATTGAAGGAGATTATGTCTTTGTCAGTATGGACTATGATTCAGAATTGCCTGTCCATAGCGACCTGGTTCATTTTCTTTTTGTTTGTGGAGCATACGGGGGAGAGGTCCTTGGCAGTGTCGAACATTATCCGCAATACTTCGGGCTTTATCTGGATGGGTTTGTCAGCTTTTGCTTCCACTACCTGTACTCTTAGCAGTAATTTGGTGGGAATGAAGAAGGAGGAGGAGATTTTGCCGCTGCTTTTCAGGATTATTCGCCTGACTTATGCGATTCTCCTTCCTTTGCTGATTCTATTTTGTATTTTTCCAAAGTCGGTTCTGTCCATTTTTACCGATTTGCCGGAGCTGATTCAGGCGAGCATCCCTTCGCTTTGGGTTTTGTGTGGCTCATATCTGTTTACTATTCCTGCATTCATCTGTTTTCAGGCGGTCAGTGGAAGCGGGAAGACCAAGGCGGCCTTCTTTCTGGAGTCGGCTTCTCTGGTGATTTATACTCTTTATTGTCTCGTAGCAGTACAGATACTTCGCTGCGACGTGGCTATCGCCTGGTTGTCAGAGGCCGTTTACGCCATAGCCATTCTCAGTTTTAGTGCTCTTTACCTCCGTCGCCATTTTAAACGCAGCGTTTTAAATAATTAATCCGCATTCTTTATCGACAGCTTTCCTCGGAATCCTTGCGCTTTCGAGAGATTATCTATAACTTGCGCTTTATTATTTAAACTTGCTATGAAGACTTTATCCCTGGTCCTTTCTGTATTGGACGCCATTTTAAGATTAAGCGGAGCCAGCTCCCTTGAGGAATTGGGTGAGGCCCGCCTGGAGCATTATTACCATTTGGCTGAACATCCCCTGAACTTGAACGAGGCTAGTCGCAGCGAACTCCTTGTCTTGGATTTCCTCAGCCCTTTCGAGATAGCATCCATTCTGGATTATCGGGGAAGAAACGGAGATATTTTCTCCGTAGCCGAACTCTCATCTGTCATAGGGATTGACCTACAGAAAGCGCTGGACCTCTCCTATTTCCTGAATTTCGAGAGTCGCCATAGGCCCTCTCAGAGGGAAGGAATTAAGACTTATCAACTTAGGGTGAATATGCGTAATTCCTTAAAAAACAAAGAGATATCTTCTCTGTTTAAACTTCAGGGGGACTATGGACCCTGGAGCCTTGCCCTGAGTTCCACCGATAAGCTTCAGAATTATCACATCGCCTATTCCGATTCTCGCTTTCGCCTTCTGCTGGGCTCTTTCAACCTTCATTACGGTCAGGGCCTGCTGCTTTGGACCGGCTTTTCCCTAAGCACGGTCTCCAGTCCTTCGACTTTAAGCCGTAATCCATCGCTTGCCACCGCTTCCAATTCTTCTTCCGCCGCCTATGCTCTGAAGGGGGTCTCGCTTTCTTTTTCTCCAGGCCAATTCTCATTCGAACTCTCTGCCTTTGACCGCTGCCTTTCTGCTCGCCTGAATCATTACAGTCCCCGTTTTAGCCTAGCATTAAGTGCTTTATGCTCAGAAGAATATGTCGCTGCAGGCTTCGATTTGAAAAGTAGTCTTGGAAAATTTACTCTCTGGAATGAAAGCGCTGCCATACTAAGGGAGGGAATCCTTAGCACTGCCAGTATAGGCGGAATCCGCTATAACATAGCCTATCAGAAACACCTCAGTTTATCCCTTAGAGTCTATAGCCCTCTTTATCAGTCCCCATATTCCTCCGCCTTAAGTCTTTTCGGCAAATCCACGGACCAGTGGGCCCTAAGCCTTGGCTATCAAAGTCCGGGCTTTGACTTCTGTCTGGATGGCGGAGGAAGAATCTCCAATTCTGATAAGGCATTAAGAAGCAGCGAGAATTTGTATGGGCAGTGGGACTTGGCAGATTGGACTTTGCTTGGAAAACTGAGACATAGGCTGAAAATCAAGCCCGAAGAGCCAGCTGTCAATGAATTGAAGGCGGAAATCCAGGCGAAGAGAGAGGAAATTGGCCTAAAGCTGATGGGGCTTGTGCAAAGCGGCAGATGCTTTTCTGCTTACGCGGAAATGTGCTTGAGTGTAAGGGAGTTAAGCTGTCAATTGGCATACTTTGACGCGCCGCAGTGGACGGAGAGGATATACGCCTACAGTCCCGATGTGCCGGGGAGTTTCGCTATAAGGCAGTATTACGGCAAGGGCTACGCTCTCGGACTTTATGGCAGATTCGGGGATCTGGCGCTCAAATTCTCCTATATAGGAAGGCTGGATGCTCGGCAGCCCTTGTTAGAACTGCGTATGTATCTGCAGTTTAGAATGTCAGGCAGAGTCCCATCCCAAGTGCAGGAGCACTGAATGGGTCAGGGGCTATGAGGGAAGGGGAGAGCTTCAGGGATATGTCCTCGGAGATTTCAAAGTCGTGCATATAGGCAAAGACATTGGCATCGATGACCTGAAGCAGATAGCCGGCGAAGGTGACCAGGAGGGCGTAGTCACGATACCTGCGGTAGAGATTTTTATAGTATTTGGAGGTTTCCAGAGGAATGTATGTAGTGTCTTCGGCATTATAGAGGTCGCGGAAGCGCTCATAGTTCTGCTTGAACTTTACATAGTAGCTGGCTCCTCCTATCATTATACCCCAGTAGAGGGGGAGTTTCCATATCTCGTGGTTATATATCTGGCCCAGACCAGGCACCAGCAGGGAGTAGAGCGTAGCTTTCTGGGGATTAGGCCAATCCTTTGGCTCATAGCAGATTACTCCGTCCATAAAACTGCCCCAGTACATCAGACCTGCGCCCAGGTAACAGAGGGTGCTGGCAGTGCTGTTCCCTTGATTCCCGTAGTAGATGCCGCCGCCAATTCCTGCAGCTATCCCACCATAGACTATGGGCAGTTTCCAGTAGTCTTTATTATAAATCTGCATACCGCCCACGCATATAAGGGAGCCTTCAAAGGCCGTGGCTACATCCAGAGTAGTCTTATGCCCAAGCCCACGGAAGTATTTTTTCACGTCGAAAATCTTATCCGTGGAATCGGCAGGGGCTTCGTTATCCTCCCCATAATTCTGACTGAAGGCCTCATCCTTAAACTGGGCTTGGGCCTTCAAAGCGGTGATACACAGGGTGATAGTGCAGAGCAGAAGTATTTTAAACGTTCTTGAGTGCATCCAGGAATCGCTTTACCTCCTCGTCAGAGTTGAAGTTTACAGTAATGGAACCCTTGCCGGTCTCGGCGCGTTTCAAGCTGATTTTACCCTTGAAATACCTAGCCATCTCCTTGCAGAGTTCCTTGTGCTCGGAAGGAATATCGGGAGCGGCGACGCTTGGACTTGGCTGCTGAGTCTCCTGCTGAGCCAATCTGTCCAGAATTGACTTAACCTTAGCCTCTAGCTGTCTGACGTTCAATTCGTTCTTAATGGTGTAGTCGCAGAGTTTGGTCTGAAGTTCAGGGTCTTCCACCGAGAGCAGGACTTTAGCGTGACCTACGCTGATCTGACCCACTTTCAGGTCGTGCTGCACCTTAACCGGCAGTCTGAGCAGGCGAATCTGGTTAGCGATAGAAGAACGGCTTTTACCCAGACGTTCTGCCATCTGCTCCTGGGTGAGATTACATTCGGAGAGTAGTCTTTGGAAACTGAGAGCCACTTCTATAGGGTCCAGATTCTCTCTCTGAACATTTTCCACTATAGCCATCTCCAGCATTCCCTGGTCATCAGCTTCTCTTACATAAGCAGGTACCTCTGAGAAACCGGCCATCTGGCAGGCTCTGTAACGCCTTTCTCCACTGATGATCTGATAATGCTCAGGACCTAGCCTTCTGACTGTGATGGGACTGATGAGTCCAAGGCTCTTAATGGAAGATGCCAAGCCTTCCAGTTCCTCCCTGTCGAAACTGATGCGAGGTTGAAATGGGTTCGGTTCTATCTGGGAGAGAGGTACCCTAAGCACGTCAGCGCTTGGCCTGTTAATGCTTGAAGCGCTGCTCTTATCCTGATAGCCTACGGGCTTGCGGAGCTGATCTATCTCCGTTATATCTCCCAAAATGGCCTCGAGACCGCGGCCAAGACCTCTGTTGACTGCACTCATATAGTATCGTGATTTCTCTCCAGAACCTCCTTGGCGAGATTCAGGTAATTGTTTGTTCCGTTACTGTTAATGTCGTAGAGAACTATAGGCTTGCCGTGGGACGGAGCCTCGGAAAGACGGATATTTCTCTGGATAATGGTATTGAAAACCATGGACTTGAAGTATTCCTTCAACTGTTTGACCACTTGGGCGTGCACCTTTGTCCTGCCATCGAACATAGTGACCACAAAGCCTTCGATGTTTAAGTCGGGATTACTTCCGCTCTGCACCAGACGAATGGTCTGAAGGAGCTTGCCAATGCCTTCCAGTGCGAAAAACTCCGGTTGAACCGGTATTATCACAGAGTCAGCTGCAGTCAGGCAGTTGACAGTAATCAGCCCAAGGGAAGGGGCACAGTCTATTATGATATAGTCGTAGTCGTTACGGACTTCTTCCAAGGCGTTTTTAAGTATATGGTCTCTGCTAGGAAGGTCTATTATCTCGATCTCCGCTCCCACCAGATTGATATGGGATGGAAGCATCTTCAGGTAATTCATCTCGGTAGGGACTATACAGTCCTTTACTGTCACGGAGCCTATCATTACTTCATACAGGGTGTGTCCGTCGGATGAATCCGGAGAATAGTTCAGACCAGAAGTGGTATTAGCCTGAGGGTCGGCATCGATAATGAGCACCCGCCTTTCCAGAACTGCCAGAGAGGCAGCCAGATTAATGGCAGTGGTGGTCTTGCCCACGCCGCCTTTTTGATTTGCGATAGCAATAACTTTTCCCATAGGGGACAAATATAATAAAATTATTTGTTTGAAAGCACGTTTATATGGTATGGAAGCTGTTCGATTTCCACAGGCAATCTGCCCTCAATCTCCCCGTCCAGTTCCACTATGTCCTCGGAAGCTTTGTTCAGAGGAATGATCTTGAATTTCTTACCCCTCTGATAGATGATACGCTTCGATTCGTTAACGCTCTTGTTATAGATTCTCGGGAGTTCAGGCAGGAGTTTGCTTATGGCTATCTTAGGGACAATGATAGCGTCCAAGATGCCGTCAGTCGGGTCTGCCAGACAGCATTGCTGCATACCTCCGCCACAGTAGGAGCCATTTCCAAAGGCTATGTCCAGAACAGGGCCCTTGTACACCAGAGTGTCATCCGTGTAGAACTCCACATCAAAGGGCTTGATGGTGAAAAGACTGTTCAGCAGGGCGTGCAGATAGATTCTGGCTTTGCGTTTTCCCTGTTCCTTACTGAAATTCACTTTCTCGCAGACGTGGGAGTCGAAGCCTATCCCGCCTATGTTAGCCATATAAGATACCGAATCGGCAAATTTAACCCTGACTACGTCCTCCTGAACGAAATGCCCTTTGGCCAGGATATCTGCGGTCTTAATAGTATCTCGGGGAATGTTGAAAGACTTGATCCAGTCATTTCCGCTGCCTATGGGGACCAATGCGAGATAGAACTCCTCAGGATTTACTCCGGAACTCTCACACCAGGAGAGCACCCCTTCGAACACTTCGTGAATGGAACCGTCTCCACCCACGGCCAATATCTTTCTGTATCCCATACGGGCAGCCGCTGCTGCGAGTTCTGCGGCGTGGTGTTTATGTGTAGTGTAAACTGTATGGATGGGTACGCCCAGCTTTTTCAGATGCTCCTCTGCAGGAACCCACTTGGACATCGTCTTTCCCGAGCCTGCGTGGGGGTTGACTATGGTGTACCATTCTTTCCTTTTTATAGCCATTAATTATATTTAAGTTTAACTCTTCTACAAAGATAACAATTCTTTTCCGAAATGCTATGCCCTGCTCTTAGCGAAGCAGACCTGTAGCCTTATTCCAGTCCGTATCCATATAGTAATCATTCAGTTCGTTCCATCCTTTTCTCGGAAGATACATACTCATTCCGCTATAGCGCTCCGCCTCGATGGTGACATTAATGAATCGCGGGGTGGATTTCTTATATATGACCAGTTTCTCCATAGTCTCGTCCAAGTCTGCGAGTTCCTCCTGGCTTGCTCCCATTTTCGCTATTATGTCCCTAAAGTCATAGTGGTAGTCAAAGCTGAAGTTATAGCTTTGAACCTCACTGCTCTTTACTTCCAGAACTTGGTTCGGGTGATTGCCGAAGATACTTTTGCACTTGTCTGCCAATTCGTCCATATAAGAGCAGTCGTAGAGGGCCACCGTGGCGTAACTGTCAGCGCATTTGCTGTAGTAATCCTCGCATACGCCTATCAGATCCGCTTCACCTTCCCTTAATAGTCTCTCTCCAAGACCTAAGTAATCAAATCCTTCGCTAAGAACTTCGGTGGGGGAAGCCACTATTTTGTCCGTACAGTTCCTAAGGACATAGTTTGTCTCCACTCCTCCCATCAGACAACAGTCGAAGACTATATAGTCCAGATGCATAGGAATGGCCTCGGCAAATTCTGTTATGTCCAAGTTATACTCTTTGATGATGGAAGTAGAATTGTCGTATTCCGCCCCTAGGGAAAATGGACTCATATCTTCTGATTTAAGGGTATAACCTTTTGGAATCCAACCAGTTGCGTGGGAACTAAACAGCATTCCGTAGGAAGCTGAAGGGAAATTTTTACGGATGAAGTTCAGGCTCTGCCTAAGGACTTCCGGCCTGAGGGCGACTTCGTCGGCAGGAAAGCGGAAGAGCGTGTCCCTTATCACTTCGCCGTAATGAGTGTACATCCGGTATATGACCGGCTCTGTCTTTGTATGCCAATCCACTTTGCTCACAGCATTATGAGAGTACACTAGCACCGCCTGCTTGTCTGATTTCTTCGGAAGGTAGCCCTGGCTGAACTCCGAGATGTTCTTCTGAATGTCAAGGGTGAGGTTGTTATAGCCTTCCAGATAGAGTATAAGCAGCTTTTCATACTCCAGTTCTTCGACTCCTCTCTCTGGAACTTCTCCTCCCAAATTAGGGAATGGGGAGTAGGAGTCCGGATTACAGCCAGATAGAAGGGCTATGGATAGAATGAAGGCAAGTGTACTTTTTTTCATATACTGAAGTCTTCTATCTCCTTAACCAGGCGTTCTATGATGTGCATCTTTTCCTGTAGCAGTTCTTCGGAGATATCCACCTTATAAAAATGCGGGTTGATAAGACGCCTCTCGCTCTGGCTCAGGCAATTTAGATTATGTTGGTAATATGCCTTTTTCTCCTGGAGACTATAGCTCTGTCCACAGCGCTGTCCATCCTTCATAACTTGTTCCTGCAGCCTATGGGCTTTGTATTCTCCTGAGATAAAGCTCTTGTATTTGTACTTGTCGAATTCGTCGAAGATGCTAACGCTCCCACCTTCAGCTATGGTCCTGTCCGTAGCGTCGCCTCTAAGGCAGGTGACATCGAGTTTGTAAACCCCTTCCTTTTCCAGACGCCAGGTGACCTGGAAGCCGGGGTCTATCATCTTTCCCCTGTCCTCAGACATTTTCATAACCGCTTTCCCGTCCAGTTCCACGAGCTTATAGACATTTCCGAAGCAAGGGTTTTCCTTGCTGGTGGCGATGGCATCGCCCACGCCATAGCAGTCAATCTTCGCACCCTGCCTTTCCAAGTCGGAGATGAGGTATTCGTCCAAAGAGTTGGTGGCGAAGATCTTGCAGTTCTTCAGCCCGTTCTCGTCCAGAACCCTGCGCACCTCTATGGACAGGTATGCCAAGTCTCCACTGTCCAGTCTCACCCCATAACCGTAGGGGTAGCTATCGTCAATCCCAGCTTCTCTGAAACTGCGGATAGCATTCAGAAGACCGCATTTGAGGGTGTCGTAAGTGTCTATCAGCAGGATGAGATTCTCTCCCTTGTGGGTGTCGATATAGGCCTTGAACGCTTCGTGTTCCCCTTCCACCGTACAGCCGAAGGAGGTGACGAAACTGTGGGCCATAGTGCCGGTGCTTCCACAGCCGAAAATCTTACCTGTCAGGATGTTGGAAGTGCCTGCGCAGCCGGCGATAATGGCGGCCTTTGCCCCATAGATGGCAGCCCAGGGACCGTGGGCTCTTCTGGATCCGAATTCGCTGACCGCTTTGTTCGTAGAGCGGCATACCCTGGAGGCTTTGGTGGCTACTGCCATCTGGTGGTTCATTATGCAGAGCATAGGAGTCTCAAGTACCTGAGCTTCGATGAGCGGGGCCTCCACGGTGATGATAGGCTGCTTAGGGAAGGCTATCTCTCCTTCTCTCATAGCGTAGATGTTACCCGTGAACTTCATCTTGCTGAGATATTCTCTGAAGTCAGCGTACTCTTCCCCTGGCAGGAACTTCTCAAAGAAGGATGACGGCTTGGAGCCTAAACTTTGAACCATCTCGATCACTTCGTCCACACCGCTTACCACGGCCCAGTTGTTATTCTCTGGAGCTTTTCGGTAAAAGAGATTGAAAACGGCGCGTTTGTCCTGCATTCCGCAGTCGAAGAAGGACTTTCCCATCGTGTACTGGTACTTGTCTGAGCAGTATGCGATATCTTCTAACATTTATCGGTCATTGTTAAGAATAAGTAGGCAAAAATAATAAATAAATTTTGTATGTTTGCCCTATGATAGAGGATTTCAGACTGAGAGTCTTCGAGACTGTGTGTAAGAATGGCAGTTTTTCCGCTGCCGCCAAGCTTTTGGGTATAAGTCAGCCTGCTGTGAGTCAGCAGATAGCTGAGTTGGAGAAAGCCTTGGGCAGAAGTCTTTTCGAAAGGCAGGCTTTCAGAGTGGAATTGAATGAAGACGGGCGGAAGTTCGAAGAGTATGCCTCGAATATCCTGCACTGGTACGATGCGGCTAATCAGGCTTTCAGCCCCGATGCCCCCAGACCCTTGGAAGTGGAACTGGACAGTGGAAGGACAGTTCAGATATGGGCCCTCGGAGATGACTTGCACCTGAAACTTAAAACAGAGTAAAAACTTATTATAAACCAAACTTATACGACTATGATTTCTAATCTTAAACTATCCGGCGGCCCTTTGTCGCCACTTTGGAAATTGCTTTTCTGTCTCTTCTTTGTCTCCTGTGGTCCCACGGCCAAACTCAATTCCATCCGTAAGAGCGGGGTAAATTCTTCCCTTATGCTCCCAGGGGAAGGCGAACTGCGGCGATATGCTGGGGAGGGAAGGTCTTACTCAGAGGATTCGGAGGGCCTGTATGCTATGTCAGTAAAAAGGGATGAGGACAGTGGGGAAGTGACTGCCTTTGAGAACCTGGATGCGGCGGTGATAGTGGCTAGGTTTCGTAACACGGCCGAAAGGGCCGGACTTATCCGCTTTGACTTTATGATAGTGGCTACAGATTCCCTTCAGGACCCTTCCTGGCAGCTTCGCTTTTATCCGGTGCTGTATTTCGAGAATGACTCCCTGAGTCTAAGCCCCGTTTACTTAACCGGGGAAGATTTCAGAAAGGCTCAGTTAAAGGCGGCCAGAAAGTACGATTCTTTCCTCTCTTCTCTTTCCGCCGATTCGAGCAGATTTGTGGACAGGGGGCAGGTGGACTGGTTTAAGGCTCGTTTTCCAAACTCCGATATGTCCGATGAAAGTCTGGAGAGACATTTTAGAAGACCCCTGCTTATCGGTTTCAATGCCTTTAAGAAATCCCGTCAGCAGGAATATAGGGATAAACTGATTACGACTCCCCTGGAGGATAGTTCCGTAAGAAGGGACAGTACCTGCTTGGATCCAAGCAGGAGTTTTGTCTATCTCTACAGACAGAGTATAAAATCCAGAGCCTCACTTAACAAATTCAGCCTGAAAATTAAAACCGAGATTTGGGATGGGAAGAAAGTCCTGTATTCTTTCAAGGCCACTGAGCCTATCACTTATTATGTCAGTTCGCTGAGTTCCCTTACGGACGAAGCGCTTTGTCGAAGGCACTCTGGGGACAGCACTTACCTGAAGGGAGTGGCTCTGCTTAAGCAGCGCAGTTGGGAGCAGGCTTTGGAATTGCTCGCGGACTATGGCGACTACCATAGCGCATTGGCATATTTGGCCTTGGAATACAATGCCACCGCGAGTCAGATTCTCGAGGCTCTGGGTCAGAAGAGCGCAGCCTCGCATTACCTGCTGTCCATAGCCTATGCCAGGAGAGGTCTTGAGCAGAAGGCGGTGGAGGAGTTGGAGTTGGCCGTAGCTATGGAGCCTACATATAAATATCGAGGCAATCTCGATCCCGAAATCGCCTCGATAATTCTAAAGTATGGACTTTTTCAGGATTATTCCTGAGAAAGTTTCTTATAGTTGTTATAGCGGATCTTTGCGTATTCCTCAGTCTTCTCGAGCAATTCTCCGGCCTTTTCAGGATAGAGTTTGGTCAGGGATGAGAAACGAACCTCGCCCTTGAGGAAGTCCTGGAACTTGCTCCAGTCAGGCTCCTTGCTGTCGAGGCTGAAGGCTTTCTTGCCCTGCTCCTCGAGAGTAGGATTGTAACGGTAGAGCTGCCAATAACCGCATTCCACTGCGAGTTTTTCCTCTCTCTGGCTAAGTCCCATACCAGCCTTGAGTCCGTGGTTGATACAAGGAGCGTAGGCGATGATAAGGGATGGTCCGTCATAGGCTTCGGCCTCCTTGATGGCGTTCAGGTACTGAACCGGGCTGGCACCCATAGCTACCTGAGCCACATATACATAACCGTAGCTCATAGCCATCATTCCGAGATCTTTCTTACGGATCTTCTTTCCGGAAGCGGCGAATTTGGCGATGGCTCCTGCAGGGGTGGCCTTTGATGACTGACCGCCGGTGTTAGAGTAAACCTCGGTGTCGAGTACGAGGATGTTCACGTTCTCACCTGAAGCGAGTACGTGGTCGAGTCCGCCGTAACCGATGTCGTAAG
>SAMEA3663036__coassemble_460_pt1 | contig 19326 bp, 17 predicted proteins | sample SAMEA3663036__metabat2_low_PE_031 | metagenome-assembled genome bin SAMEA3663036 (sample SAMEA3663036) | pig gut metagenome | biome: pig gut; feature: pig-associated habitat; material: faeces | place: France | collected 2012
CCTCTGCACTCATCACTATAGGCACCACCTTTAGCCCTTCCCAATAAGCCTGCTGGATAAAGTGCTTAAGAACAGGAAGATACATTATTACGGCGAGCCAGGCGAGATTAGCGAAAAGAATGAAAAACTTCATCCCTTGGAACAGTGTGTCCGGATCATTCTTAGCCTTGCCGGAAAAGACAATTGGCTCATAAGCATATCGGAAAGCCTGAGTGAGCAGGGCCATAATCATAGCAATCTTGACACAAGCTCCGTATATGCCGAGTTGGACTTGGCCTTCAGGACCAGGCATAAGATAGGGAAACAGTATCTTATCCGCCACCTGATTGAGGATACCCACAAGGCTCAAAAGAAGCAGAGGGAAAGAATAGCGCAGCATCTGAGTGGCGAGCTGTCGGGAGATACCCAGGCGAAGGAAACGCAACTCGGGAAGGAAAAGCAGCCCCACCAGGAAAGTGCAAAGAAGATTGGCAAAGAAGATAAGGCCCACGCCCCCATCAAAACGCTGAAACACAGGCAGCAGGGCGGGAATCTTCGGCATCATAAGGAAGATGAAAAGGTTCAGGCCAATGTTCAGAACGATGTAACTGAGCTTGAGAGCCATAAACCTGAACGGACGCCTCTGCTGTCGGAGCCGGCTGAACATTATCGCCTGAACTGCGTCCATCGCCGCAATAAGTACGAAACAGCCTATGTACTCCGGATGAGAGGCGTATCCCATCGCAGTACTGATGGGCCTGAGGAAGGTGAAAACGAGGGCTAAGAAAAGCAGACTGACGCTTCCCACCATTATCAAGGCGGAGGAATAGACCTTATCGGGATTTTTGTCGGCTTTTCCGCTGAATCGGAAGAAGGTAGTCTCCATCCCGAAGGTGAGCAGAGCCAGAAGCAGGGCGGAGTAGGCGTAGAGGTTCGTCACGATGCCATAACCTCCGCTTTCCGCCGCTATCTTATAAGTATAGAGAGGTACCAGCAAGTAGTTCAAAAACCTGCCGATGATGCTGCTCAAACCGTAGATGGCCGTGTCTTTCAGTAATGCTTTTATGTTCATCTCTTATCGAGGAACAAAAATACTCAATTTTTAGCACTAAACATAACAATGAAGCTGACCAAAAAGAATTGGTCAGCCTCAATTGAAGTGGTCCCTGCAGGGCATGATCCTGCGACCCTCTGATTATGAGTCAGATGCTCTAACCAACTGAGCTAAGGGACCCTATCAAGCGGCATATAGCCGCTGATTATCAAACTTTGATCTCTACATCCACACCTGCTGGAAGTTCAAGTCTCATAAGAGCATCAACTGTCTTAGCGTTGCTCTCTTCGATATCCAGAAGTCTGCAGTATGTATCGAGCTCAAATTGCTCACGACTCTTCTTGTTAACGAAGGTGGAGCGGTTGACTGTGAAAATCTTCTTGTTTGTAGGAAGCGGAATAGGACCGTTCACCCTTGCGCCAGTAGATTTCACTGTCTCCACGATCTTAGCGGTGGACTTATCCACGAGCATATGATCGAAAGATTTGAGTTTAATTCTGATTTTTTGGCTCATATTGACAATTTTTAACTATTATTCATCCTCATCGCCCAGTTTGTATCCGCTCTTCTCGATGATGTCCTTAGCCATAGTGGCAGGAACCTCTGAATAGTGGTCGAAGGACATAGTGCTGGTGGCACGACCGGAAGAAAGGGTACGAAGAACTGTAACGTAACCGAACTGCTCTGCAAGTGGGACAAATGCCTTGACGATACGGGCACCGTTAGCAGTAGAGTCCATAGCGACAATCTGTCCACGACGGCGGTTCAAATCGCCCACGATATCTCCCATATAATCCTCAGGAGTTACAACCTCCAGATTCATAATAGGCTCGAGGAGAACAGGCTTGCACTTAGGACAAGCGTGACGGAATGCCATACGGGCGGCCAATTCGAATGAAAGCTGGTCAGAGTCAACCGGATGGAAAGAACCATCGAGCAAGGTAACCTTCAGAGACTGAACCTCATATCCTGCAAGGACACCGTTAGCCATAGCAGACTGGAAGCCCTTCTCTACGCAAGGAATGAACTCCTTAGGAATGTTACCACCTTTGACCTGATTATCGAACTGAAGTCCGGTAACACCTGGATCGGCAGGTCCGATTTCAACGATAATGTCGGCAAACTTACCACGACCACCAGTCTGTTTCTTGAATACCTCGCGATGAGTAGTGGTGGCGGTAATAGCCTCTTTGTAGTTTACCTGAGGTGCACCCTGGTTGATGTCCACACCGAACTCTCTGCGGAGACGATCCACGATGATGTCCAGGTGAAGCTCACCCATACCGCTGATGACGGTCTGTCCTGTCTCGTGGTCAGACTTGACCTGGAAGGTAGGATCCTCTTCAGCAAGTTTGGCAAGTGCAAGTCCCAGTTTGTCCAGATCTCCCTGGGTCTTAGGCTCCACGGCGATACCGATAACCGGATCTGGGAATTCCATAGACTCAAGTGTAATAGGAGCATTCTCAGCGCAGATGGTATCACCTGTTCTAAGATCCTTGAAACCGACTGCTGCACAGATATCACCAGCCTCCACGAAAGTGATAGGGTTCTGGTGATTAGAGTGCATCTGATACAGACGGGCCACTCTCTCCTTCTTACCTGACCTGACATTCAACACATAAGAACCGGCATCGAGCTTTCCTGAGTATGCACGCAGGAAGGCGAGACGACCTACGAACGGATCGGTAGCAATCTTGAACACCAGCGCGCAGAATGGCTCTGCATCGGATGGCTTACGCTCAATCTCCTTACCGCTGTTAGGGTCTGTGCCCTTAACTACGCCCTTGTCGAGTGGAGAAGGAAGGTAACGCATTACTGCGTCGAGCAGGAACTGAACACCCTTGTTCTTGAAGGAAGAACCGCAGCAAGCAGGTACAATCTGCATTTCGATAGTACCCTTACGCAGAGCAGCGATAATCTCCTCTTTGGTCAGAGAGTCAGGATCCTCGAAGTACTTCTCCATAAGTGCCTCGTCACACTCTGCAGCGCTCTCTACGAGCTTGTCTCTCCAGATAGCGACCTCGTCTGCCATATCAGCAGGCACTTCTCTTACTTCGTAGTTTACCAGTTCTTCTGTGGAATTGTAATAAATAGCCTTCTTATCAATAAGATCGACGATACCCTGGAACTTATCCTCTGAACCGATAGGCAGACAGATAGGTACCGCCGTAGCTCCAAGTTTGGTCTTGATTTCTTCGACCACTGCGAGGAAGTCAGCGCCGACACGGTCCATCTTGTTGATATAAGCAATCTTTGGAACCTTATATTTGTCAGCCTGACGCCAAACGGTCTCTGACTGAGGCTGTACACGACCTACTGCGCAGAATGTAGCGACAGTACCGTCCAGCACACGCAGAGAACGCTCTACCTCAACGGTGAAATCCACGTGACCCGGAGTATCGATCAGGTTAATCTGATAGGTATCTCCGTTATAGTGCCAGAAAGCGGTGGTAGCAGCTGAAGTGATGGTAATACCACGCTCCTGCTCCTGAACCATCCAATCCATAGTAGCACCACCATCGTGGACCTCTCCGATCTTATGAGTTTTTCCTGTATAATAGAGGATACGCTCAGAGGTGGTCGTCTTACCGGCATCGATGTGAGCCATAATGCCGATATTTCTTGTGAACTTTAGATCTCTTTTAGCCATTGAATACTAACTACTAACAAAAATTAAAAACGGAAGTGTGCAAATGCCTTGTTAGCTTCTGCCATCTTGTGCATATCCTCCTTGCGTTTGAATGCACCACCTTCGTTATTGTAGGCTGCAAGAATCTCGGCGCACAATTTTTCTGCCATAGAGTGGCCAGAACGCTTACGAGCGAAATTGATAAGGTTCTTCATAGAGAGAGATACCTTTCTCTCCGGGCGCAACTCTGTAGGCACCTGGAAGTTAGCACCTCCGATACGACGTGACTTAACCTCGATCTGAGGAGTTACGTTCTCGAGTGCCTTCCTCCAAATATCTAGAGGAGCCTTGTCAGAATCTTTCATCTTCTCGCCTACCATATCAATGGCGTCGTAAAAAATTGAATACGCGATACTCTTCTTCCCCTGCAGCATAAGATTGTTCACGAAACGTGTAACCTCCACGTCGTGGAACTTAGGATCAGGAAGTAGAATCCTCTTTTTAGGCTTCGATTTTCTCATTTTACTTTAGTTGATTAAAAATTAAAAACCATCCTTTTGACTACTTTTTAGGTCTCTTGGCACCATAGAGAGAACGAGACTGTGTTCTTCCCTCTACACCTGCCGTGTCCAAAGCGCCCCTAAGGATGTGGTAACGTACACCTGGAAGGTCCTTTACACGACCACCGCGAACGAGCACGATGGAGTGCTCCTGGAGGTTATGACCTTCGCCAGGGATGTAGGCATTAACCTCTTTGGCGTTAGAAAGACGTACACGTGCAACCTTACGCATAGCTGAGTTAGGTTTCTTAGGTGTGGTTGTGTACACACGCACGCAAACGCCACGCTTCTGAGGGCATGCATCCAACGCACGAGACTTCGATTTAACTTCGATAACCTCGCGTCCTTTGCGAACTAATTGTTGAATTGTAGGCATAAAATGTTGTTAATAAAAATTTCTTCCCCAAAATTTGGGGTTGCAAATATACGAATATTTTTTATATTTCCTAACGAAAATCCACAAACTCTACATCTTTTTGAGCTTTTTCAGCCCATTCCTCTTCCTGACAGGCCACTGCCAATGCACTTTTCACCCCTTCCGCATCCCCGAGGCGGGCGTACGCAATCGCAGCGATATAGGCATCTCGAGGAGTCTCGCACCTGGCCGTAGATACAGCTTTATCTATCTGACCATCAAGAATATATGCCAATGTCTCATTAGCGCTTCCGCTCCCTTCGAGCAGCTGTGCGGCTTCGTGGTAGCGACCTTCCAAAATCAGCAAAGTCCCCAAATTTTTCTTCGAATCCTCAGTTCCGGAGCGCAAGAAATATTTTCTGGCCTCCTCGTTGTTTCCCTTTCTGAGTTCAATCACCCCCTTCGCATTCAGCACGTCCCCATCCTCACTTGCCTGCTGCAGGTACACCTGCGCGATGTCGTTACTGTTCCTGTCCAGGGCCATCATCGCCAGGTTATAATTTCCCACGTCGGAGAGATAACGCTGCGCCGCATACCTGTAATAGAACTCTTTCAGCGCCAAATCCTCCTCTATGCCGGCCAGCCTGAGCACCTCGGTTTCGGAAAGCATTCCGAGATGTTTCTCTGCCAATTCCAACAACTCCTCATCTGAGTATCCGGTATGCTCTGCATTTACCACGAAAGTGGCCCTTCTCAGACTCGGGAACACTTCCGTCTTTAAGTCTTCATATATAAAGGAGAGATTCTTTATCTCCGCTTCCCTTACCGCAGGGTCGGAATACATAGATAGAACCCTGAGAATCAGGTCTTTTTCTTCCAGGTCGGAATTCTCCAGAGCCTCCTTGAAGCCTTCCCAATCCTGCCCAATGCTCAGAACCGAAAGGGAATCGGCCGACATTCCGGAGGACATCTCCTTCCAGGTACCCACGGCAGCTCCGGCTCTCTTATCCGACAGCTCGGCATTATACTCCTGACCTCCCTCAGGGGATGCATAGGCCATAATCTGGGTGCCTGTCACCTTATATCTCTCGTCGGCCTTCAGGTCTGAAAGATAAGACTTATAGGTAGCGACAGCATTACGGTTAACACCGCTGTTTCTTACCGTGGAAGAATTCACGTCGAACATTACACTGGTCTCGGCACTTACCTGGGTGACCCGCTGATAGCCATCTGCCTTGTATGCGTATTCCCCGCTTACCTGCACCAGCCGGTAAGTGGCGTTACAACCGTCAGCCACCTTGATGGCCGGAATCTCAACTTTCTTATCGGCGCGGACAATCACGCAGCGCAACTCCAGCCTGCACTGCTCCATTCCTGGCAGGAAATCGAAAGAGAGGTGTTCCCTATGGGTGATGCCATTTACCGGAACCACTTTATAATTGGCCATAATCTTCTCGCCCTGGAAAATAAAGGGCTTTCCGGTGCGCTGCTTGTCCCCATAGACAAGCACCGGAGTTACCACCATCATAGTACTCTGGTCGAAATATGCCTGAGGGAAAGCTATGGTCACGTCGGCCTCTATCTTATTATTAGTCACTACCAGAACCTCGGGCTCAGACTTGATAAGCAAATCCTTCACTTCTTTTTTCATCTGGGCCTGGGGAGTGGCGCAAGAAGCCAAAACCAAGGCGCAGGCTGCTATAATACTGAATCGTCTCATCATTTTTAGTTTATCCGCACGCAAAGATAAAGAATTTTACTTAACTTTGCCCAAATGGACAGTCAGGAACTACAAAGGATAAAAAATCGCTACGATATCGTAGGTAATAATAAAGATTTGAACTACGCCCTCGAGACAGCCCTCGCCGTCGCGCCAAGCGACTTGGCAGTGCTTATAAGCGGGGAAAGCGGAGTAGGCAAGGACGCGTTTTCTCGCTTATAAGCACTGCCAAGTCGCTTGGCACAGCTTGCGAAAGACCGGACCGTATCTGGCAGTGAACTGCGGAGCCATTCCTTCCGGCACCATCAACGCAGAGCTGTTCGGGCACGAAAAGGGCTCTTTTACAGGAGCTATCGCCACTCGTAAGGGTTATTTCGAAGAGGCCGATGGAGGCACCCTGTTTCTGGATGAGATAGGGGAACTCCCGAAAGAGACCCAGGCATTGCTGCTCAGGGTTTTACAGGATGGAGAGTTCATCAAGGTGGGGTCTTCGAAACCTGAGAAGACGAATGTCAGGGTGGTCTGTGCCACGAATGCAAACTTGGCCCATATGGTAGCCGAAGGCAAATTCCGTGAAGACCTCTACTACAGACTTAACGCGATTCAGATAAAAATACCTGCCCTTAGGGATAGGAAAGAGGATATATACCTGCTATTTAGGAAGTTCAGCTCAGATTACTCCTTCAAATCAGGGCTTTGCAAGATATCTCTAAGTCACGAGGCCATCGCGGCTCTGCAGAAATACAGATGGCCGGGGAACATCAGGCAGCTGAAACATTTCACCGAGGCTTTGACGCTTATGGAGTCCAAGCCTATAAGCGCAGACTCCGACAGGATAGAACTCGATGCCCTTACCATAAATGCACACCTGCCGCAAGAATTTGACAGCCTGCTGCCTTCACTGCCAGGGGAAGAGAAGAGTTCAGGCTCAGCTAACATAGGCGGAGACCAGCTCAGGGCCATTATAAAGGCTATCTTTAACCTGAATCAGGAGGTGGAAAGCCTGAAACGTATGGTGATGCAAAAAAGCGAGCGGATAGAGGGCGGTCTGCCTAAGCCACAGGAGGAGGAAGAGGCCGAATGGCAGGAGAGTTCCAACAACCCCCGCTCACTGAAACAGAATACCGACGAGCTCTACAGACAAGTTCTGGAAAAACACGAGGGAAAAGTTAAACCTGCCGCCACGGAATTGGGAATATCCGAAAGGACCATTTACCGCTGGCTGGAAAAACATAAGAAAAATGCTTAAGAAGGCAATATTGGCAGTACTATTGACCTGTATGCTCAGCTCCTGTGGAATCTATTCCTTTTCCGGGACTTCGATTCAACCGGACGTTAAGAGCATTACTATCAATTACTTCGAATACAAAGCCCTGAAGGTCAACCCTAACCTGAGCAACGAACTTACCGAAGCCGTAAGGAACCAGTTCAGAAAGATGACCTCCCTGGAGCAACTCGATATGGACGGAGACCTGGAAATCACCGGTGAAATCACGGGGTATGACGTCAAGGCCACTGCCATTACGGCGGGTGACCAGGCGGCTCAGAACCGATTGACCATCACGGTTAAAGTGTCTTTCGTGAACAGAAAGCATCCTGAAGACGACTTTACGAACAAGAGTTTCTCCGGCTATTCCGATTTTGACGCGACTAATTCTCTGGACGCTGTGGAATCCACCCTGGTGACCGAGATAATTGAAAAGCTTGTCGATGACATATTCAATGCTACGGTAGCCCAATGGTAAAGACTGTTAATCAAAATCGTATGAATCTCTCCAGCCTTAATCTCGAGGAACTCTCGGGAGTGGTGAGCATATACCCTTGGTTTGCCTGCGCCAGACTGGAATTGTGCCGAAGGATGGCGGCCCTGGGAGAAGATGCCTGGGAGGTGGAGAAGTATGCCCAGCAAGCCCTATATGTCCCATATCGGAGCAGGGTTTATGAGATTATGCTAAGCCGGAAAGAGAAAAAGCTTAAGCTCGCTCCGGTAAAGGCTCCGAAACAGGTCTATGTGATAGGTGGAGACTATTTCAGCGCGGAACAATACGCTCAGGCGAAGAAAGCGGAAGACAATATCTTTTCCGCCTTTATAAACAACGCTATGGAGCAGGGTGAAATCTCTGAGAAAATAGAGGAAGAGGCTTCCTTGACGGAAGATTTCTGCACGGAAGAATTGGCAAAAGTGTACTTGGATCAAGGCTATGGCGAGAAAGCCAAGCAGATTTATTCAAAACTTAGTTTGCTAATCCCAGAAAAAAGTGTTTACTTTGCAGACCTTATTGAAAAAATAGATAAACAGATATGAACGCATTATTCACAACATTGGTCGTGCTTATCATCATAGCGAGCATCCTTCTGATTCTGGTTGTTTTGCTCCAGAGTGGTAAGGGAGACGGTATGGCCAGCAATTTCGTAGCAGGAAATCAGACTTTCGGCGTACGCCAGACAGCTGACATTCTGGAGAAGATCACCTGGGGTCTTGTAACTTTCATCGCAGTGGTTTCCATCGTGGCATCTTTCACCACTAATACCAAATCCACCGAGATCAACATCTCAGATAAGATTGAGAACACAACTGCCCAGCCAGAGTTCCCTATCGCACCTGTAGAGCAGGATACTCCTAACGATTAATTTTCCGCACAAGCTAAAGTAGCGACACTTATTCGCACCGTCTCATCCAAGGAGATGGCGCGAATTGTTTTATGGCACTCGCTCAAGGTAGCTCCGGTGGTAAAGACATCATCTACCAAAAGAATGTGATGACAGCCCTCCAGGACCGAGCGACGAGACTCGGACAAAGCAAAGGAAGAGGAGACATTGGCATTCCTTCTGGCAGTGTCGACCCCCACCTGGCTGCGGGTGTATCGGCTTTTTATCAAGAGTTTGCTTTCCAAAGTCACATTCAGATCCTCAGCGAGGCAGCGGGCTATCACTTCCGCCTGATTGTAGCCCCTTTTCCAGCGGCGTATAGGGTGCTGGGGAACAGGCAGAATCAAATCTATCCCCTGAAGATAAGGGGCCTGGAGGATTTTCTGGGCTAGCAGATGTGAAAAGTATTCTCCTGCGGCGAAATTCCTTTGAAACTTAAGGGCCCAGGGAATCCTGGAATAGGGGTCGTCGGCTCGGTAGCGCAGCAGGGAGATGGCGTATTGATAGGGGAAATAGGTATCGGGAAAGCGTTCACAGAGCCTTTCGTTAATATCGGGCCATTCGGTTATGCGAGTCTGTCTCGAAATGAGTATATGGAAAATCAGAACTGCAGGAAAGGCAGATGTGTCTCTCCTGCAGATTTAAGGCTTTTCCACAGACCAGACAGCAGCGCGGATAGATGATATCCAGGGCGGCTGAAAAGTATGGAGTGAAGTTTCGTTTAAGCAGGTGATTCATAAGTTTTTAATAAGACATTCCACCACAGCAGTGGATTACCTGACCCGTTACGTAAGAAGACAGGTCCGAAGCCAGGAAGAGGGCGACATTGGCCACTTCCTCAGCTTTTCCAGCCCTTCGCAGCGGGATGGTCTTAGCCCACTCAGTCCTTAACTCTTCCGGAAGGACGGAGGTCATATCAGTATCAATAAAGCCCGGGGCTATACAGTTGCAGCGTATCCCACGAGAACCCATTTCCTTAGCTACAGAGCTGCTCAAGGCTATGATACCCGCCTTGGAAGCCGCGTAATTAGCCTGTCCGGCATTGCCGGCAATTCCTACTACGGATGAAAGCGAGATAATGCTTCCTCCCCTCTGGCGAGCCATTATCGGAACCACGGCGTGGGTGAAATTGAAGGCGGATTTGAGGTTGGAATTCAAAACTGCGTCCCACTGAGCTTCATCCATTCTGAGAAGCAAGGTGTCGCGGGTAATTCCTGCATTGTTTACAAGGATATCTATCCTGCCGAAATCTGCCTGGAGCTGTTTTACAAGTTCGTGTGCCTTCTCAAAATCTGAAGCATCTGAAGCATAGGCCTTTACCCTATGCCCGTAGCTTTCAAGTTCGGAGATGGTGGCATCTGCAGCAGCCTTGTTAGAAAGATAAGTAAAGGCGACATCGGCCCCTTCCTGGGCGAATTTAAGAGCGATGGCTTTGCCAATCCCCCTGGAGCCTCCCGTTATAAGTGCTGTTTTACCGTCTAATAGTCCCATAATTATTTATTCATAGATAGTTCCACATCTTCAGGCGCGATAGGAAGCCTGTTTTCTCCCAGTCTTCTCGCCCCTTGAGGCAAAATCAGCACGTCGTCTTCGAGTCTGATTCCTCCGAAATTATAATAGTCTTCAAGTCTCTGATAATCGATTACTCCCTTGGCAATACCCTCATTTTTCCATTTCTCTATAAGGGCAGGTATGAAGTAAATGCCTGGTTCATCAGTGATTACATTACCGGCCTCCAATACTCTGGCCATTCTCAGACTACCCAGTCCCAGTTGTGAAGAACGGCTCTGACCTGGCCCATAGCCCACGAGATTCTCACCGTAATCTTCCATATCGTGCACGTCCAGACCCATATTATGCCCCAGACCGTGCGGCATAAAGAGTCCGGCATAGCCTTCCCTTACCATTTCCTTCGGATCGCCGTGCACAAGCCCCAGTTCCCCGAGACGCCCTAGCATCAGTTCAGAGACTGCCAGATGAATGTCCCTGTACGCCACCCCTGGCTTTGCCAGATTGAATGCCAATTCATTACATTCATACACAATGCTGTAAATCTCCTTTTGCTTCTGAGTAAAACGGCCTGAGCAAGGATAGGTACGGGTAAAGTCCGAAGCGTAATGCTCGTTACTCTCAAGTCCTGCATCTATGAGCAGCAGCCTTCCGTCTTCTATCTTCTGCTGATGACTGTGGCAGTGGAAAATCTCACCGTGCTGGGTGAGAATGGTCCCGAAGCTCACTCCCCAGCCCTTGGAGAGGGCAAAACCCTCCATCTCCCCCACTATATCCTGCTCCACCACGCCCAGGGCGATGGCATCGCGGGCGATGCTATGCATCCTTTGGCCGAGGGTGCAAGCTTTGTCGAGCAGTTCTATCTCCTGAGGCTCCTTGACCAGGCGCATATGAATCAAGGCGTTCACCAATTCGGCGGAAGCCGCCGGGCAGCCCGCCTTTCCCAAAGAAAAGCAATCCGATGGCTTTATCCCTGCCAATGTTCCCAGAATCTCTGCATTATAGAGGCGGGATGTCGGAACGAAATGAATCTTCCTGCCCCTGACTGCCGATGGCAGGGCACTCAAAGGCGCACTGTGCTCCATTCCTACACTCTGTGCAAGTTCCGCAATGCTCGGACTTGGCCCGTTCCAGATGATGTCGTCGATGTCGCAATCATTCCCGAAAAGGGTACTCTCGCCGCTTTCGAGGTCAATCACCGCAGCCAGATTCGGCTCGTCCAGACCGAAAAGGTAAAGCCAGGTACTGTCCTGACGAAATTTGTAACAATTATCTCTGTATTGGGCAGGGGAATCAGTATTCCCTATGAACACTGCCACTCCACTCTGTCCGGAGAGCCTTCTTAGAAGCTCCCTGCGTCTTCTGATATAAGTTTCTCTGTCAAACATAGGGACAAAGTTATAAAAATTTTTCTGCAATCGATTTGGCAACGCTAAAAGCTGTGGACCAGGCCGCCTGAAGGTTAAATCCCCCGCAGATGGCATCTATGTCCAGCACCTCTCCCGCAAAATACAGCCCTGGGTAGGATTTGCTCTCCAAAGTAGAGCGATGCACCTGCGAAGCTGCTACTCCGCCCGCTGTCACAAACTCCTCCTTGAAACGACAGCGACCCTCTATCTGATACTCATCCGCACTTATTACTGAGGCCAATCTCCCCGCCCCCTTGCTTCCCAGCTCTGCCCAGCGCATATCCGATCTGATTCCGGCCCTCTCCAGCAGGTATGCCCACAAGCGACTGCTGAGCCCTTTAAGGGGCATATTCAGAAGGAGTTTCTGCGGGAACTGAGTTTTGTGCGACTCTAAGCCTCTGAGCAGCTCCTCCTGCCCGAGAGACAAATAATTCACAAGGAGCCTTGCCTTATATCCCTTTTCTGCCAATTCCCTTGCGGCATAAGAGGACAATTTGAGCACTGAGGGCCCGCTCAGCCCCCAATCCGTTACGAGCAGAGTCCCGCTGGCCTCATATTTACTCCCTGCCAATTTCAATTTGGCATTCGGGAGAGTAGTTCCCATCAATGCGCATAGCTTGGGCTCATTGATTCGAAAACTGAAAAGGGAAGGCACAGGGCTTTGAATCTCAATCTGAGGCAGAGTGGAGAGCATAGACACAGCGCCGCCTCCAGAGCAGAGAACCACGACATCGAAGACTTGAGGGACATTGGAATTGGCCGAATAGATAGCAAAGCGATCGCCGTCCTTACGGATGGAGCTGACCTTGGTCCGAAGCAGAAGAGTGCATCCGCGGATGAGGAACTCGAGAGTATGTACGACCTGCAGGGCACTCTGGCTTTTCGGAAAATAGCATTGGTCTTCCTGAAGCACCAGACTTACTCCGGCCTGCTCCCACCAAGTGAGCGTGTCTGAGGGGGATAGATTTCTGAAGGCGGCTTTGACAAGGCGCTCGCCTCTGGGATAAGCTTCTGAAAGAGAGCGGATATCGGCGAAACTGTTAGTGATATTGCACCTGCCGCCTCCGGTAATGGCTAGCTTGGCCATAGGCCTCGCCTGAGCCTCGAAAATGCAGATTTGGGCCTGAGGCATTCTTTTCCTTAATTCTGCGGCGCAAAAACAGCCTGCCGCTCCGGCTCCGATTATCGCGATGTTCATACTAACTGTGTCTGTATTCTCTAGGGGTGCAAGCTAAAAGCTTTTTAAATCTGGTGCTGAAGTATTGAGAGGATGAGAAGCCACACTGCTCCGAAATTTCACTAATGGACAAAGTACTCTCCTTTAACAAATCACAGGCCTTCTTAATCCTCATAGCCTCTATATATTCCCAGATTCCCTTTCCTGTTATTTCCTTTACCTTATTATATAAAGAGGCTCGGCTCATAGTCATATTGCTAGTTATCATAGCTATGTCGAAATTTGGATTGGAGATGTTTTCCTCAATGAACTTATCCAGCTTATTCATAAAGACGCTGTTCATCTCTCTCATCTGCTGCTCCATTTTCTTCATCTTCTTTCGGACCAGGCGCAAAACCAGCCATACTACCAGAGACAAGAGCGCGGAACTCAGCAACACTATGAACCATATCTGAGAATACCAAGGCCGCAAGACCGTGAGTTGTAAGAGTCTTTCCTCTGGGGACCAGCTTCCATCAGGGCCAAGAACGCACACACTGATGTCATAGCGGCCACTTTTCAGGTCGTGAAGTACCAGAAAGTCATCGTAAGTTTCCACCGTGTAGGTCGTTTTCCCAGAAATGTCATACCTATAGACATAACGATCAAAAGGATCCAGCATAGACAAGGCGAAATTGATGCTTATCGCTGGGAAAGAAGAGGGGAGGGTGAGCCTGCCGTCTTCCACTTTAAGCTCCTTTCCTCCCATATTGACAGAGAGAATCTGAATCTTCTGAGGATAGCTCAGTTTCTCCTCAAATTCTTTTTCCCTGTTTATTCGAATCAAGCCTTTGGTGCCTCCCAGGTATAGATTCTTGTCATCCGAGAGTCCGGTCAGTATTTCATTGGCGGCAATTCCCTCATTCTCTCCCATCATTTCAAGTTTACCCTTATGCCTTCGGAACAAAGTATTGTCAGCGGCTATCCACAGGTCCTCTCCTGAGGCTTGGAGCCAACTCACCCTGTTAAACATTCTGGTCTTGAATTCCTCCAATTTTCCATCCTTTACGCTATAGCAGCATAATCCGTAGTTACTGCCTACCCATATACTGTCCCGAATCTGGGCTGCAGTGTTGATTTTCTTATCCCCGAAATCAATCTCCAGTTTCTCCAAAGTTCGGGCAGCAGTATCTATCTTAAAAAGATTGGCATAAGTATAGGCATAGTCATCACTGAGAAGATGCATTTCTGCAATGAGTGGATTGTCACCTGGGGAATAGCGTAAAAATTGGCCTGTCTGAGGATTATAGTCATAGACATTGATGGCCATTATCAGGATATGCCCGTTAGGAAGATTATATAACTGGGGAGCATTGCCGTAATAACATTCCCTTTTATTCGTCTCTTCATCAATTATAAGCAAGGGGCTTATCCCTTCATTGTTAAGATCGATGATTTTCAAGCCCTGCCCATACACCGAGGCCAGAAGCAAGCCCTCGTCCAGATAGGCCAATGAGGATATCTTAAGACCGGCACTAAAGACATAAGGGACAATGCTCTTTTCGAGAATATCGAAGCGTTTGATTCCATCTCCATCAGTTCCTATCCATAAATCCTCCATTGGGTCCCTGCAAAAGCTGATAATAACGTCATCTCCGGAATTGTTCGTCCCGCCATTGTAAGTCAAAATAGGCGATGGTCTCAAACCATATATGCCAGAGCGCACAGTTCCTGCCCATACATTCGAAAAGGGGTCTCCGTAAATGGCAGTAACGGCATTAGATGGGATATCCTGCCTTCTAATACCCCCCCCCTTCGTATCATATATGAAGATCCCCTGTCCGTCAGAGCCCATCCATAACTCATCCCCAATGAATTGAAGACAAAGGACTATGTCACTGCTTAATTCAGTCTGGTCCAGATAATGACACTGCCGGCTTTCGAGATCCAAGGCCAATACCCCCTTTCTAAATAAAGAAAGGTATAAGACCTTATCCTGACAGGCAGTGGCCAAGACTACCGAACCGTCAATCTCAGGATGTGGGATATGTCTTATGCTGTCATTTTCAAATAGAAAGAGACCGCTCCCCTTATCTATCAGCAAATGTTTGTCTCCAAAGGCATAAATGCTCCCTATCATCGAGCCATCCAAAGGGAAGAAAGTCTGTTCCTCGTTCTGAATCCGAAGTAGCCCTCCGCTACAACCTACCAGTATGGTTCCATCCTCATCCTGACTGGCACAAAAGACAGTCTGCTCACTTTGCATTTCAAACCTGTCCTGGTCCCGCAAATACTTGAATAGGCCCTGATTGCTGCCGTACCAGAGAAACTTTTCCTTATCGACGAACAAGAAATTGATATAGTTATCCCCAAAAGTTCTCATTCGGTGATTCCTATATTCATTCAGTCCATACCTGGTGCCTATCCAAAGCGAATAATCGTCGTACAGAATACAGCTGACACTTGATTGAGACAAATTATCCACAATGCCGATGTTCTTCACATAGTACTCCCCATCGATTTCCGAAGAAGCTAAAGCGATGGAACAGGACAAGTACAAAGACAATAGTATGGCCGAAAATTGTTTCATTTTTATTCTATAATTAGACAAAATTAAACTTTTTATAGCAATAATGAAACTTTATTCTCAGCAATAAATATTTCATTTGCATACCAAATAATTAATAAACGATGAACAAGGTTCTATTAGCAATCGCAATTTCTCTTGTATGCGGAACTATAAACGCTCAAGACCTGGTCAAAGGTCGAATCACAGACGAGACGTCCCAGGCTCTTGCCGGCGTGATAGTAAGCATTGAGGGAAAACAAGTTTACTACTCTTCCCTGGAAGACGGAAGTTTTGAATTGCCGGCCCGTAAAGGGGATATACTAAATTTCAATTGTATCGGCCTCCAGAGCACTTCAGTTAAAATTGAAGACCCCAAGCACTTTCTTAACGTAGTTATGCTCTCAGACACAGAAATGCTGGAAGAAACAGTCGTAGTGGGCTATGGAGTTACGAGAAAAAGAGATCTGGCAGGAAGCGTTTCTTCCATTAAGGCGGAAGAGGTAAAGGCCGGAGGCATAACTTCGACGGCAGACCTCTTACGCGGACGCGCTGCCGGCGTAATGGTTAAACAGGAATCCTTTGAACCTGGAAGCGGGATGACCATAAGAATCAGAGGTGCATCCACCATCTCCGCCGACAATACCCCGCTTTACATAGTGGATGGAATCCAAACCTCCCTAGGAAATCAGATCAGTCCGGAAGACATCGAGAGTATGGAGATTCTCAAGGATGCCGCTGCCACTGCTATATACGGTTCCAGAGGCGCCAATGGCGTAATTATCATCACCACCAAGCACGGAAACTCCGGAAAGCTTTCCGTCGATTACTCATATAACATATCAGTCAAGCAATTACGTAACCCTTGGGATTTGATGGATGCCTCTCAGACCATCCAGTATGATATGCTTAACTGGGAGAACAACGGGGCAGCCGGTGACCCGCCATATACTGCTGAAGAACAACTTTATAGCGGAAAGGGAACGGACTGGATTCAGGAGATGACGAGAAACTCCACGACCCAGACTCACGCCCTCACCCTCCAGGGTGGCTCCGACAAGCTCCAGGCAGCTGCCACGTTAGTGAACACCACGGACAAGGGACTGGTTCTCAATTCGGATTTTGCCAGAACGAGCGCCCGTCTGAATGTGGATTTTAAACCGAACAATTTCATAAAGGCAGGAATCAATGCCTATATGGCAAAGACTGACCGCACTTACATCAGTATGGGTACGAAGTCCTCGACAGACAATGCGATGTACTGGATGTTCTTAGCCTCACCTCTTAATACCATCGAGGGAAAAAATGTCTTTGGAGAGGAGACAAGGCTTGAGAACGTATATTACGAATTGATGTATAAGGATCTGAACGTCAGGGTAAACAACTCCTATCTCACGGCTTATGCCCAGGTGGACTTTCTCAAGTACTTTAATCTTAGAGCCCAGTATTCGTACAATTTCGAGATGGATAAATACTCCACCTACTACGACTGCAACACGAATCACGGAGCAGCGAACAAGGGTATAGCCACTCAGGAAATCGAGAATGTGGACTATCAGCAGGCTGAAGCAGTTCTGACTTATCATCAGACTTTCAGCAAAAGCGATCTTAAGATTATAGCAGGAAGCAGTTTTATAGGCAACAACTACTATTATACCGGATTGGGTGCTCACGATTTCACCACTGACGCTTTCCGTGTGCACAATATGGGTGCCGCTCAGATTGTGGATTGGATATCCACAGCCAAATCGGACAAATATAATCTATCCTTCTTTTCAAGGCTTGAGTATGTTCTAAAGGACAAATACATATTCAATGCGAGCATCCGTGCTGATGGAGCATCCAATTTCGGTGCCTCGAACAAATGGGGGTATTTTCCTGCAGCCTCCTTTGCCTGGCAGCTTGGAGACGAACCTTTTATGGAGTTTGCCAAGCCAGTATTCGACAACATTAAGCTCAGGCTAAGTTATGGCCAGACCGGTAACGACGGAATTGGCTCATACAAATCCTTACGCTCTTATGCTTTTGAGGACGTGTACCTTGGAGGGGACAGTGTAGTCAAAGGAATGTATCCTGCCAATGCCGGTAACAGCCTGCTGCATTGGGAGACCACCAGCCAAGGAGACCTCGGACTGGACCTGTCTTTGCTTGACCACAAGCTGGAGGTCAACTTCGACCTGTACCACAAGCTGACCACAGACCTGCTCAATGACATCAACATCTCCACGAGCACGGGAGGCATCCAGACCACCAAAGGCAATAACGGCTCCATCTCCAACAAGGGAGTTGAACTCTTTATAAACTACCACGTTTTCGACAGCGCGGATTTCTCTTGGACAAGTACCTTGAACATTTCCCATAACAAGAATACCGTCGAAAGCATATCTTCTCCTACCTTCTATAGCCTGAAGCCTCACGGCAGCTACGCCGACACTGAATATGCAGTGGTTCAACAAGGCTTGCCGCTAAGTTCCATCTGGGGATATGAGTGGATAGGCATTATCCAGGAAGGAGAGACTTATGCACCACAGCCTAAATCTCAGCCAGGAGACCCTAAATTCCGAGATGTTGACAGAAGCGGAACAATTGACGAAAACGACCGTACTTTCCTCGGGAAGGGTGATCCGGACATTATTTTCGGCTGGGGAAACTCCATCAGGTGGAAAGACTTTGATCTGACCATTTTCATCGACGCCAGCATCGGAAACAGCCTGCTGAATATCTCAAGTGTGGTCCTGGAGGACAATAACCGTCTGGCAAGCTGCCTGGACCGTTGGACCAAGAACAATCCTTCAGAAAACATCATACGCGGAAGCTGGAAAAGGGATGGAGGCATTCAATATGGAACATTCGTCAATTCCCACTATGTGGAAGACGCTTCCTACATAAGGCTCAGCAACTTGGAAATTGGCTACAATGTTCCAGTCAAGGCTCTGAAAATCAATAAGTATATTAAGGGTATTCGAGCATTTATAGGTGGCAATCGCCTGCTGACACTGACCAGATATGGCGGATTTGACCCGGAAGTGAGTGTCAACGGCTCCAGTGCAGTAACCCAGGGACTTGACTACAATGCTTACCCTGCCTTCAGACAGTATAATGCCGGCATAAAAGTTACATTCTAAAATCGGACAAAGATGAAAAAGTATTATAGCGTTATATTGGCATTATGCCTGATTTCCTGCAACAAGCTTGACGAAGTCGTGTATTCATCGCTGACCGATGACAACGCCTTCACTACCGCCGAGAATGCTCAGGCAGCAGTGAACAGCATATATGCGCCACTGCACTCACTGTATAGGGAACCTATGTTCTACATTAACGACATAGCAGCGGACACCGGATTCAAAAATGGGAACTGCTTTGAAGTTATGAACGACAACTCCATATACAATGACAATAGAACCCTGGTAGCCTGGAATCACCTTTATCAGATCGCTTCCCGTGCAAATATAGTCATAGACAGGGTGCCCGAAATGTCTGACAATCTCTTCCGAAATGGACTGAGCAAAAAGCAGATGCTGGGAGAAGCCTATTTTATGAGAGCCTTTGCCTACTATAATCTCAGCGACGTATTTTATAGAGTTCCTCTCGTTACTGACAGCAGAGTGAGTCCTACGGACAAGTTGCCTCTGGCAAGTCTGGAGGAAATTGAGTATTGCATAGAAAATGACCTTTTCAATGCCAAAGACTATCTGCCGAAAGCCTATGCCTCCAAGGACGATGCTCAGAGACCTACC
>SAMEA3663036__coassemble_464_pt1 | contig 19226 bp, 21 predicted proteins | sample SAMEA3663036__metabat2_low_PE_031 | metagenome-assembled genome bin SAMEA3663036 (sample SAMEA3663036) | pig gut metagenome | biome: pig gut; feature: pig-associated habitat; material: faeces | place: France | collected 2012
TCAAAAGAGTCAACTGTGCAGGACCCTTTGCCATCGGAAGCCGATGTGGAAAAAAGTTGGAAAGACATCATAGCTATGTGTCAGGCCAGTCCTGTCAGCAGCAGACTTGCCGGCATATTCTCGAATGCGCCTTATGAGATATCTCTGAAGGATAATGATATGTTTCTGACCATTAAGGTAGATAATGAGAATACCAAAAAGTGGCTCGAAGATAAGTTCGTGCTCAGGATGCAGACTAAGATGCAGCAGGCTCTAGGCACTTCCCGTGCCAGACTTGGGGTCGATCTGATACCTGCCGAAGAGGTGAAGGAGATTATCTATATGGCTCAGGACAAGGCTAAAAAAATTATGGAAGACCATCCGGAGGTAAGTCATCTGGTAGTGGATTTGGAACTTGATTCGTAGAGGAATGAAACTTCGTTGTGATAATCTGGTAAAGAAATACGGCATCCGCACGGTAGTGAAAGGAGTGTCGATGGAAGTCAATCAGGGAGAAATCGTGGGTTTTCTGGGTCCTAACGGCGCAGGAAAGACCACCAGTTTCTATATGATTACAGGGCAGATAGTGCCTAATGAGGGTCACGTCTATCTGGACGACAAGGAGATAACAAAGTTTCCTATGTATAAGAGGGCTCAGATGGGAGTTGGATATCTCCCTCAGGACGCCTCCGTGTTCAGGAAGATGTCCGTGGAGGATAATATACTCTCGGTTATGGAGATGAAGGGAATTCCGAAAAAGCAAAGGCTGGAAAGGCTTGAGGAACTGATCAGTGAGTTTAATCTCTCGAAGGTCAGGAAGTCTCTGGGAATCCAGCTCTCCGGAGGCGAGAGACGCCGCTGCGAAATCGCGAGAGCCCTCGCGATAGACCCTAAATTCATCCTATTGGATGAGCCTTTTGCGGGTGTGGACCCTATAGCTGTGGAGGATATTCAGTACATCATCGCCAAACTCAAATATAAGAACATAGGTGTGATCATTACTGACCATAACGTGGGCGAGACTTTGGCGATTACGGACAGGGCCTACCTGCTCTACGAGGGAACCATCCTTCAGGAAGGCACACCTGTGGCTTTGGCTTCGGATGAGGATGTGAGAACCAAGTACCTGGGAGCCGGTTTTGTTTTAAAACGTTCCGTGAGCGTGCAGAGGGCTCAGGATGAGTATGAGAAAGGGAGACAGAATTTATGAAGATATTGATAATAGATGACGAGAGATCCATCAGAAATTCTCTCAGGGAGATTTTGACAGAAGAGTCATACTCTGTAGATGTGGCAGAGGATGGAGAGAGTGGAGTGAAGGCTGCCCTTTCGAACAGATATGACGTGATATTCAGTGACATCAAGATGCCCCAGATGGATGGGGTCGAGGTCCTGGAGAAACTGGTCTCCGAAGGGGTGGATAGTCCGGTGGTGATGATCTCCGGACACGCCGATATCACCACTGCAGTGGATTGCATCAAAAAGGGAGCTTTCGATTTCATAGAAAAGCCCCTGGATTTGAACCGCATCCTTATTACCATTAAGAACGCCACGGACAAGGTGGCTCTTACCTCCCAGAATAAGATACTTAAGAAAAAGGTTTTCGGCGGAGCCAGAATGATAGGTGAGTCCGAGGCCATAAATCGTATTCGCGAAATTATTTCCAAGGTCGCTCCCACTCCGGCCAGGGTTCTGATAGAGGGGCCTAATGGCTCCGGAAAGGAACTGGTGGCTAGGAGTCTGCACTCCGAAAGCGACAGGAGTGCAGCCCCTTATATAGAGGTAAACTGCGCTGCCATTCCTTCTGAACTTATCGAAAGCGAACTCTTCGGCCACGAAAAAGGCTCCTTTACTTCTGCCATCAAACAGCACAAAGGTAAGTTTGAACAGGCAGATGGAGGCACTCTGTTCCTGGACGAGATAGGAGATATGTCTCTTGCAGCCCAGGCCAAGGTCCTTCGGGTCCTTCAGGAGAACAAACTCAGCAGGGTGGGCAGTGATGCTGACATCAAGGTGGATGTCAGGGTCATCGCCGCTACGAATAAGGATCTTAGAAAGGAGATAGAGGAGGGACGCTTCCGCGAGGACCTTTATCACAGGTTGAGCGTAATCGTAATCAAGGTTCCTGGCTTGGATGAGAGAAAGAGCGACATCCCTTTGCTGATCAATTATTTCGTAGATCAGCTTTGTGCCGAGACAGCCCTTCCTCGCAAGCATTTCAGTGCGGAGGCGGTGTCCAAGCTTCAGGAGCGCAGCTGGAAAGGGAATATCAGGGAACTCAGGAATGTGGTAGAACGATTGCTTATTCTCGGAGATGAGGAGATAAGTGTCAACAATATAGAATCTTACGTATGAAACTGCCTAAAATTACCATAGCCATAGATGGGTATTCGTCCACCGGCAAAAGTTCTTTTGCCAAGTTGCTCGCAAAGGAACTTGGCCTACTGTATCTGGATTCCGGCGCACTCTACAGGGGGGTAACCCTCTTTGCTCAGGAGGCCGGATACATAGATGCCGAGAATCATATAAGTGAAGCCTTGAAGGAAAAGTTGGCATCCCTGGAACTGAAATTCCTTCAGGGAAAGCTCTACATAGGGGAGCGCTGCGTGGAGGAGGAGATTCGTTCGATGAAGGTGTCTTCTCAGGTAAGTCCCATAGCGGCAGTAGCTTACATTCGGCATTATGTGGATGATTGCCTGCACTGCCTGGCAGCCGAGGAGAGTGTGATTATGGATGGCAGGGACATAGGCACCACGGTCTTTCCTAATGCTCAGGTGAAGATTTTTATGACTGCAAGTGAGGAGGTCAGGGTGCGCAGGCGCTATGATGAACTGCTTGCTAAGGGTTCTAATCCTGACTTTGAGGAGGTCAGGGAGAATCTCAGACAGAGGGATTATATAGATTCTCATAGGGAAACTTCTCCCCTGAGCCAGGCTTCGGACGCTTTCGTCCTGGATAACTCCGAGATGACTCTCAAGGAGGAGGTAGAGTGGGCCAAGGGTCTGATAAGGGGTAAATTAGGTATTTATGAAGAGTGTTGAGATAGATAGCAATGCGGGCTTTTGCGGCGGTGTCATCAGAACTATAGGAACTGCCGAAAAGTATCTCGCTTCTCGTAAAGGGTCTCATCTGTACTCCCTGGGAGAGATAGTGCATAATGAATCAGAGATAGCCAGGCTTTCGGCTTTGGGACTTGTGGCCCTGGATGTTGAAGATCTGGATGAAATCAGCGACGCTTCTGGCGAGGCCATTCTCATAAGGGCCCACGGCCAGCCGCCTGCTACCTATGAATTGCTGGAAAAACAGGGCTTTGAGATAATAGACTGCACTTGTCCCGTGGTTCTGGGGATTCAAAAGAAAATCAGGGAGGCGGAGGGACGCATAATCATTTTCGGAAAGAAAGGGCATCCGGAAGTCCTCGGCTTGGTAGGACAGATAGATGATCTGCAGAGAGTCAGGGTTATAGAGAGCCTGGATGAGGCTTTGGATATGGTGGAAAACGACCTGCCTTCAGGAGCTTGTGAGATTTTCTCTCAGACTACCAAAAGTCCCGTGGAATATGAGAAAGTCTGCGACTTGCTGCTTTCCAGAATACCCCGTCTGAAGATACATAAGACCATCTGTAGCCAGGTGGCTAACAGATACAGGGAGTTGGAGGAATTCGCCCTGACTCACGATGTCATTATTTTCGTGACCGGAAAGTCCAGCTCTAATGGTAAGGTGCTCAGCACTTTGTGTAAGAATACCAATATCCGTAGCTATACCGTGGGGTCTGTAGGCGAGATTCAAAGCGCCTGGTTCCGTCCTGACGACAAGGTGGGTATCAGCGGAGCCACTTCCACCCCGCGCTGGCTGCTCGAGCAGGTGGCAGCCTATGTGGCAGGGCTTTAGGAATTGGCCTTTCTATAAGACAGGGGCGAGACTCCGCACTGCTTTTTGAAGAACTTCCCGAAATCTGACTGGGAAGGGAAACAGAGTTCCTCGCTGATCTGCAGGATGGAACGGGTATCGGAGCAGAGCAGAACTTTTGCCTGGGCGATAAGATAGCTGCTTATCCAAAAGGACGGGCTTCGTCCGCTGACTTGTCTTACGCATAGGCTTAGGTAGCGTTCACTGATGCATAGGGCTGAGGCATAATATTTTACGTTATGCTCTTCTCGGTAGTGCAGTTTCAGCTGCTTGATAAACTCCGCACAGATGAGCGATGGCCTGCCCTTTTGTTCCTGTCCCTGGCGGGCATAGAGTTCGCTCAAAGGTCCGTAGAACAGAGAGAGAACCAGGAATTTGACAGAGTTGAGTCTTTCAGGATTATAGATGTGGGAACATACTGCTACCAGGGATCTGACAAAGAGATCAGTCTCGACAAGTCCTCCTTTATCCATCTGAATTACGGGATCAATCATAATCGTAGTATATATGTCGTTCATTCTCAGCGACATATCGTATAGGCTGTTCGTAAAGTTATCCGACATTACCAGGACTCTGGTCTTGACTTTTTTCTCCTCGGTAGCTTTGTAGGCTATTATCTGGCCTGCAAGCAGAATCAGCAGGCAGGGGGCCTTGAATTTATAGCAGATGTCGTTCACCCAGACCATTCCTTCACCTTCCAGCACCTCTATCCCTATGGAGTAGTCTGTCTTAAAGGGCTTTTTCAGTAAGCGGTTTAGAAAATACTCGTCAAAGAGGTAGATATAGTCTTCTATGTGTCTGTCTTCCTGGACAATTTGGGGAAGGATTCGCTTGAAAGCCTTGCCTCTGGAACGTACGGATTTGTTCTTTATTTCCATAATGTTCCAAAAATAGCTAAAATTTGCATAATATAGAAATATCATTTGCTATTACTTTTGCATTTAGAAAAATTTTTAAAAATGAAACTTGAAGGACAGACTGTGTTGATAACCGGCGGAGCATCCGGAATAGGGAGAATTATGGGGCGGATGGCTCTTCAGAAAAGGGCTTCCCAGCTCGTGATTTGGGATATCAACCAGGCTAATATAGATACTGTATGCGCTGAACTCTCATCTTACGGCAGAGTCGTGGGATACAGAGTGGACGTGTCAGATCAGGAAGACATTGCTAAAACCTATCAGAGCTTGAAAAAGGAGTGCGGGGAAGTGGATATACTTATTCAGTGTGCAGGTATCATCACCACCAACCGCACTTTCGAGCTCAACACTGTGGAAGAGATAGAGCGGACTATGAAGGTAAATGCCATTGCTCCTATGCTGGTGGCACATTTCGTGATTGCTGATATGATAAGGAGAAATCACGGCCATATCTGTAACATCGCCTCCGCCGCAGGTATGGTCTCCAATCCTAAGATGAGTATCTACGCCGCCAGCAAATGGGCTGTCATAGGCTGGTCGGATTCTTTGAGGATAGAACTTCATAATATGAAATCACAGGTAAGGGTCAGTACCATAGCCCCTTACTATATCAATACCGGAATGTTCGACGGAGTTAAATCTAAGATTTTCCCTATTCTGGAACCGGAAAAGACCTCCGCCCGCATTCTTAAGACTATAGAGAAAGAGAAGGATTTCAAGGGCTTGCCATTTGGCTTTCATTTCATACGTTTCTGGCAGGGAGTGCTGCCGACTCGTTTCTTTGACTGGCTTTTCGGGGAAGTCTTTGGGATCTATCATACTATGGATAATTTCACTGGCAGAACATCCAAGTAGAATTTTTCGTACATTTGTTTTCTATGAACAAAGACGAAATCAAGACTTTTCTGCCGCACCGGGAGCCTATGCTGCTCGTGGACGAGATGCATATGGAAGGGGATTGCTGTCTGTCCTCCTATACTGTCAAAGGGGACGAGTTTTTCCTTCAGGGGCATTTCCCTTCCTCTCCTGTAGTGCCCGGCGTCATTTTGTGTGAGATGATGGGCCAAGGCTCATCCCTGCTCATCAGGGATCGTCTGGATGGCCGGACTCTTCCTTTGTTTGTAGGAATGGAGAACGTGCGCTTCAAACACATTGTGCGCCCTTCGGACGTGGTGGTCTGCCGCTCTAAGATCATTTCTGAGCGGGCCAATATTATTTTTGTGGAAAGCCAAGCCTCAGTGAATGGACAGCTCTGCTGCTCTGCCAAATTCTCGGTAGCTCTGGTAAAACAGGATTAAAAAATGGAAAATGGAATTTTGAAAGGGAAGAAGGGTATCATCTTCGGTGCCCTGAACGAATTGTCTATAGCTTGGAAGACAGCCTTGGCCGTGCATAGGGAAGGCGCGCAGATAGTGCTTACTAACACTCCGGTAGCTCTCAGGTTTGGAAGCGTAGGGGAACTTGCAAAACTTTGTGATGCCGCTCTGATTCCTGCCGATGCCACCAGTGTGGCAGATCTCGAAGCCCTGGTAGATGCGGCTCTGGAGCATTTTGGAGGCAAATTTGACTTTGTGCTTCACTCGGTTGGGATGTCGCCTAATATCAGGAAGAGAATTCCTTACGAGGATCTGAATTATGATTATTTCGACAAGACTTTGGATATCTCCGCCATTTCTTTCCATAAACTCTTGAGCGTGCTTTATAAGAAAGATGCCCTTAATCAGGGAGGCTCCGTAGTGGCCTTGACTTATCTGGCGGGGGATCGCTGCGTATCTGGTTATTCCGATATGTCTGATGCCAAGGCTCTGCTCCAATCCATTTGCAGGACTTTCGGAGACATATATGGAAGACATAATGGGGTAAGGGTCAACACGATATCCCAGTCTCCCACTTTGACCTCCGCAGGTCAGGGCATAGAGGGTATGGAGAGTATGTACGAGTATGCCTCACGGATGTCTCCACTTGGGAATGCCGATGCTCAGGATTGTGCGGATTATATAGTTACTCTTTTCAGTGATTATACCAGAAAGGTGACGATGCAGAACCTTTACCACGACGGAGGTTTTTCCAGTATGGCCTGCTGTCCGGAGGACTTGAAATTAAAAGTCTAATTTATTATATTTGCACGATTTTTTAGAATTCATTAATAATTAGACATATTTATGGCAACAACAGCTGATTTTAAAAACGGACTTTATCTAAAGTTTAACGAAAAACCTTGTATGATCGTTTGGTTTCAGCACGTGAAACCTGGAAAGGGACCTGCTTTTGTGAAGACAAAACTCCGTAATCTGGAGAATGGCCGTATCCTTGAGAACACTTTCACTGCCGGAGCTAAAATTGACGTCATCGAAGTGGAGCGTCGTCCATATCAGTTCCTTTATGCTGAGGAAGACGGTTTCAACTTTATGCACGAGGAGACCTATGAGCAGATCACTCTTCCTAAGGGCAGTGTGGAGAATGCAGACCTTATGAAAGAGGGCCAGCACGTGGAGATGATGTTTGTTACCGGAGAGGAGGAGCGTTGTCTTACCTGCGAACTTCCTACATACGTAACTCTCGAGGTTACCTATTCTGAGCCTGCAGTAAAGGGTAACACTGCATCTACTTCCGCTCTTAAGGAGGTTACTCTCGAGACTGGCGCTAAGATAATGGTGCCTCTTTTCATCAACCAGGGAGACGTTATCACAGTGAATACTACCGACCGCACCTACGGTCAGAGAGTCTAGTTGTGAAAATAACTCTACTTACAGTCGGAAAGACTGACATTGATTGGGTTAGCGAAGGCCTGGGGGTATATACTTCCAGGCTTCGCCACTATTTGCCCTTTGAGTTGAAGGAAATTCCTGAATTAAAGAACGTCTCTGCTCTAAGCAGGGAACAGATAAAAGTTCAGGAAGGCCGGCTGATTTTAAAACACCTGAAAGATTCGGACGAGTTGATACTGCTGGACGAGAGGGGAAAAGAGTTCCGTTCAGTGGAATTTGCTTCCTTTCTGGAAAAGAAATTTCAGTCTTCCTCCAGGGATTTGACCTTCGTGATAGGCGGCGCTTATGGCTTTTCGCAGGAGGTTTATCAGCGTTCCGACTTTAAGATATCACTGTCCAAAATGACTTTTTCCCACCAGATGGTACGCACGATTTTTGTTGAACAGCTCTATCGGGCCTGTACCATTATGAAAGGCGAGAGTTATCATCACGAATGAAACGGTTTAAGAAAGGTCTGAACGTAGTTCTGCTGGCATCATCCCTGATTTTGCTGGCAGTTTCTTTGGCTTTCCCCCAAAAGGAGGTGGATGTGGCCAAAGAGGCCGTCGAGTTGGGTAGATCCATTGACAGGAGACTTGATAAACTTGACAAATGTGCCCGCGAACTGCTGAATAAGGATGCGGAGGAACTCTTTACAGCTAAGGGTCTGCCCGAAGATTTTTCATTTTATCTATATGAGAACCAGCATCTTGTAGCTTGGTGGGGACAGCTTCCGGTCCAGTATGACGAGTATGTGGGAGGGAGTCGTCGAACCACTTTGTCCAGTGTCGGGGAAGAGTTTAAGTATTATTATTTCTCAGGGACTTCCTTCCTGATGCGGAGCTATGAGTCGGATAAGAGAATTCTGATAGCTGCCTTAAGGCTGAATCCTAACGAGCACATTCGGATACAGGAGGGTTTCACGCTCTTGCCTATGAGTATGAAGGATGGGAACGTGATCAATGTGCAGGGTAAGCCTACCATAAAACTTTTCTTTGACTCCCTTCCTGTCAAGAGCCCGCTTCCGGCCCATCTGGCTTGGATTGCATATATTCTCTTTATGGCCTCTCTGCTATTGAGCCTGAGCTTCCGCCCTAACTTGAAAAATGCCTTGGGTACTATTCTGCTCCTGCTCTTCGTGGTTTTCGTAGCCTACAGGTGCTATCCGGTCCTGAAGGGGGAACTGACTCAGATTATCAGTATTCTGCTGATTTCCATAATAGTATTCGAAATAGCCACCTCCCTATATCTGGTCAGAAGGGATATTTGGCGAAATTGGACTAAAAGATATCAGATAATCATAGGCATAGCACTTGATCTCTTATTCGTGCTTTTCCTGATATGGTTCTGTTATATATCCATATATAAGGTATTGGTATATACCCATATCAATTTACACCTCTATAAACTGTGGGCTTTGAGCTTGGATACCCTGGTGGTATATGCGGCGCTGTTTGCTATCTTTTTCTCCATAGCTGAGCTTTTGGATTTGCTGCAGCCTCTTTGGATCAGGATATTCAAAAGGAGACTGGCTATCTTTTCAGTATCGGGGGTGTTCGTCTATTCTCTGCTGTGCTCCATTTTCTGCGTATTTTCCTCCACTTTCATAGGTTTCCAAAGGGAGAGCATCGTTGTATCCTCCTGGGCAGAGTCTCTTGCCAATGCTCGTGACTATGAACTGGAGGCCCATCTGCGCAGGGTGGAAAGGCAGATATCCAGGGATGAGGTATTGGCTAGGGCGTCCGAAAGCGACGAGGCTTTCACTGCTGCAAAATCCAGACTCGTAAACAGGTATTTTCTCAAATATATGAATGCCTACGACCTGACTCTTAAAGTGGGCAGGAATGAGAGTATAATTGGCCTGAATGAAGGCGTTCAGATAGAGACCGGTTCCAGGTTCCGCTTTGCTCCGCTCTCGGATCAGAGAAGAAGGTACGTGGCTGCCTTTCATTATTATAGCTTTGAGAATGGACAGAAGAGCATCTATATCATTCTGGAGCCGAAATACCCTAACAAGCGCTCTTTGAGCACGATGCTTTCAGACGATACCGCCTCCGAAGTGCCAGGGCGCTATTCCTACGCTATGTATAAGGATGGGTACAGGCAGTATGTGAAGGGTAACTATGCATATCCGCTGAAATTGGGAGATGAACTCTATGCCCATATCCTGAGCGGAAAAGAGTATATCGATAGCGACAACGGATATATCAGCTTTTACACCACAGTCGGAGAGGATGAGGTGATAGTAATGTCCAGGAGCCAGATATCAGTTGGTATCCTGCTGATAAACACGGTTTTCATAAGCCTTGTCTTTTCCATTTTCCTCTTTTTGATGGTCAGGCGTAAGAAAAGGAGAATTAACTTTGAGAAGAGTTATTTCAAGCGCTCTATGATCTATGTGGTGCTTTTCTCTCTGGTAATGGCTATGTCCATTCTCGCCTTTGTGAGTGTGGGATTTGTGAATGAGAGAAGCACCAGTTCCGTGAATTTGATGATGTCTGACAAGGTGAACTCCATACGCTTTCAGCTCCAGAACGGAATCAGGGCTTTGGAGCATCCTGAAGAGTTGAATTCCAGGGAGATGCTGGAGCTGCTCAGAATGGTGGGCGATAACACGGGCTCGGATATCTCCCTCTACAGACCTGACGGAAAGGTGGTGATGTCCACTATTCCCGAGATTCACGAAAGGCATATTATGGGTTACAGAATGCCTCAGACGCCATACTATCACCTCAGATACGAAAATGAGGGTTACTGTATAAATAAGGAGACACTCGGGAACCGCAGCATATATATGCTCTATGCTCCCATAGTTCGGGCCAATGGAGACTTGCTTGCCTTCTTTGCATCTCCATATACCGACGGTGGCGGAAATTTCATTTTTGACGCTGTCCTGCATACTGTCAGCGTGCTGGTGGTGTTTATTATCCTGCTGATTATATCCTCCATAGGTGTTACTGTAGCTATAGACAAGACTTTCAAGCCGCTTTCGGAAATGAGTCGAAAGATGCGTTCGGGAAGACTTGAGAAACTAAGCGAAAGCGGATACAGGGATGATGCCGAGATTAAGGATATAGTCACTTCTTATAACCGTATGGTAGATGACCTGTCGAATAGCACCAAGGCCTTGGCTCAGGCGGAAAGGGATAAGGCCTGGAGTGAAATGGCTCGAAATGTGGCACACGAGATTAAGAATCCTCTGACCCCTATGCAGCTTCAGATACAAAGGGTTCAAAGGCTCAAGGCTATGGGGGACGAGTCCTGGAAGGAGAAATTCGACTCTATGGCAGAAGTACTGCTAGACCATATCAAAGTGCTTACCGAGACGGCGAATCAGTTTTCCGATTTTGCCAAGCTGTATTCGGAGGAGCCTGTCGAGGTGCCTTTGGACAATCTGCTCAGGGAGGAGGTCAGTCTTTTCGATAATCGTCCCGATGTGGAGTTTGTCTATATGGGCCTGCCTGACGTCATCGTCAAAGCCCCAAGGCCACAGCTTGTCAGAGTCTTTGTAAACCTGCTGAATAATGCGGTTCAGGCCTGTGAGGGGGTTCCTGACGCCAGGATAGAAGTGTCCTTGCGGAATGGAAGCGATCCGGATTTCTACGAGATAGTTTTCGAAGACAATGGAGCCGGAGTGGAAGAGGCTAATATCTCCAAACTCTTTACTCCTAAATTTACCACAAAGAGCAGTGGAAGTGGCTTAGGCCTGTCCATATGCAAGAGTATTCTTGAGAAATGTGGGGCATCCATATCTTATTCCAGAAGCTTTAGGCTAGGTGGGGCTTGTTTTACTATTCTTTATCCTAAATCATAGTCTGCCATTAGCGGATTTTTATGTATATTTGTGGGATTGAGAAGAGAGTATGAAGATAACGAGCGCGACATTTGCTGGAAGCAGCACTAAGGCTGAGCAGAGACCTGCCCGCAGGCTTCCGGAATTTGCCTTTATCGGCCGCAGTAATGTGGGTAAGTCCAGCCTTATAAATATGCTTTGTAATAATGCCAGGCTGGCGATGACTTCTTCCACTCCTGGTAAGACCAAGGTGGTGAATCACTTTTTGATTAATGACAATTGGTATCTGGTAGATCTCCCCGGATATGGCTATGCGAAGTTGGACAGAAAGGGCAGGGATGAACTCAGAAGGCTTATCGACGAGTATATTTGTGACAGCCAGGATTTGATGAATCTCTTTGTGCTTATCGATTCCAGACACGATATTACTAAGATTGACCTGGATTTCATTCATCAGCTCGGGGAGAGGGGAATTCCATTTTCCATTATCTATACGAAGGCAGACAAGGTTGGAGTCAATGTGCTGAAGTCCACTATGGAGAGGAATTGCAGGACGCTTGAGGAAGAGTGGGAGGAATTGCCGGATATGCTGGTCAGCTCGTCTCAGGACAGAAAGGGGAGGGAGGAGATATTGGCATACATAGAAAAAATCTTAAAAACCATATAACTATGCTTCACAGCCACAGGTTGGAATTGTTTTCTTGCAGGGCATCGGAGGATTTTGCCCGCAGAGTGATAGAGGAATTGAATTTGATCCGGAATAGCGATGAGCCGATACAAAAGCTCGGAGCCCTCACTGTCGCCCAGTTCAGTGACGGTGAGTTTCAGCCACAGTTTGAAGACAGCGTGCGCGGGGCAAGCGTGTATATTGTGCAGTCCACCATCGCGCCTGCTGATAATTTGATGGAATTGCTTCTGGCAGTGGATGCCGCCAAGCGGGCTTCAGCGGACTCGGTGGTAGCCGTCATTCCTTATTTCGGCTGGGCCAGACAGGATAGAAAGGACAGGCCGCGTGTGGCCATCGGGGCCAAACTTGTAGCGAACCTTCTGCGTGCCGCCGGAGCCGACAGGGTAATTACCTGCGAACTGCACGCCGAACAGATCCAGGGCTTTTTCGACATTCCGGTGGACCACGTTTACAGTATGAAGGTGTTTCTCCCTATCATTCAGGGACTTGGCCTGGAGAATCTGTCCGTGGCCGCACCTGATATGGGAGGCGCTAAGAAAGCTAACAATTATGCCCGTGCCCTCGGCGTTCCTACCATCATCTGTCATAAGACCAGGGCTAAGGCCAATGTGGTCTCCAATATCACCGCCATCGGAGAGGTGGAAGGTCGCGATATAGTCATCATCGACGATATGATAGATACGGCTGGGACTCTGTGCAAGGCTGCCGATGTGCTGATAGAGATGGGGGCTCACAGCGTCAGGGCCTGTGCCACCCACGGAGTGCTCAGCGGGGGAGCAGTGGAGAGGATTCACGACTCCAAGCTGGAAGCAGTCTATATCAGTGATACCATTCCTCATCCGGAATTGGCCTCGGACGAAAAGATACAGATAGTGTCTTTGGCTCCGCTTTTCGCCTCCATTATCCACAAGGTTTATAACTACGAGGCTATCAGCCCTGTATTTGAAAGGTGGTAATATGGCGACTTTCATAGCAGCTGCAGTGGTTCTGGTCTTGGGGGTCGCCTTTATGTGCGTCTTCCTTCTGAAAAAGGACGGGGAGTTCCCTAAGTATGATGTGGGCTCCAATGAGCAGATGCGAAAACTGGGAATACGCTGTTTCAAGGACGAGGATGCCGCCCTTCATAAAGTGAAATGTGACGGGGACTATTCCGACGCTTGTCGGGAATGTGCCCTGTTTGATAAAGAAAAGAAATAATTATGAGTTTAGTAGCTATAGTAGGTCGCCCTAACGTGGGTAAGTCCACTCTTTTTAACCGTCTTGTCGGAATGCGACAGGCGATTGTAGATGACATCTCAGGTGTTACCCGTGACCGTCATTATGGCCGCTGTGAGTGGTGTGGCCGTGAGTTTTCAGTAGTGGATACGGGGGGATACACCACTAATTCTGAAGATATTTTCGAAACTGCCATCCGAGAGCAGGTGCAGATAGCCATCAATGAGGCTGACCTGGTTCTGTTTATGGTTGAGGCTGCCACGGGTGTGACTGACTACGATTCGGAGATAGCCGATGTCCTCAGAAGAAGCCGCAAGCCTGTGGTACTCTGTGTGAACAAGGTGGATAGCGGAGAGAAGATTTACGACGCCTATCAGTTCTACTCCCTGGGATTGGGAGAGATTTGGACTATCTCAGCAGCTAACGGTTCAGGGACCGGAGACCTTTTGGATGAGATATGCAGACTGCTTCCTGAGGATCAGGGAGAAGGGCAGGATCCTTATGCAGGACTTCCTCGCATAGCCATAGTGGGTAAGCCTAATGTGGGTAAGTCTTCCCTTACCAATGCCCTTTTGGGAACGGACAGGAATATAGTCACCCCTATTGCTGGTACTACCAGAGACAGCATAGAGACTTATTATAACAAATTCGGTCATGAATTTATGCTGGTGGATACAGCCGGTATCCGTCGCAAGACCAAGGTGCACGAAGATCTGGAGTTCTATTCGGTGATGCGTTCCATTCGTGCTATCGAGCACAGTGACGTCTGCATTATGATGATAGATGCCACTACGGGTATGGAGGCCCAGGATATGAATATCTTTAACCTTATTCAGCGTAACCGTAAGGCTGTGGTGCTGGTCGTGAACAAGTGGGATCTTTTCATCAAGGATAACAATACCCTTAAACAGTACGAGCAGAGCCTCAGAGACAGGATTGCCCCTTTCACCGATGTTCCCATTATCTTTACCTCTGTGGTTAAGATGCAGCGTATCCAGGATGTGCTCAACGCCGTCTCCAAGGTGTATGAGAATTATTCCAGAAAGATTCCTACTGCCCGCCTGAACGAGGCCCTGCTTCCTGTAATAGAGGAGACTCCTCCTCCTTCCATTAAGGGCAAGTACGTGAAGATCAAGTATGTGACCCAGTTGCCTACCAGGTTTCCTAGCTTTGCTTTCTTCTGTAATCTTCCACAGTATATCAAAGAGCCTTACAAACGCTTTTTGGAGAACCAGCTTAGAGAGAATTTTGAACTCAGCGGTTGTCCGGTACAGATATATTGCCGACAGAAATAATGAAAAGGATAGTATTGGTTTTCTTTGCCCTTCTTTCTCTTGCCGCCTGTAACAAAGCTCAGTCAGAACTTCAGCCAGGGCCTCAGGAGCAGGAGACTCTCGGCTGTCCATACACAAATGTGACTCTGACATATCTGGGCGACGATATAGGGGAGCAGACTTCAGATGCATATCTGATAAAATTATGGAGTGATATGCAGAGCGATGAGTTTGGAAACTTCCAGGGTCCGGGGGAACTCGTACAGATTATTCTGAACGCCTATTATAATCCTGCCCAGGAACTGAACTACTCTTTCTTGAAGGGAAAGTACTCTCCTATGAGCAATTCCGGCTCTTTTACTCCTTATTCCTTCGTGCCTGGTTATCAGACCAGTATCCAAGCCCCTGGAGGAAGGCTCACAGTCTATGATGGCAGCTACTATGGAAGTCTGGAAAAGAATTCCTCTGAGATAGAGTACGACCTTCTGGACGAGGGAGATTTCGAGATTGTCAAGGGCGATAATGACACTTTGATTATTAAAGGATATCTGGCCGGAAACAAGTTTAAAAAGCGCTACATAGACTGGAAGGGAGTTCCTGAAATGAAGGACGAAGCTCCGGAAGAGATTTCAAGCAGTACCTTGAGCAGGGATTTCGAGAACGTGTCCTTTGCCAAGGCTCAGCTCAAGGATGAAGGGGACATAATGGATCCTTATAATCCAAGCGTCAAATACCTCAGGCTTTTCCTCGCAGATGAGAGTCTGGACTTGACTTCCTCCAAGCCAAAGAGAAGCGGGGCCCTGCTTCGTATGCACATACTGGTAGATCTGGACTGGAGCATTGAGAATGGCATTCCGGATGGGGAGTACCCTATGATACCTTGTAACGAAAGTGGCGCTTATGCCAGAGAGAACCTGCGTCCCGGCTTCATTCTCTCAGGCAATCCCGGTTACTTTAACGAGCCATATATCAGCGGAGCCTGGTATATCGAGTGGCAGAACAGCCTATGGACCAGGAACTATGCCTGTTTCACCTCCGGCAGCCTGAAAGTGGTAAACTCTCAGGAGGGCTGTGAGATTAGTTATGAACTTTATGACTGCCTGGAACCATCTCACAGGTTCAGTGGCAGCAGCTTTATAAAAGACTTTATCCGCTTATGAAAAAAATCACTTACATTGTTCTTCCTCTTTTGATTCTCGCTTCTTGTGTTAAGGATAATAATAAAGTGGACCCAGAGCCGCAGCCAGAGTATCCGAATCTGGTTTCGCAGAGAAATACGTATTATCTGAACGGCGAGACTTTCCAGTTCAAGTCGGTGACAGCCACTACTATAGGCGATAATCTAGTGCTTGCCGGAAGTCCACAGGAAGGCTTGGATTACGAGGCTATCTTCAGTGGAGAATATCCGGTTCTCTCAGTGGGCCTTTCCCCTCTGCTGGTTTCTACTGATTTCGATCCTGTTTCAGAAGAAAAACTTTATACCATATACAGCTCTTTGTCGGGGTTTACACTTGAAGAACTGAGCCCGCGCAGCCACGAAAGCCTGCTTCGCGGCACGGTCAGCAGCAACTCCTTTGAAGAGGAAGGCAGAGTCTGCGCTTCCGGCGCCCTGGAATTGGAGGACGGCACGCTTTTCGGTTTTGACCTTGAAATCGAGGATTTCCTTTATAAATTGAATGCCAATTCTATCTTCGTGGATTTCGCCGCTAACGTTAATGATGCCAAGCAACTTCCTATTCGAGCTGCCTTTTTGAGAAAAAGCGGGGAAGAACTGAGTCTGTACTTCACTTCCGGAGACATTGAATATGCGGAGGATTTGGAGATATGTAATAATTATCTTTCTGTAACCCAGTCAATTGGCCTTTGCGATGGATTGAGACGCAATGTCACTGCCCAGAGCCCTGTGGAACTCAAGGTCGTAGATAATTCTACGGGTGATGTGGTGAAGAATACAGCGGCTTCAGAGCTGGAAGGAACTTATAGTTTGTATGCGGATCCCGAGAATCCGAATTATTTTGTTTTCACTCTAGATCTGAAGATGGATGGAAACGTGTTTAAGATGGAATACAGGGGCGAGCCTACGGATTACTTGCTTGCCAAGCCTTTCCCTCAGGGCATTTTCCTAAAGAATGAGACCAGGGATATTACTGAGGTATCTTATAGGGAAGAGAATGGGGTGGCCATCATATCCCTGAAGGATAATACTGAGAGGGAGGCCCAGATTTTTATGCCGGTTTCGGATGTGGATGGAAAGGCTCACGGCTTTTCCCAGAATCCTGATATCTATAAGGTCGTATATGATTCCCGAACTTACAGTAAGCCTAACGGGGATGCCGGTACTCTCACTGTGTCCAGAAGTGAAACTAACTTAAGGGTGGAGTTTACCAACTACTCCGGACTTAAGATAGCATATCAGGGAGGATACGAGTTGTTATGAAAAAGTTAATCTTATGGGCATTGCCCCTGCTGCTGTTATCCTGTGTGAAAAACGAGAATCCTTCTCAGAATCAGGAAATTGCAAAGTCGGAGGCTGTCGCAGGATTTAGTTTTAATGACGAGAGCAGGGATATCTATGAGATGGCCTATAGGGCCTCGGAAGATGATGTGATGTTCGTCTTCAAGGGAGAGAGCGAAAGCGTTTTTCAACTTGGCCTGAAAAGCCCTTTTGTGGGAATGATGAACAATGTGGAGGATATCTATCATAATGACGATTATCTCTTTTACTTTGAAGACAAGGAATATCTCTTCACTCAGTATCACGCCCTGAAGTCGGGCAGCATCTATGTCAGCAAGCTGGATGGAGAAGATAATTGGGATATTAAATTGGATTTGATTCTGCCGGAGGGCAGCAGTTTCGCTTTCTCTTATCAGGGCAGGATTCGAAATAGTGAATGATATGAGGATTGACAAGTATCTGTGGGCTATCAGAGTCTTTAAGACTCGAAGTGAGGCTACGGAAGCCTGCAATGGCGGAAAGGTGAAGATAGATGGAGTGAACTGTAAGCCGGCAAAGGAAGTGAAGGTCGGGGAGATTATTCAAATCAGGAAGGGCTCCGTACAGTTCAGTTACAGGGTTCTTTCGCCCTTGGAAAACAGGGTGGGAGCCTCGCTGGTTCCGCAGTATGCTGAAAATCTTACTCCCGAGAGTGAGTTGGCTAAGATGAGGGCGCCGGTGGAGACCTTCTTCGTAAAGAGGGACAGGGGTAGTGGCCGGCCTACAAAGAAGGAACGCAGGGTTTTGGACAGTATGATGGATTTTTTAGACGAAGAGGATTGATATGAAAGGAGTTTATATATTTTTGGCTGAGGGTTTTGAAGACATCGAGGCATTGGCTTGCTGTGATGCCCTCAGGCGTGGGGGAGTGGAAGTGCAACTGGTCTCTGTCATAGGAGAATTGGCAGTCCGCTCTTCTCACGGAGTCTTGGTCCAGGCAGATATGCTTTTGGAAGACTGTGATAATTCCTGCGAAGGCATAGGGGAGCAGGACGTGATGATATTCCCAGGGGGGATGCCGGGCTCAAAGACATTGGCATCGAATGAAAAACTCATGCTTTGGATGAAGGAGCACTATGCTAAGGGAGGGGCAGTGGCGGCTATTTGTGCGGCTCCTGGTCTGGTACTCAGTCAATTGGATGAGCTCAAGGGACATCGTTTGACCTGCTTCGAAGGCTTTCAGCACTCTTTCGTGGAGAAGGGGGCGGAGTATCTGCCTCTGCCTGCAGTTCGCAGCGGACGTATAGTCAGTGGCAGAAGCGCTGCCTATGCGGTGGACTTTGGCCTGGAAGTGCTTGGGATGATAGCGGGGGAGCAGAAGGCTGAGCAGGTGCGAAAGGCTATGCACAGCGTTTGTTAAAGTGGGCTTTGTTTTTTATTTTTGTCAAATTGGAGGATTATTATGGATAATAACATACAGAGACTTTACGGAAATAATGTTAAGACTATGGTCAAGGACTTGAAGACCATAGAAGACAGGGATAAACGCAGTCGTCAGGCTCGTGCGGTAGTGAAAGTGATGGAGATTTTGAACCCTTCTGTCAAGAGTGCGGAGGAGGGGGAGCATAAGTTGTGGGATCATCTCTATATGTTGGCCGATTTTGACTTGGACGTAGATTCTCCTTTCCCTTGTCCTCAGAGGGCTGATTTTGAGACCAGACCTGTCAGTATTCCTATGAAGGATACTAAGATAAGGGCCACACACTATGGCAGAAACATAGAGAAAATCCTAGATTTGATAGCAGGGGAGGAGGATTCTGAGACTAAAGCCTCGCTTATCCGTTCACTTGCCATCTATATGCGTACCCAGTATCTGATATGGAATAAGGATTCTGTATCTGACGAGACTATTTTCTCGGATATCGTCAAACTCTCCGAAGGGCGTGTGCAGATACCTGAAGGAATGACACTTAGTAAGATAGATGGAGCCGCGAATTATTCCCGTCCGGGAATGGGACTCGGGACTTCGAGAAATAACAAGCAGTATAATAACAAGCGTAAGGCGAATTTCAGGAATAACAAGCGCAGATGAAAAAACTAATCAATCTTCAAGAAGAACATAAGGAGTTGCTCTGTTTTTTGACCGGCTGCTGTGTTTTTCTTTTTGATATTTTCACTTTTGTGGCCATCTTCTCATATCTGCTGCACTGGCGCTCTGATATGAGTGGGGAGGTGCTGCAGAATATGGCGGGCTCGTGGGGATACCGCTA
>SAMEA3663036__coassemble_486_pt1 | contig 18656 bp, 12 predicted proteins | sample SAMEA3663036__metabat2_low_PE_031 | metagenome-assembled genome bin SAMEA3663036 (sample SAMEA3663036) | pig gut metagenome | biome: pig gut; feature: pig-associated habitat; material: faeces | place: France | collected 2012
CTGGTCCAAAAGAGTTTCACTGCTGGTAGGAATTTTAGCTTTGACCTGAAAGATATACTCTCCAGGTGGAATCCTGGTGTATTCCTTTGTGCCCGACTCTTGGAATTTGGACCAACCCTTTTCATAGCCCTGCAAGTGGAAGGAAAAGCGCTCGTTGCTCTGGGACCCATAAATCGGAAGAGCCATCTTGAATTTCAAGGAATTGTCTTTATACGGAACCACCAGCTTAGGGTATGCGTAAGGTCTTTTCGAATAGAAGATCACCGAGTCCCTATCCGATTTGCTTACACTTATCTCCTTTATATATAGGCTGTTTTGAAAGTTTTTACTGTTTTTCTGGATGTTGTCGCGATTAATGAGGGAAAAGCCGTCCTCGGTATTCACCAGAATCAGTGCGTCTCCAAGCTCTCGGATATCCTCGAAGCCTTGTATTCTTTTGGAGGCCAATCTGGCCAGACTCAGCGAGTCCAAATCCCTTCCTGCACTTTTGATGGCCTGTATGTTCGATGAGGAGAAATAGAGGTCTCCGTTCCGACACCTGTAAACGCTGGCGCTGGTCGGTTTTGAACAGAACATAGCATTCAGACTGTCTATAGCCTGGGCTTTGCCCTCGTAATCGTCGAAGGAGTAAAAACCTGCTGCTGTGGAGAATATGATCTTCCCGTCAAATGGGATAGGGGTATTACCCCAGTCATAAGGGAAGGAATTGCCTTTGGAAAGAAATTGCTGGGAGATGATTTTGCCTTCGTCGTAATCTATTTTAAGCCTGAACAATCCCTTGATCCAGTGACTGAACCAGATGCTGCCGTCCTCGGCCTCCTCAAACATCTTTGAGGATTCCTCGAAACCCTCCACCCATTTGTAGAAATCCCATCTGCCCATTTGCTTTTTCAGCAGAAAGAGCCTGTCGTAACTGCAAGCCAACAGATAATCTTTCTGACTTTTCAGGGGGAGTATTTTCCAAACTCCATTCAGGGGGATGAATCGGAAGGACCCGTTTTCGGAGATAATGCCCAGACCTCTGTCCGCGCAGCAGAAGAGCTGCCCATCATGTTTTTTCAGGTACCACATTTGCCCCTTCATCTCTTTCACTTCTTCCACTGTGTCTCCCTTTAGGGTATAGAGCCCCTGATTGGTCCCCAGGTAAAGTCTGTCGTTGAAAATCTCGGAACTGTAACCGGAGCCTATGGAGTTGTCGGAAGCCAGCAGCGTATATTCTGCGCTGCTGAGCTGAACCAGGTCTATTCCTTTGTCCAGACCTAGCCAGAGATTGTTCTGATTGTCGAAGTACAGGGACAGTACAGTGTTGTTCTGCAGGCCTGAGGAGCGGTTCAGGTGCATGATGTCTCCCTTCTTTCTGTCTAGAATAAAGACGCCGTTGTTCACGCTGCCATAGGCTATGAATTCTTCATTGGCTCCGGCACAATATGCAATGGCTGCTTCCAGTTCCTTGCTGAGGCTATTCTTCTGATGAGAAAGCTGCCCGTCGCGGAAAGTGTAGAGGCCTTTTGTGGCACTGACGAACTCCAACTCGTCCGCTGCGGTCTTCAGTATGGCGCAGATGTTTTTGTCCTTAAGGATTTCCGTTCCTTTCAAGGGGCTGAAACTTCCACCTTGATGGCTTACGAATACTCCGTTCCCGTTTACGAAAATGTAGAGGTCTTCGTCTATTATGGTGGATACGCTGACTTTGTTGTTAAATACTATGCTCTGGCTGTTCTCTTCCCTGAGAATGTAGATTCTGTTATTCTCTCTAAGATATAATGCATCCCCTATCTTATGTATGGCCCAGATGTCATTGGCTTCGGTTCCGAGTTTGTCTAGAAGGGAGATGTAACTGGCTTTCTGGGGATTGTTATAGTCGAAATAGGCAAATTCGTTTATGGCTCCAAAATATAGTCTGTTTTGCTCATCGTCGTAATAGATGGAGCGGACGCTCGTTCTGTTGGCGGGAGATGTGAGATTCCATTCCTTTCCGTCGAACTCCAGGATTCCGGCATCGTTCGCGAAAAATAGGTTTCCATAGGGACTTTGACTTATCTGCCAGTTTTTCCCCGCTCCCTTGTATTCGTTTTTGCTGAAATTATGCACTATCGGATAATAGGCTGAGGCGGAAAAGCAGGATAAGGCTGAAAAAATAATACATAAAAAATGTTTCATAACGAGCAGTTTCGGTAAATATGAAACTTAAATCAACTATATTTTTCACAAAGATAAGAAAACTTATGAGTATAGGAGGGTTTTCATTAATTAATATTTTTAGTGATTTATTAAATTTTCTTAGAAAATTATTTATTAATAAGTTACGTATTATTTGTATAGCTGTTGTAGAGGTATAGTTTTTGTTTTTGTTGAGTTTTTGTGAAAGGTGTTCCGTTGAACTATAAATTGTATTGTTTACTTTTGCGAAGTTAATGACACTAGACAATATGAAGCGTTTTTCTATTTTCATTTTGTTTTTGCTTTTGGCCCAGTCTCTGTGGGCTCAGACCCTTAAGGTCAGCGGTAGGGTTTTCGCAGCAGATGATTCATCCGCTCTGCCTGGCGTGGCTGTAATGGTAAAGGGAAGTTCGAGTGGAACCTCTTCTGACCTGGATGGTTATTACAGCATCTCCGTGGAAAAGGGAAGTACTCTTGTATTTGTATGCTTTGGCTTTGCCGAGAAGGAAGTAGTCGTGCTCGAGTCAAGCGAGTTGAACGTTTATCTGGAGAATGACACTCTTATGATGGACGAGGTTGTAGCCATAGGCTACGGTGTTGTAAAGAAGAGTGACCTTACTGGAAGTGTGGCTTCCGTAAAGGGTGACAAACTGCAGAATGCGCCTGTGTCCGGTCTGGATCAGGCTCTGCAGGGACTTGCAGCCGGAGTCACCGTGAATTCCAATTCCGGACAGCCAGGCGCTGCCGCCGAGGTGAGAATCCGAGGTATAGGTACCGTGAATGGCAGCTCTCCTATCTATGTAGTGGATGGGGTAATCGTGGACGACATCAATTTCTTGAGCCCAAATGACATCGCCTCCACTGAGATTCTGAAAGACGCTTCAGCCACAGCTATCTATGGTTCTCGTGGTGCTAACGGAGTGATACTCGTTAGTACTGTGAAGGGAGGGAGTACAGATGGTAAGGTAAACGTCAGTTTCGATGCTTATGCCGGTGTACAGAATCGCTGGAATAAGCTATCTTTGATGAATTCTCAGGAATTTGCCAGCTATCTCGCGGCTAATTCCGGTAATCCTGCTCAGCTCAGCATCCTTCAGAGCAAGGGAATTGATGCCTGGGTCAGGAGTTTTCTTATAGGAAAGTCAAATTATTATCCTTCAAATCTGGATTATTCTAAGGTAGATACTGACTGGCAGGATGTGGTTTTCCGCCCTGCTCTGGTTCAGAACTACCACATCAGCGCCAATGGCGGGACCGAAAGGAGCAACTGGAGTATGAGCGCCAGTTACTTTGACCAGGAGGGTACCATTATCGGCTCCGACTACCAGAGACTTAGTCTCAGGATGAATTCCGCCCATAAGCTCAACGACTGGATCAAGGTCGGGGAAAACCTGAACTTTATGACTTCCCAGGGCAGGAACGCTATGAATAATAATTCTTCCCCTGGCGCATCTGTGCTTTCCGCAGCCATCGCTATGGCACCTTGGGATCCTGCCCGTTATCCAGACGGAGCGAAGAACTCTTTAGGCGAAGACCTTTCCGGCAGAATCAGTGCCGCTTCCAATTTTAAGAATGTCACCAATCCTCTCTCTATGGTGGAACACTCCCATCCTCTGGATATTACAGAGCGTTGGGTAGGCGACATTTACCTGGAACTTACTCCTATTAAGAATCTTATCTTCAAGACTGACGTCAGCCTGGATCTGACGAATACCCGTCATCGTCTTTTCAAGGATGCCTACAAGTACTCCGACTATGATAAGATGGATATGAATTTCCTGGAGAAGAGTATGGGCCGCTATCAGACTATGATAGTGGAGAATACTCTGACCTATATGTTTGACTTGGGCAAGAACTCCTTTAACCTTATGCTCGGCCAGACTGCTGAAGAATACAACTACGAGACCCTTTCGGGTTCAGGTTCTAACATATTGGTTCCGGTGGAGACGAACTGGTATCTTTCCCAGACCACTAAGAACCGTAATGAGGCAGGGGACAGTGCCGGCAGGACCAGAAGGTTCTCTCTGCTGGGTAGAGCTCACTACTCTTATGACAGCCGCTATATGTTGACCCTGAATTTTAGGGCCGATGGTTCCAGCAAGTTTAAGGAGCACACCTGGGGATATTTCCCATCTCTTGCCGCCGCGTGGAGACTTTCAAAAGAGGATTTTATGCAGGATTTCTCTTCATTGGACGATCTGAAACTGCGTTTTGGCTGGGGTAGGATAGGTAATGACAAGATATCCGAGAATGCCTTCCTGCTGACTATGTTCAATGAAGGCCCTACTTTCGTGGGCTATCCTTTAGGAAAAGTGCCGCAGATCGCCACCGGCGCCACAATTCTCACCTATGTGAACGATGGCGGAAAGTGGGAGAGTACCGAGCAGATTAATGCCGGATTGGATTTCGCTTTCCTTGGGAACAGGCTCACGGGTAACGTGGACGTGTTTAAGAGAGATACCAAGGAGATGTTGCTAAGTGTATCTGCTCCTGCCCACGTGGGCAATCGTTACAGCGCTACCGCAAACGTCGGAGAGGTTAGCAATACGGGAGCGGAACTCAGCCTAAGTTGGAAGGATCAGATAGGAGAATTGGCATACAATGTTACTGCGAATCTTTCGTACGTGCACAATGAGCTGACTAAGCTCAATGGGGGTGAGCCGGTTTGGGGAGACCACACTGTCTGTGATGAGGGCTATCCTCTCTACACCTTCTGGGGTTATAAGTACGATGGTCTGTACCGCTCCGAGGAGGAGATTGCCGAGCATCTTTGGGCAGAAGGGGCTGCTTTGGGATACAAGGTGGGAGATGCCCGTTACATAGACCTGAACAAGGACGGAAAGATAGACGAAGAGGATAAGACCGATCTGGGTAATCCATTCCCTGATTTTTCATACGGCTTTAACTTCGGCGCTGAATATAAGGGTTTTGACCTTCAGCTTTTTCTCCAGGGAGTCTGGGGAAATCAGATTTACAACGCCCTTCGTCTTCGCACCGAGGGAACTGGTAACGAAGCTACTTTGAGTACCACTATGAGGGATGTGTGGAGCGAGTCGAATCCTGATGGAACTATTCCGGTGGCCAATTCTAATCCTATGAATACGGAGAATAACAGCCGTTTTGTAGAAGAAGGTGCATATCTTCGCTTGAAGACTTTGCAGTTAGGTTATACCCTGCCATCAAGTCTGAGCTCCAAGCTCTCGATGTCCAGATGTAGGATTTATCTGAGTGCGAACAATCTTTTCACCCTCACCGGATATACCGGCTATGACCCTGAAGTGGGTGGAGGCGTGGATTATGGCAACTATCCTCAGTCCCGCACCTTTATGCTTGGGATCAATGTCAACTTTTAATTCGGATTTGCTATGAAAACAAGATATTTTATTCTTTGGCTTGCAGGACTTTGCCTCTGTTCTTGTAATGACTGGCTTAGGGAGGACGGCCCTATGACCAACCGCGTGGAGGATTATTTTACCAGTGCCGAGACGGCCGTCCAGGTGGTCAATGCCGCTTATGTTCCGCTGATGTGGGAGTATCAGGGCACCTATTATTCGGAGTTTTTTATAGGCGACATTCTGTCAGACGACGCCTTGAAGGGTGGCCAGAATCTCGCAGATATGTCTGCTTGCTATGACTTGGAAAACTTCCGTGCCATTTCCAATAACGAGATAGTCCTTCAGTATTATCGTGCCAAATATCAGGGAGTGGCCAGAGCGAACCTGGCTCTGGAGCAAGTCTCTCAGATGGAAGTGGATGAAAGCTTGACTAAAACTTTGAAAGACAGGCTTCTGGGAGAGGCTTATTTCCTGAGGGCAAACTATTATTTCTCTTTGGTCCGTCTCTATGGCGGAGTGCCGCTGGTCACTTCTCCTATCTACAGTGCGGGTAATTGGAAGCAGCCTCGCGCCAGCGTGGGCGAGGTTTATGCCCAGATCTTTTCCGACCTACAGAAAGCTGAGTCCCTGCTGCTTAACAAAAGTGCCCTTAGCGCTGAGGACTTGGGACGTGTGACCAAGGGCGCTGCTCAGGCTATGCTTCTCAAGGCCAATCTTTACTATGCTGACTATCTTCGTAATAGCGGCGCTGACGGCTCGAATTACTATTCCGATGCCTATGCAGCAGGAAAGCGTTTCCTGAGTGAGCAGGCCGGCGAATATTCTCTCTGCCCGGATTATGCTGACAATTTCACCCTTGAGGGAGAAAACGGTCCGGAATCCATTTTTGAAGTTCAATATATGGCAGAAGGCACCTCTGATTACGGCCAAGGCAATGGTTTTTCCCGTGGCACTTTCGCCACTATCCTGCTTCGCTCCCGCTCGAACGCTTTCTCTTCTGTCGGCTGGGGCTTCAATCATCCTACTCAGAACTTGATAGATGAGTTTGAAGCAGGAGATCACAGGCTTGCTTCCTGTGTCTATACTCCCAGCTCCGATCAGATAGTGAACCCTGTGGAAGAAAGCTATTTGGGTAACCCTAACCTCTGCGTGAAGAGGGCCCTTATGCAGGGGTCAGACTATATGGTTTTGGAGGACAGTCACGACTCTCGTTCCCCAATCAATATGATAGTCATTCGTCTGGCGGATGTATATCTGCTTTACGCCGAGGCTGCCCTTCGTAGCGGGGAGCTCTCTGATGCCAAACTCTATCTGGAGAAGGTGCGTGAGCGCGCCAGGGGCTCCGAAGACATACTGCCTGCTTTCCCTGCTTATAAGTTACCAGATTACACTAATGCTTATGCTCTTCACCAGCTTCAGGATAATTCCGAAGACTTGATGATGGCTATCAGGCACGAGAGGAGGGTGGAGCTGGCTATGGAGAGTCATCGTTGGTACGACCTCTGCCGCTGGGGCATAGTTTCCGAAGTGATGAACGCCTATGCCGCTGCCGAGAGTGAGGAAGTCAGGGCTCATATCAGCCCCTTTGTCAAAGGTAAACACGAACTGCTGCCTATTCCTGTGGAAGAAGTCAGGCTGGGTGGCATAGAACAGAATCCAAATTATTAATAAATAACCAATTAAAAAGTATTGATTTTATGAAAAAGATTTTTTCCTTTTTGATGGCAGCTAGCCTGTCACTCGCTCTTTTCTCATGTCAGAAGGATAATAATTCTTCCAATGATGGAAGCCTTAAGGATGACGAGCAGAATACTGGTGGAGATGAGAACGGTGGTTCCTCTCTTAGTGGTTCCGAGTATGTAGTCTTAACTTTGGATGAGTACACTGCTGCAAGTCTTGGAAGTAAGATAAAGGCTAATTACGGTCCTGACGATGTGACTCGTTTTTTGTATGTTTGGAATGATACTTATGTAGGGGGTACCTGTAGTGGACTTAACAGCTACGAACAGGCCGCAGAATGGACCTCTTTGGTAGTTACCAATGTCGGCTGGTCAGGTGCAGGCTGGTTTAACGGAGCGGATACTCCTGCTTTTGTGTCTTCGACTTCCGAACTTGCAGACTGGAAATTCCATATCGCTTACAAGGGTCCTGCAGGAAAAGCACACATCATTATCCTTACCTGGAATGGCGCTACATATAAGTTTGCCATCGGAGACGGTCAGCTTGAGGACGCCGGCGTAGCCTACCCTGCCATCGCTCCGGTCAGCGGAACTTTCGAGGCTAATGTATGGAACGAGTATGAGGTCAGCCTCGCTGATGCAGGTTTGGACTACACTCAGACCGGAAAGTCTGACAACATCGTTTCCGTTCTTAGTGGTGGCGTACAGGGCACTACCCTCGATGTAGATGCCATTTTCTTCTATAAGAAGTAGTTTTTCTGAATACTACAGGCTATGATGTACAAAAAAATATTTGCGGCAATAGCTGTAGCATTGATGGTTAATGCCTGTGAGTCCTTCGGTTCCATTCATATCGATTTGAATGGGTCCGAGGACTCCTCGCAGAATCAGGATCAGAATCAAGGTGATTCCGGAGTCAAGACTCCTTCTCAGGCAGGTTCCTCTGCCGTCAAGGACGGGTATAAGCTGGTCTGGGAGGATCTTTTTGACGGCACTTCCCTGGATTCTTCCGTATGGAACATCGAGGTGAATGGAGATGGAGGCGGTAACAACGAACTCCAGTACTACCGTGCCGAAAACGTGTCTGTAGGAAAGGATCAGCAAAGTGGTCGTAATTGTCTTATTCTTACTGCTAAAAGAGAAGCCTATGCTAACAAGGCCTTTACTTCCGGAAGAGTGAACTCCAGGAATAAGAAGGCCTTTAAATACGGAAAAATGGAGGCTCTTATCAAACTCCCTTCTACGGCTAACGGCCTCTGGCCGGCTTTCTGGATGATGGGTAATGATTTCGATCAGGTCTGCTGGCCTCGCTGCGGCGAAATAGACATTTTGGAAATGGGTAATGCAGCTGGAATTGCTGCCGGAACTCAGGACCGCTATTTCAACGGAGCCTGCCACTGGGGCTATTACAAGGATGTCGGAGGCGGCAATTGGGCCTATCCTAATTATGCTAAGGCCAGCACATGCAGCTACAGCCTTCAGGACGGTGAATTTCATCTCTATACCCTAATCTGGGATGCCTCGCTTTTGAAGATGTATGTGGATTATGACAAGAATCCCGGGGTTGCTCCATATTTCGAGATGGGAATTACTTCCAAGGATGATGACTGGGGGACCGGATACTATTTCCACCACGATTTCTTTTTCCTCTTCAATCTCGCTGTAGGTGGCAATTTTACCGGAATTCATAATGCTTCCGCCATCACTGCCCTTCCTGCGGGAGCCGAGGCTTCGATGTATGTAGATTACGTAAAAGTATATCAGAAGTAATTGTATGAAAGTAAATACCATTTTTACTTTACTCCTTTCCCTTTGTGCCCTCTCCGCCTGCAATAAGGATGAGGGCACGATTGGGACTGTGCTTGATTATCAGAGCCTTCAGGCTAAGAGTCTTAAGCGTGGGGTAAGTTTCAGTTTCTCTCAATTGCCTGAGAATGACATCACCTTGCTTGCCCCTGGTATCAGTTGGTCCTATAACTGGGCAGTGAACACCTCGAATGAGGCATTCAGCTATTTTGAGCACTTCGGTCTGGATTATTGCCCTATGATATGGAATGCCAATTGGCAGGAATCTAGCCTTCGCTCTTTCAAGCAGGCACATCCGGAGTGTGAGTATCTGTTGGCCTACAATGAGCCTAACCTTACGGATCAGGCCAATATGGTTCCGTCGAAGGCAGCGGAGGACTGGCCTCGTCTGGTATCCATAGCCAAGGAACTGAATATGAAGATAATAGCTCCGGCTATGAATTACGGAACACTGGCGGATTATCACGATCCTTGGAAGTGGCTCGATGAGTTTTTTGCCCAGCCTGGGGTAAGCCTTGAGGATGTGAGCGGAATAGCCATCCATTGTTATATGGGCTCGGCGGCATCTATGAAAAACTATTTGGATAAGTTTAAGAAATATGGTAAACCCATTTGGCTCACTGAGTTCTGTAATTGGGCGAGTAACAATATCTCTCTCGAGGCTCAGATGGAGTATATGGTTCAGGCTGTGAATCTTCTGGAGGCTGACCCAGATGTCTTCCGCTATGCCTGGTTTATTCCTCGCGGCAATGGCGATGCTCAGTGCCATAACTCTCTGCTTCAATCTACCAAGCCTTTCGGGATAACTGATCTGGGCAGGGTTTACATTAATCTCTCCACTCAGGATCCGGATTTGTATTATACTGTAGGTCAGGTGATTCCGGCTGAGCATTACAGATTTGCGAGTGGAAATCTGCAAGTTGCAGTTTGCAGTGATGAGAAGGGGATTCTGGAGGTGAAGAATCTTAAAAAGGACATCGTGCTCGATTATCAGATCGACTTGCCTTCGGATGGAACTTATACTTTGGAGTTAAGGTACAATTCCTATTACGAGAGTCCGATCAGAATTTCTTTGGATGGGGAGTCTCTGGGAATTTTGGATTTGGCTAATACGAATTATGCCTGGTCTAATATGACGGTTAAAATTCCTTTAAGTAAGGGAAAACATAGGCTTTCCTTGACTGGAACGAGCGCTTTCCCTGTGAAGTTGAATTGGTTGAGAATAACTAATAACTAATATGGATATTATGAAAATGAAAAAAGACAAAAGGGAGGGATATGTCTCTCCTGAGTTGGAGGTAACAGACCTCCATCTCGAATCTGTGCTTTGTGCTTCCGAGCCTTGGTATAAACAGGGAGGCCAGGGAGATTTTGATTATACTATTGAGGAAGAAGAATTATTTGGATAAAAGCTTATGAAAACTACATTGAAGTATTTTGCATCTTTTGTGCTTGTAGCAAGTGCATTGATGTCGTGTAACAAGGAAACACTTAATCCAAATGAGAATGCTGACACTAAAGATTATGTCACAGTCACTTTGGGTGTGGACACCAAGGCTGCGATGACAGACGAATTTGGAATGGTCTGGGAAAAAGGTGATGTAATCCAATGGCGTGGCACTACCGGAAATGTTGACTATACCCTTGAGAAGTCAGACATTTCTCCAGATGGCTATTCCGCTACTTTTACTTTGGCGATTCCTAATATTGCTAACGAAACTGTAAAAGGAGTCTTCAGGTATAACAGAAATGGAAACGATGAGTTTGCATTCACGGATGCGCCAAAGAACAATGGTTCTGCTGCGCTCTCTAATGGAATTCTTTCTGTAGTCCAAGAGAACGCAGGAGAAATGAACAGGACGGCTATCTTCTTACACTCTGGAACAAGCAATTGTGTAACTTTTGAAAAAGGAACAACTGAAATTAAAGCCACTATCGGTATTGCCGGCAGTATAGTTCGTTTGCTTCCATACACAACGGAATATAATGAGGAAATTATTGAAAGTATCAGCCTTTCATCTAATTCTTACATTTCCGGAACAATTGCGTATGATTATGCTGCAGGTACTTATCGAGGCGTTAATAATGTGAATTGGCTAAAAATCAAGAAGTATACGGTATCTTTAACCAATCCTATGTCTCTCTCAGGAGTTGATGCGCGCGAAAAGAGTGCTGGTTTTTATATGTCACTTCCAGCAACAAATGGTGAAAAAAATCAAATTTCCGGATATACCATAGTTGTGAACACGGATAAGGCAAAATATACCTACGAAACTGCAACCGATCTTGTGTTAAATGAAAACACGGTAAAGAATATTTATTTGAAATTGGATGAAAGTCATCGTGTTTCAAATGATGCTATACTAGGAGCACTTAGATACACTGGAGCACTTGCTGATAATCAGTCATATACGTTCACCTCTACAGGAAAGACGGTTGCTTATAACTATTGGTTTGCTCAAGTACAGAAAACAGGTGAAAGCGGATGGACAACAATGGAAGCAAATCCTAATGTAACTAATGGAGATCCGGATTTCTATACCAATGTGAAATTTGAAGCAATCGATGATGCTACGGGAAAGATTGCTTCTTGGTGTACTGCGAAGTATAGGGATAATGACACCTGGGTACTGGTAACAACTACAGACAATACATCTTCAGAGTCTAGGTCTGCAACAATTACTATTACCTACGATAGTGTAAAAGGTTATATTATTGAACCAGAATCGAAAACAAAGGTTATTAAGGCTGTGCAGCTTGGGCTTGCAAATCTTAGCCCATCCATTTCTTATGATGGAGCAACAACGATTTCTTCCGAAGCTGGACAATATACTGCTACCTTGAATCTGTTGGTTAACGGAGTAGCAGCAACTGATGAAGAGTATGAAACCTTTGCTTCTCAATACACTATTTCAGGAACCGATTGTTCCGTAAAGAGAAGCGGAAAGACTCTTACAATCGGTGTAGCAAAGAATCCAACTACCAGTCCACGTGAAATCAGAATCTCTGTTTCTGCAAATGCAGGAAGCGATGCATTGGTATTGACTCAAGAAGCAAGTGCGGAAGCAACAACGCTTCGTTTCAGTTATACTTTTGGTGCTTGGCAGGAAGGACTTAACGGCACAAGGTTTTTCAATTATAGTAAGGCTGGCAATACTGGAGAATGGTTGGCAGTATTCTATAATCTGACAAAAGATGGGCTCGCTTACACCGAGGCTCTTAGCGAGGCTGATACAAAGGCGCTTGTTATGCAGATGCTTAATATTACAGCAGAGGAATATGACAATTCTTTCTTGAAGTTCCGTATTGATGGATATAATGGTGAGGTAAAATTGCTGGTAGATACTCCTGCAAATCCGACTTCAGAAGCTCGTTCAATGTCCGGTTATGTTTGGTATGCTGATCAATCATCCTACATCACTGAATGGAGGTTCTCTCAGGACGCAGGTCCGGCAGAATAGCCTTATTTTAATATGATAAAGAGTCCGGTGAAAAGCCGGACTCTTTTTTGAAATCTATACCTTAGACAATCGCACAGTAATTCTCCCGAATCCACATCGAGAACAGGCGATTGCTGATGTAGTAACTATTATCTTCCCGGGTTATGACCTCCGCATCATATAGTTGTCTGGCAGAACTCTGTACAGTGCTTGGACTTTTCAAAGCGTGTCTGCGGACAAAAGCCATGGATGTAATAGCATCCGCTTTTCCCTCCTTAGCAATGGCAATTAACAACTGTTTCTGAGAATTCGAATAGGTTCTGAACTGCTCTTCAAAAGCCTTTTCGCCAAGTTTTATCACATAGTCCAGTGCCTCATGGTACTGCACCGGTGTCAAAACCGCCTCATTGGAAGCATACATTTCATTGAGTATTCTCTGAACATACCACGTGTGTCCGTCAAAAGTCTTGTACAATTCGTCAAAACATCCCTCCGTCAAGCTGCGTCCAGCATTATGAAAATGCTTCTCGGCGAAGCTGAAATACGCATCCTCATCTATGGCTTCAAGGTACAATGGCACACAACTTTGATAGAACGGCTCAGATGGAGAATTGAACAATTTCTCCATCATCCGCCTTTTGCTTCCAGCAAAGATAAACGATGTATTCCGGCATCTTTGGACATAAGTCCGAAGTAAGGCAAGGGTATTCTTTTCCGGATAATCAGCAATCTGTTGAAATTCATCAATAGCCACTATGCACGGTTGAGGTGAAGCCTCAAGATACTCGAAAATTTCTTCAATAGACTCTAACGGATGGCTGATTTCTCCCAAAGATAGGTCAAAGACCAACTGGCCTGTTACCGGATCCATCTTCACACCTGGTCTGAGGGATTTAACCACATCCACGAAAGACTCCAAAACCCTCTCCCCGGTAGTCTTGCTCTTTCTAATGATTTCCCTGCTCAGCATCATCACCATTTCCTGAAGGGAATTCGTTGAGTACAAATCAATAAGGAATGACTTGTATCTCGCATTGATACCTGGCTGACTTAAGAAATGGGATATCAATCCGGTCTTTCCCATCCTCCTTGATGAGATAAGCACCGTGTTTCGGCCATTGACAACATTAGATTCAATTGTGCTCGTTTCTCTTTCACGATCACAAAAATACTCGCTGGAGATATATTCCCCCGTTATAATAAATGGATTCATCAATATCTGTTTTTTACAAATATAGTCAAATTATTTAAAGTTGAATAATTCAGCCTTAAATAATTTAAAGTTGAATAATCCGTAACCTGGCTCCTCCACGGTCTAATTATTACAGTCATAACGTCATCTTTAGTTTTTCATTGTCCTGGAGCCTCGCATTTTTGCAATATCTGTGAAGGTCAGATTGGATGCCAACGCGAGCGAAAAATGGAAGAGAGGGAAGCAAAATTGTGATTCGATAATAATTAGTATTTTTGCAGGCTATGATGAATGTCTTTAATCCGGAGCACGAGCAGTGCCTCTCGAATGGGAACAGGAATTATTGCCCAGACTTATCCTCGCAGAAATTCGCGCAGGATTGTGCCTCCATTATGCGTTTTGGCGGTTCTGGAGAAGATATCAATGTCTGGGGCTGGGATCTGGTAATCAAGCACAGGCTTTTGAATCAGGGAGTTCCGGAGGAAAAACTGCCCAGTGACGAATATCTCGACTTGATCCGAAGGCTTGCCCACCGAAGAGAATCTGTGAAACTTGGCATATATCTGTCGGAAAGGCTCGAAAGTCCGTATCTCAGCTTTCCGGCGCAAAGGGAAGTGAGGACTCTGGAGGAATTGGCAGAGTTTATAAATCAGAATGGAGACGTGATGGTGAAGTCCCCCTGGTCTTCAAGCGGAAAGGGACTAAGACGCCTCTATAAGGGACAGGTCACGGACAACGACTGGGGACGCTGCAGGAAAGTGATGGAAAAGCAGGGAAGTCTGATAGTCGAGCAGCTGCAGGAATTGGCATTAAACGTAGGTATCCAATTGCGGATGAGGCAGGGGAGGGCAGAGCTCGCTAACTATTCCATTTTCGAAACCTGTCGTTGCGCGTATAAGGATAATCTGCTGCTAAGTGACGATTATGTCAGGAGAAAATGCGCGGAGTACCTTCCGGATGGACTTCTGGACAAAGTTTGCGAGGAGATAATTAAGTACCTGGAACAGAGTGAGTTCTCTAATTACAATGGTTATCTGGGAGTGGATACTTATATCTGCAGGACAGGTCCTGGGGAATTCAGGCTCAGACCCAGCGTGGAGATTAATCTTAGAATGACTATGGGGATAGTGGCGGCGAGAGTGTACCAGTTTTTTTCTGAGCGTTTTGAGGATGGAAAGTATCTGATGGAGACGGTGTTTGCCCCTTCTTATGAAGAGTTGAGGGAAAAGTTGAAGCTAGCCAGCGAGATACTTACAGATGTAAACGAAAGCAGCCGCTACGCTATAATCGTGCGGCCGCTGTAGCTTATTTTGAGGAGACATTATTCCAGTTTCAAATCATCCAGCCAGAGAATTGACTCAGCGCTGCCAGTGAAGTAATCTCCCAGCATTGAGGCTGCGGCAGAGATGATGATGTGGGTTGGAGTGCGCTCAGACCTGTATTCCAGAGGAATTTCTATCTGAATCCAGCCATCAGTGTCATCTTCGAGAATCAGTCTTCCGTAAGCTATGACGTCTTCAGAGTAGGGGTCGAAGAAGGTAGATTTGTCTGCTGTGTTGACCTGGACAGGACAGCTGGCAGTTCCTCCGTAAAGCCTGTAGTCCCAGTCTCCCAGGGCTATCCACACGGAAGCTCTGTCTTTGTCCCCCACCTTGACGGGGTCTCCTTCCGGTTTGTCGTTAAGAGTCTTTTCTGTGATTACTCCGCTTTTGTATTTGAGCCAAAGCTTGAGCTTGGCCGGTCTTTCATTAAATGGTCTTCCGAAATTAATCGTTCCGCTGCCTTTCAGGAGATTAGTCTCCACATATTCTCCGGTAAAGACATTGCCTGCGGCAAATTTGATGACCACATAAGTCGAGGCCAATTTTAATGAAGAGTTCCCCTCCACCTTGTCTTCGTAATCCGGCATTGTCACGCTGTACTTGGCCGAGAGTGTGGTGCTGCCTTTGTTACCTGTGCACCACCATTTGTTCTGAAGGGTGCTGTCGGCACTGGCTGGATCGTAGAGAGAGTAGTATTTGTCACTTTCCGCGTGAGAGAAACACTCAAAGCCTCCATTGGGAATTTCTGAAAAAACAGGGCTGTCTGTACCCTTGTTTTCCTCTTTTTGGCAGGCGGCTAGCAATAGAATGCCCGCTGCCCAGATTATCCAGATGTTCTTTTTCATTTTTATACTTTTTACGCTGCAAATATAATGTTTTTGACACTATTGTCAAACTCCCCCTCGCGAGCAATTTTTGGGCGTTTTTTTGCGTTTTGGTCGAAAATTATGTCGAAAACGCAATTTTGGGGCGTTTTTTTGCTCGCACTGCAGCACTTGCTTATCGCTTCAGGGGGGGCAATGCGAGTCGGGAATATGACGATGGGGGACAAAAAAAGACCGACTAATTTTAGTCAGCCTCTTCTGTGGAGTATAGCAGACTCGAACTGCTTACCTCAACACTGCCAGTGTTGCGCTCTACCAGATGAGCTAATACCCCAAAGCGAATGCAAATATAAATGATTTACATTTATTATGCAAATCTTTGTACCCCCTAGGCGAATCGAACGCCTATCACAGGAACCGGAATCCTGAATTTTATCCATTAAACTAAGGGGGCAAATTAGCCTTTCTTAGAAAATTCACGGAGAGCTTGCAATCACTGCGAGCTCCCCGCTACTTAACCTAAACTTAAACTATGAAAAACTTCGATACAAAGGTAATAATAATTTTTCATAAAAATACTCAAATTTTATAGAAATACTCAGTTTTTTACATTATCATTGCAATTGGTCACGCCGTTGTGACCAAACTAAACTTTAGTACTATGTCAAATGATTTTTGTTCCTTACTCAAAAAGGGAGTAGAAAGCTGTCTGGCTTTCCTCATTTTATCCAACTGTTTGATTTCCTGTGACAGCAAGTTGTCAGAAACTTCGGGAGAAGGGAGCCTTAGGATTCACTTTGCCGAAAATCTGTCTTTGCCCAAAGTCCCTTATGTATCCCTGCTTCCGGAAGAGGAGAGAAAAGCCGCGACTCCAGCGGAAAGCCGGGTAGAAGTCCAGCTCGACACCAACGACTTCATTCTCTCTGTAGTAAATTCCTCAGGAGCCTCCTTATACTATGGCAGTTTCGGGGCGGCTCCACAGAAGATTATCACTTCAGCCGGCACTTACACCATCAGCGCCAAGTCCACGGAATTTTACACTCCGCTATTCAGCACTCCACAATTTGGGGATACCAAGGTGGCGGTAGTGAGTGCAGGCAAGGAGTGTAGAGTGCTGCTCGAGTGCCAGCAGCTCAACTGCGGAATCCGCCTGATAATAGACCCGGATTTTCTCACCGAGTATCCACAGGGTGTGTTATTCCTCAAATCCGCTGAAGGCAAGCTGATGTACGCCTATTCCGAAGAAAGGATAGCCTATTTTCGTCCTGGGGCTATCTCCCTGGTATTAAATGACGCGGGCAAGGAAAGCACATTGGCCACCTATAATCTGGAGGCGCGTCAGATTATGACAGTGAAACTGCAAGTTAGCGCGAGTTCGGGCCAGACTATCAGTTCAGGAATACATATACAACTGGATACCAGCAGGGTATGGACCAGCGACAGCATCAGCATCGGAGGGGGCTCAGGCTCGGATTCGGACAAGGGTGCGGAGAAAGAGGATGCCTTGAGCGTGAGTCAGGCCAGGTATCTGGCTGGAAGCACTGATGTCTGGGTGTATGGTTATATCGTAGGCGGAGACCTCACTTCCTCCAAGTGTAGTTTTGAGCCACCTTTCAGTTCCAAGACTAATCTGGTGCTGGCCGAGAAAAGTTCCTGCGAGGAAAAGGAGGATTGCCTCTCTGTCCAGCTTTCCACTGGCTCAGTGAGGGATGCCCTTAATTTGGTGGACAATCCCGGACTTCTCGGAAAGAAAATTTTCCTGAAAGGGGATATTGTAGAGTCCTACTATGGGATTCCTGGCATTCAGGCCATCAGCGATTTCTCCTTTTAGAAAAAAGTCAGTATCTTAGTAGGCTGGTCTAAAATTGGACCGGCTGAAAGGATATGAGTATTAAGAAATGGATGCTTAACGCCCGTTCCATCGCGCTTGCCCAAAGCGTGATGCCGGCTTTGCTCGCAGTAGCCTTGGCTTGGAAGTGTGAGGCTTTTCGCTTTTGGGATGCAGCCCTGGCGGTACTGGGAGTTGCCTTTGCCCACCTGGCTATGAATCTCAGTGATGATTACTTTGATTATAAGGCGGATGTGCTTGGCGACAGGGATAAGGTCCAAAGGCAGGGATTCAGGGCTATGATGCACAAATATCCTTATCTTACGGATGGTTCGGAGAGTCTTAGGAGTACTGCCAAAGTCATAGCCATTTTCGTAGGGCTTGCCTTGCTCTGTGGCCTGGTGATAGTATGGGACAGGTGGGAGAACGGCATCTGGGGCGAGCAGGGATTATGGTGGATAGTTGCCATAGTCTTCTCCTGCGGCTTCTGGGAGTCTTTTATTCTGCACCGCCATTAAAATTGGCCTATAGGGGACTGGGGGAATTGGTGATAGCTTTTATCTTCGGACCGCTGCTGATGATGGGGGTGTATTATGCCAGTGCAGGACAGATTGCCTGGGAAGTGGTGCTCATCAGCGTGCCTGTGGGGCTGCTCGTGCTGAACATCCTCTTTACTCATAGTTTTATAGATATGAAAGGGGATGAGCAGTGTAATAAGATGACCTTCGCCCGTCTTTTGAAGAGTCGCAGGGCTAATCTTGTGGCTTCTTTCATATTTATCTTCCTGCCTTTTGCCCTGGTAATACTGGGCGTGTGCCTGGGCGTGTTGGCCTGGCCATATCTGGCTGTGCTGCTGGTGCTACCTAGGGGGATTTGGCTTTTCATCTCACTGAGAGATTATTCCCAAGGGAAGAATGTTACTATGGACAAGGCTCCGAAAGTGATCGGTTCTATTCCTGACTGGGAGAATTATAAAAAGGCCGGCATAGAGTGGTTTATGCTCAGATGGCTTTGCGCCAGGAATCTGCTCGCCGGATTCTGCCTGCTGTCTATAGTGGTGTCAATTGTAT
>SAMEA3663036__coassemble_509_pt1 | contig 18067 bp, 13 predicted proteins | sample SAMEA3663036__metabat2_low_PE_031 | metagenome-assembled genome bin SAMEA3663036 (sample SAMEA3663036) | pig gut metagenome | biome: pig gut; feature: pig-associated habitat; material: faeces | place: France | collected 2012
AAGCCGGTAAGTACATTATAGACAGGGACATTGAAGCTCTCGCAGATCTCGCGAATCAGCTCAGTGGTAACGATAGTCTTCACGCAGTACTTGCCTGGGGTAAGGCGGCCGGCCTCCTTCCACTTGCTCAGCACATAGTAGGTCATAATGGAAGCTGTCTGGTTACCGTTAAAGAGAACCATCTTTCCTTCGTTATCTCGAACAGCTATACCCATACGGTCTGCGTCAGGGTCTGTGGCTATCACCAGGTCTGCTCCGCACTCGTCAGCCTTCTCTATAGCCATCTTCAGGGCAGAAGGCTCCTCAGGGTTAGGAGATACGACCGTAGGGAAGTTTCCGTCTGGGACATCCTGCTCTGGGACGTGAACTATGTTCTTGAAGCCCAGGGCATTCAAGGTGGCAGGCACGAGTTTCACCCCGCAGCCGTGCAGAGGAGTGTAAACTATCTTTAGATCAGAGTGTTTCTCATTCACACCCTTTCCAAGGGTAAGGGAGAGGATATCCCTGAGATACTGCTCGTCCTCTTCCTTTCCCATCATAGTAATCTTTCCAGCCTTTCCATCAGCGTGGAATTTCACCATTGAAGGAGAGGTAATCTGAGCCACCTGGGCCACAATATCCTTATCCACAGGAGAGGTAATCTGACCACCGTCACTCCAGAAGACCTTGTAACCGTTGTACTCCTTAGGATTGTGGGAAGCAGTCACCATAATACCAGCGGTAGCCTTCTTCAGGCGGATGCTGTAGCTAAGTTCAGGGGTAGGACGGATGTCATCGAAAAGGAAGACATCTATTCCATTGGCACTCAAGACCTCAGAAGCGATGCGGGCGAACTCGCGGCTGTTGTTCCTGCTGTCGAAGGAAATGCACACTGAAAGAGGGGCATCTTTCACATTCTTAAGAATGTACTCTGCCAATCCCTGGGTAGCCATAGCCACCGTATATACGTTCATACGGTTTGTTCCCACACCCATAATCCCGCGAAGTCCGCCAGTACCGAACTCCAGATTGCGGTAAAAAGCATCTTCCAGCTCAGATTGAGGTCCATCGATAAGAGCCTGAACCTGCTCTCTGGTCTGCTGATCAAATTCTGAACCCAACCAGCTCTGCGCAATTTTCAAATAATCAGCCATAGTGTAATATTATGTTTAAAGATTTAAATATTCTGCCCAAAATTTCCAATCCGAATGCATATCGTGCACCCCCTGCTCTCCCCTGTAACCGTGCATCCCATCGGGATAGATCATCAGCTCGAACTGCTCATCCTCCCTTTGAAGGGCATCGATGAGCTGGAGAGTATTCTGAAAATGCACATTGTCATCCCCGGTACCGTGAGTTAGTTTCAGCATTGAGCGGGAAGAGTCATAGTACTGCACGTAGTTGAGCACCTTCGCCTTCTCATAACCCTGAGGATTATTCTGTGGAGTGTTCATAAAACGCTCCGTGTAATGGGTATCGTAGAGCATCCAGTCATAAACTCCCCCACCGGCAATTCCGCAACGGAAATACTCCGGATGGGTCATAACCAGCATAGCGGTCATACTGCCTCCAAAAGAAAAGCCTTCCACACCTATCCTGTCGGAATCCACATAAGGGAGCTCCGAAAAATACTTGGCCCAGGCCACGAAATCATTCACGGGAACAGTGACAAGGTCTTCATAGATAAGGTCCAGACCTTTCCTGCCATTATGCCCTGAGGCCCTGCAGTCAGCCACCACCTTAATGATTCCGTTCTCGTAATACCAAAGCTTACGCTCGTAGCCCCCACGCCACCAATTTCTGACATAGGCGGTATTAGGTCCGCCATAAATTTCCATAACCAGTGGATATTTTTTCTGGGGATCAAAATCCTTGGGCAAAGTAATGGCGGCAGGAACCTCCAGCCCATCCTCCATCTTTAGATATATTATCTCCGTATAAGGACTTGGCTGAGCCACTTTGTTACACAGGGTGAGTTGCTCCATCTCAAAGCTTCCGGTCTTATAGCGGAAACGCCTAGGCTGAGTGTTAATGTCGCTGTGATTCACTTCAAAATACTTGAAATCCTCGGAGAACTCCACGTCAGAAGCGTGCTGGAAGTCAATTGTAAGCCTTTCTATCTTTCCCTTCTGATTCACTCTGTACAGGCAGGAATGCACCTTTGAATCCCTGTGAGACGTGAAATACACCCTTCCCTGAGGGTCTATATCCAGCAGTTTCACCCTCCAGTTCTCTCCGCTGGTAAGTTTCTTCAAAGTCTTTCCGTCATAGGAGAGAAAGTAAATCTGCTGCCAGTCATCATTCGTATCCCTCACCATATATAAGCCCTTGGAAGTGAATAACATATCCTCCATCCAATCGACCCAGGTCTCACTGCTTTCACTATAGACGCAAGTGCTCTTTCCGCTTTCCACATCCAGCCTATAGAGCCTAAGTTCCTGCTGCACCCTAGGCATCCACTGCACATACAGAGACTTGGAGTCCTGCGACCAGAAAGGAGTACCGAAATACTGCTCCCCCGTAAGCGGGAAATCCGCCCACGGTATCTCTCCGCCCTTTTCCATATCCACAATGCCTATACGTACCACCGGATTCGGCTCCCCCGCCTTCGGATATCTGGTATTCAGAAGGGAACCCCTCTGCCCCTGTGCGGAATATATGGGGAAGAGAGGCACCTCCCCGTTATCAAATCTATAGAATGCCAATTTTTTCGAATCCGGACTCCACCAGAATGCCTTGTAGTTCGAAGCCCTTCCGAAAATCTCCTCGTAATATACCCAAGAGGCATAGCCGTTCAAGATAGTCTCGGAGCCGTCCGAAGTAAGGGGCTGACAATATCCTTCCTCCAAATTTTCCACCACCAGATTATGCTCCTCTGTGGTGTATGCTCTATACTTTCCATCAGGAGAACTGGTCTGATTGAAGGCCAACAGTAAAGTAACAACTATGTTTAATATATTCATATAAAACAAATTAACTAATCGTCAAGATAATTTTTATTAAAATTCACAAGGTATAGCTTCTTTACCGCACGAGTGATGGCGGTGTACATCCATTTCAGATCGTCTCGGCTCAGTTCCTCCTCCCAGAATGGACAGTCTATAAAGACACAGTCCCACTGTCCACCCTGAGACTTATGACAGGTAAGGGCAGAGGCGTATTTGAGCTGAAGGGCATTGTAATAAGGGTCTTCCCTAATCTCCCTATATCGCTTGGCCTTGGTTCTGATGTGGGAATAATCCTCACTCACTCCCTCAAAGAGGGCGTTCTGCTGCTCAGTGCTCAAAGCCGCATTCTCCGACTCCAAAGTGTCGAGAAGGACCTTCGCCCTTATGGTCTCATTGTCATAATCAGGAAAAGAAAGGGTGGCATTGGCAAAATGCAGCCCATACCTCTGCTCAAAATCCGAAATCTTCTCCAAAATGGCGACATCCCCGTTAGCAATATATCCCATAGGAGAATTCTCATCTACGAACTGATAACAGTTCTTCACCACCATAAGCTTGTCTCCCCTTAGCAATTTCTCCTCCTTATACTCCACCATTGAACGGATACCCAGATTATAACGTATGGCTTTCCTGTTCGACCTGCACACCACTATGGTCTGATCGTCCCCGTATGTGCCATATGCATCGCTTAAGGCTTCTATCAGCTCCGAGCCACTTATGCACTGGACATCCTCATAGCCCTTTGTCTTCAATGCCAATCTACCCGCGTCCAGGTTCAGCCTCAAATCTGTGGCATTTTTCAGGATTCCGGACATTTCTCCCTGCCTTACCACAGTGCTCAGTTCCACATAGCTGACTCCGCCAAAGGCATCCATACAGGAAGGATCCAAGGCAGGGCTTTCTTCCATACCCACAGGCGGCAGCTGAGCGCTGTCTCCTATCAGCATCAGACGGCAGTCTTCCCCACTGCGGACGAAAGTAACGAGGTCAGAGAGAAGATTCCCTGATCCGAATGCAGCCAAAGAGGAAGAATCCACCCCGATAAGCGAAGCTTCATCGACCACAAATAGGCAATGCTTGGCCTTGTTAGGACTGAGAGTAAACTCCCCGCGGCCATACTCACCCACACTTTTCTGTCTGTAAATGCCCTTGTGGATGGTAGATGCCTTATGTCCCGAAATCTGACTCAAAACCTTAGCCGCCCTACCGGTAGGAGCCAGAAGAGTGCAGTGAAAACCTCTGCTTATCAATGAATTGATAACAGCGGATACGGCTGAGGTCTTACCTGTACCTGCGTAGCCGTTCACTACCAGAATATCTCCATCGTCAGAGCTCAGAAAATCGGACACTGCCCTAAAGAATCTATCCTGGCAGGAAGTAGCTTCGAAGGCAAAGGCCTTTAGGAAGTCATCATAGAACATCACCCTGCTTTTTTCTTAGACTGCCAATTCTCTTTCTCAACTGATGGTTCTCATCACAGAGTTCCTTTATCCCATCGTTTATATCCTTCAACTCATCGTCTCCTTCGAAGGCTACGGTGTACTGCTTGTTAAAGGAGCGATAGCTGCCCAATCCCTTATGGATGGAAAGAATAGGCTTAATATAATAGGTATTTATAAAGAAAAGCAGCATAATCACCAGAAGCAAGGCCACCGCAACTGCTATGCTGCCTGGAATTATGCACCTGTAAAAACCACTGTCAAAATCTTTCGTATGTCTGTGCAGATCCGCATACAACGAAGCCATAAGCGCATCTATGTCAGAGCAAAGTCTGTCATATTTAGGCTGAAGGCGCTCAAAATACCACTCTCTGGTATCCACAAAATCCGACTCCACCACATCCTCCAGTTCAAGTGAGGTCAGCATATAAGCCGAATAGGAATACTCCACGGAATCCGCCAGGGGGAGAAAGGAGTTTACGGCAATCGCATCCCTGAGGCTGTCGCACTTGTTCATAAACAGGGAGGCATCGAAATCCGGCATACTGCGAAGACTTCCGTCACCGATAAGAGCCAATATGTCGTGATTATATTCGGTGGACACATCTGAAAGCTTTCTGGCGACAGAGATACATTTCACGTCCTTGGAAATCAGCTCAGACATATAACTGCTCATACTCTTATACTCCAAAACCGAGATAACACTCGAAATGAGTAATATCACAGAAATGGCGGCAAAACTCATATTTAATTTAGAACGCATAGCAAATTTATGCTCCTTAATGAGTTTTATTACTTTTCTTAACCTCATTCTTAAATTTTTTACAAATTTTTCAATCGACACTCAAATATACACTAAATTTTTCATAAATTTGCCCACGGTTTAGACAAAGTAGTGATGAAAACATTTTTGAATGACGGCGGAAAAAATACGCAATTAAAAAAAACTATTCTTCGACTATGCATTGAACACAACACCTACAGTATAGCCGATTTTAGCAAAGAACTAGCCACAAGCGTACCTACCGTAACCAAGCTTCTAAGTGAAATGATCGAAGAGGGTCTTCTTCAGGATGAAGGCAAAATAGATACAAAGGGAGGACGAAGGCCAAGCACTTTCGGCTTAAATCCGAATGCCGGCTACTTTGTGGGCGTAGATGTCAGCAGGCAGCATTTTCACATAGCAATCTGCGACTTTAAAGGCCAGCTGGTATATTTTATTCAGGACATTCCCTTCGTCCTGGAGGCCAATGCCGATTCATTCAAAAAAATGTGTGGAAAGATAAAGGAAGAGATTGCTAACAAGAACATAGAATGGGAAGATGTCCTGGGAGTGGGAGTTTCACTTTCCGGAAGGGTGAACCCTGAAAAGGGATATTCCCTGACCTATTTCGTCAGTGACGACATCCCTATGAAAGACCTCTTCGAGCAGCAGCTGGGAGTACCGGTGAGCATTGAAAACGACTCAAGGGCAATGGCTTACGGAGAATATATGACTATGGGACTCAGCCACGAGAGCGATTTGATATACATCAATCTCTCCTGGGGACTGGGTATGGGAATGATATTGAACGGATCCCTGTATTATGGCAAATCCGGATTCTCCGGAGAGATAGGACACTTCCCATCCCTGGATAACAATATCATCTGCCGTTGCGGAAAAATGGGCTGTCTGGAAACCGGAGCCTCAGGCTGGGCCCTTCACCGAATCATCATAGACAAGCTTAGACAGGGACGGAAATCAGCCTTGGCACGCATATATGAGGAAAAAGGCAATCTTACGCTGGACGATATCCTAAGGAGCGTAGAAGAGGAAGACGTACTTGCCATCGAAGGAATCGAACAGGTCGGAGCCACCTTGGGCCAGGGTATCGCCGGTGTTCTGAACATCTTTAATCCTAGCCTTGTCATCATAGGAGGCCGACTCATAGTGGGCAAAGACTACTTGATGTTGCCTATCAAAACGGCAGTGAACCGCTACTCCCTGTCCAGAGTAAGTTCGGATACCAAGTTCCAACTTTCCAAACTAGGTCTTACCGCAGCCGGAATTGGAGACTGCCTGCTGAGCAGAGCAAAACTCCTAGGTTTGTAAATTATTTAAATAAATATATTCTAAATAAATTCATTTAGACGAGCCTACTCCTTTAAGGCTCGTCTTTATGTCTTAAGACAAAGCTATTTCAGCGCGGTCCGCTATTTGCATAAAAGGATTGACCCTTAGGCTCAGATCAATATGACAAAAAACAATTCCACAATTACAAAGCGTAGGGCGAAAAAGGAAGATGCGAATCTCATAGCCCAGGCCCTGACAATGGCTTTTGGAGAAGAATGTGCAAAGGCACTCTGCGGAGAGGACTACCTGCGCATTTTCGAAGAGATAGCCAGTTGTGAAGATTCTCAATACAGTTTCAACAATGCCCTTATCGCAGAATACAATGGCGAGTGTGCCGGAGCCATCTGTGGCTATGACGGAGCGAAACTGGAAGAACTCAAGAAAAAAAGCCTTGAAATAATCCGAAAGCACACCGGAAAGGAGGTCGAGATAGAAGCCGAGACCCACGAAGGGGAATTTTACATCGATTCCTTAGGAGTACTACCCCAGTATAGAGGACTGGGACTTGGCAGGGAACTGATGCTGACTATGACCGACCAGGCCTTCAAGCAGGGGCACTCGCTGGTGGGTCTGCTGGTGGACCAGAACAACACCAAGGCAGAAGCGCTTTACCGCAAACTTGGATTTGAAAGAATGGAGAGTGTGGACTTTCTGGGGCATAAGATGTGGCATATGCAGATAAAAGAGCTGATCCCTGAAGAATAAGTTTTCGCATTCTTGCGAAAAATGAGTATCTTTGAGGGATTATGGAAAAAGCGGAAGCAAAAACGAGAATTGAAGAGCTAAGGAATACTCTCAAAGAATATAACAGGAGATATTACGTGGATAATTCTCCTGTGATTTCCGATATGGAGTTTGATTTCCTGATGCACGAACTGGAAACTCTCGAGAGGGAATGGCCGGAATTCTACAGTCCGGACTCCCCTACTCAAAGAGTGGGTTCCGACATCGAGGATAACAACAAGGGAGGCTTTGTACAAAGGGCTCACCGCTATCCTATGCTCTCCCTTTCGAACACCTATTCCAAGGAAGAGATAATAGAATTTGCCTCCAGAGCTGACAAAATACTCGAAGGCCGTGAATTCAGCTACTGCTGCGAGTTGAAGTTCGACGGGACTGCCATCTGCCTGAGTTATAGCCACGGACTGCTTGTCAGAGCGCTTACCAGAGGGGACGGACAGAAGGGAGACGACGTCACGACCAATGCCAGGATGATTTCAAACATTCCTCAGCAGCTTAAGGGAGACTACCCCGAAGACCTGGAGATTAGAGGAGAGGTTCTGATGCCCTACCAGGCCTTCGACAAATTGAACGAGGAAAGGATACGCCAGGAGGAGGCCCCTTTCGCAAATCCTCGCAACGCCGCTTCAGGTTCTCTAAAACTGCTTGACCCTCAAGAAGTAAAAAAAAGAGGACTGTATTGTACCCTATATCATATTCCAGCCCAGAGTATGGCGGCTTCCCTGGCCGCTTCCCACTCCGAACTGCTGGATAAGGCCGCTCAATGGGGACTTCCCATTTCGGAGCATAAGCGAATCTGCCGGAATATAGACGAAATCATAGAATTCATAGACTACTGGGATGTCAAGCGTAAGGAACTCCCTTATGCCACCGACGGAATAGTCATCAAAATCAATGAGTTGGACTGTCAAAGGGATTTGGGCTACACGGCCAAGTCTCCCCGTTGGGCAGTGGCCTACAAGTTCAAGGCGGAAAGAGCCTGCACGAAGGTCCTGAGCATAGATTATCAAGTGGGCAGAACCGGAGCCATCACTCCGGTGGCTAATCTGGAGCCTGTCCTATTGGCTGGGACCATAGTTAAAAGGGCTACGCTTAACAATGCCGAGCAGATGGCCCTGATGGACATAAGGATAAACGACAGTGTCTATGTGGAAAAGGGCGGGGAGATAATCCCGAAGATATGTGGAGTGGAACTCTCTCTGCGACCTTCCGACTCCCGTCCGGCAGTATTTCCTAGCGAATGTCCCGACTGCCATAGCCCCCTGGTGAAGGCGGAGGGAGAAGCCAAGTACTTCTGCCCTAATTCCAAACTCTGCCCTATGCAGATAAAAGGTCGGCTCTTACATTTCACCTCCCGTAAGGCGATGAATATCCTGGCTGGAGAATCTACCATAGAACAACTTTATAATCTGGGACTTGCGAAAAGTCCTGCAGACCTCTACGAACTTACAGCCCCAGAGTTGCTAAGTCTGGATGGATGGAAGGAACGCTCCGCCCTTCGTTTCCTGGACTCCCTAAGAGAGTCGAAGAAAGTGCCTTTCGAAAGAGTGCTCTTTGCCCTGGGAATCAGGTATGTCGGAGAGCAGACAGCTAAGGAGATAGCCCTGCACTTTGGAAATATGGACAAAGTGCTCGCTGCCGGCGAGCAAGAATTGGCAGAGGTAAAGGATGTAGGGGACGTGATAGCGCAGAGCATCTGCGAATTCAGCGCAGATCCGCAGAACAGGCGGGAGGTGGAAAGGCTTGCCGCGAGCGGGCTGCAGATGGAAGTGGCTGAGCAGGCCGGAAAGATATCGGAAGAATTGGCAGGGAAAATCATAGTGATCTCCGGAAACTTCAGTGTAAGTCGGGAGGAGATCAAGACTCTGATAGAGCGGCACGGAGGGAAGAATTCCTCTTCCATCAGTTCGAAGACCACTTTCCTGCTGGCCGGAAGCAAAGCGGGTCCGGAGAAAATCAGAAAATGTGAAGAGTTGAATATTCCTATTATAAATGAAGAAGATTTCAGAAAAATGCTTCCAGAAGAAATGAGAAAGGAGGAAATTGTTTCTGAACTTAGCCTGTTTTAGTAGTGTATGAAATATACCGAATTTAACGAGAATGACTATCGCCTGATCGAAGAAAAGTACGAAGGATTGGCGAAATTGGCTAAGGAACGCTGCAGGAACGAAGAAGAGTTCGCAGTGGTCCGAAAGGCTTTTGACTTCGCTAACGAAGCCCATAAAAATGTCAGAAGACGCTCCGGAGAGCCCTACATACTGCACCCGATAGAGGTGGCTAAGATAGTGGTGGGAGATATAGGATTGGGCTACAAATCCATTACTGCAGCTCTTCTGCACGACGTGGTGGAAGACACTGACTATACGGTGGATGACATCAAGGCCCTTTTCGGAGAGAAGGTAGCCTCCCTGGTGGACGGACTTACAAAGATTAAGACCGTACTCGACAAAGAGGACAGGACAAAGAGCAGCTCCATCAATGTCCCTAGCCTTCAGGCCGAGAATTTCAAGCGTATCCTGCTGACCTTGAATGACGACGTAAGGGTGGTCCTTATAAAGCTCGCTGACAGGCTTCACAACTGCAGAACCATAGAGTTTATGCCGGAGCATAAGAGGGAGAAGATTCTGAGTGAGACTATGTATCTCTTTATCCCATTGGCACATAGACTAGGTCTGTATTCCATAAAGACAGAGATGGAGAACATCTGGCTGCAGTACAAGGAGCCGGACGAGTACAAAAAGATAACGGAAAGGACCTCTGAGGATCTGGAGAAGAAATCTAAGATCATAGACGAATTCATAGAGCCTATCCGGAAAGCCCTGTCGGAAGAGTCTTACCAATTCGAGATAAAGAAGAGAATCAAGACCCCTCTATATGGAGGAAGATGAACACCAAGCACGTGAGCTTCGAACAGATTTTCGATCTCTATGCCATCAGAATCATCTTTACTCCGAGCAGCGATGACCCTGTCAAGGAAAGAAAGGAGTGTTACGACATCTACGCCACCATCACCTCGCTCTACCGCTACCAGCAAGACAGACTCAGGGACTGGATCAAACAGCCTAAGAGTAACGGCTACGAGGCCCTGCACTGCACCCTTATGAGCAAGGGAGGTTTCTGGGTGGAAGTTCAGATCCGCTCCAAGCGAATGGACGACATAGCAGAAAAGGGTATTGCCGCCCACTGGGCCTACAAAAAAGACGGATACATCTCCGAAAACGACTCCGAGATGGACAAGTGGCTGGATAAGGTTCAGGAGATTATCCAAAGTCCTGACGTAGGCACCCTGGAGATGCTGGATATCATACATAGAGACCTGATCTCCAGTGATATAGTGGTATTTACCCCATCCGGCAGCCAGAAGAGCATAAAGAAAGACTCCACTGCCCTGGACTTCGCCTATCAGCTGAACTGCGAGCTGGGATATCACGCCATAGCCGCTAAGATAAATATGAAACTCTGCGCCCTCTCCCAGAAATTGCACCAGGGAGACCAGATAGAGATAATCACTGCAGAGAATGCTCATCCTCAGATGAACTGGCTGGAATTCCTGCAAACTCAGGAAGCCAGAAAAAAGGTAATGGATTACATCCGAGAGAAAGAGCCTCAAAATATAGACAAAGCGGAAGCCCTGGTGGCAATGAACAATATCTCCATTAACAAACCTGCAGAAAGGATAGTGGTGGTAGACGACGTTCACTACATCTCGGCATCCTGCTGTAACCCAATCCCTGGTGATCCTGTCATAGGAATAAAGAATCCGGACGGCTCAGTTACGGTTCATAAAAAGAGCTGCAGCCATCTGGAAAGCCTGGGAAGCACCCAGGGAGACAAACTGGTGGTACCACAATGGGAGGGCAGAAGCCTTCAAAGCGATTTTCCTGTAAAGATCAGCCTGAAGGGTTTGGATAGACTTGGACTGCTGAATGACCTCACCCAGCTGATATCCCTGTCCCTGGGAATCAATATGAGAAAGCTCTCCCTGGGTTCGGAAGATGGGGTGTTCGAAGGAAAAATCGAGCTTTTGGTCAAAGACAGAAACTCCCTGGAGACCCTGATAGAAAGAATCAGTAAAATCAAAGGCATACAGAGCGTATCCAGAATCGAATTATGATAAAAAAACTGAAAGATACAATTATCCCCTTGGGGGCGGCTCTCTGCGCGCTGATCCCCACATTCTTTATGCATTCCTGTGCCAATACCACCCAATCCCCTAGCGGTGGAGCCAAGGACACCATCCCTCCGGCCCTATACTGGGTCGATCCGATGCCTGGCGCCACACAGGTGGATACGCATAAAACCAAATTGGTCTTCGGCTTCGACGAATATATTAAGATAAAGGATAATCAGAACATCTTTCTCTCCCCTCCTCAGAAGAAAATGCCTAAAGCCGTGATAAAGGGCAAAAATCTGGTAGTCACATTCGAGGAGGCACTCAAAAAAGGCATCACCTATACCCTTAACTTCACGGATGCCCTCAGCGATAACAATGAAGGCAATATCTTCCCTGGATACACCTATGTATTCTCCACGGGAGACAGGATAGATTCCCTTCTGCTGACAGGCACAGTCCAGGACTGCAATACCCTTAAACCCGTCAAGGGTGCCACAGTGATGTTATACACTGACCAAAGCGATTCAGCCATTTTCAAAAGCCGTCCTTTCGCTGCCTGCAAGACGGATGACTGGGGATATTTCTGTATCCCTTATCTGCCGGATACCCTATTCAGACTATACGCGATAAAGGATGAGAACAACGACAATCTATTCCAAAGCGAAAGCGAACTGGTGGGCTTTGTGGATTCCCTTGTCAGGCCGGTGATGAAAGTGAATGACAGCATTCCTGAGATGCAGAAATACGATATGAAGGACACCCTGGAATGTCTGGCCAGAAAAAGCGAATATGAGATAAGGCTATTTAAGGAGGAGAACAGCAAGCAGATGCTGAAAAACGTCGCCAGAACCTCCGAAAGAAGGGCTCACGTCAGTTTCACCGCTAAAAATGTCTGGATAGATTCCCTCTGGATCAAAGGTCTCAAGGCCGACAAGCTGATCACCCAGTTCAATCTCACCCAAGACAGCCTGGAGATATGGATAAACGAACGCAGAAGCATTCCGGACACCCTTATGCTCTACCTGAACTACCGTAAGACCAATGACTCTACACTTCTGATGGAGCCTACACTGGAAAAGCACAAGCTCTTCGTGGAGGGAGCCCTGCCTAAAAAGACCGGCAGAGCCGCAAAAAAGGATATCAAGCACGAAGACACCATCTGCGTATACAAGCTCACGGCTGAGCCTGAAACAGTGGAGCAAAACGGATTCATCCTGGAGTTCAACTACCCTATCATATACGAGAACTTCGACTCTCTGGTATTCCGCTCCGTGAATCCTAAGCAGAAAGAAAGCAGAGGCAGTTTCACTGTGGAAAGGGACAGTCTGAATCTGAGAAAATACACCATCCGTCCAAAGGAAAAACTCCTGCAAGGATATGAATACTATCTCAAACTGCCATACAAGGCTTTCAGAGATATAAACGGCTTCTACTCAGACAGTACAGAAGTCAAAGTCAGCCTTCCTAAAGATGACCAGCTAAGCAGCATTAAACTTAAATTGGAAGGGGTGGAAGGAAAACTGATCATAGACCTTCTGAATGAAAAGAGAGACAAGAGCCTCAGATCTTATGTCATAGACAAGAACTGCGAATTATTTTTCCCATATCTTAAGGAGGGAAAGTATTCAATCAGAATCACCTTCGACTATAACCGGAATTCCCTGGTGGACACGGGCAGTCTTCTGGAAAAAAGACAGCCTGAAAAGGTTGTATTCTTCAAGGGGGAAGAGGGTGAGGAATACCTGGAGCTGCCTGCCGCTACGGAACTTACACAGATTATCGACATCAAGGAACTTTGAGAATGCGAAAATACATACTGACTCTATTATTATGTCTTTCAGCCTATTGTCTTCAGGGACAGGAGCTTCTCCTTATGCAGAGGGACAGCCTGCAGAAAGACAGTCTGATACTCCAGAGTGAATTGGCATTGGAGGATCAGTGGAGCGACGAGTATCTGGACACCGTAAAGCTGGACTATAACAGCAAACTGAACAACTACTCGATGATAGGCTTCAACTACGGCCTGACTCTCCCGGGGATGTCTTTCAGTCCAAGCCACAGCCAGACCAGGGACCTGCTCCTGGGACATTACTCCCTGACTTTTACCAAATACGAAAAGATGTTCAACTATCTGCCCTATTTCGGGTGGACCATAGGAGTGGAATACGGCTGGGAAGGCTATCACTTCAAGACTAACAAGGAGACCGGCGAGACTTTCGAATTCTATAAGGAAAAATGCCAATCCCTGCGTATGCGGGTTATCGAAGTCCCCTTTATGCTACAGGTACACAGTGACGGGCTATACTCGAAAATCTATGCCGGAGCGGGCATCTACGGAGGCTACCGTCTGAGCGTGGAAAGATTTGGCCCGAACGTGGAGGAAGCCTACAGAAGGGACTGGTACGATACGGATATCCGCTGGGATTACGGCTTTCAGGGAGGACTTGGTTTCGCCTTCATCCTGGACCCTGTCGAGATACATATAGACGGACAGCTCAGGTACGGTCTATCCAGCATCTTTACCAGGAATTCCCTGTTTCCGGAAGGCTCCGGCTATGAAGACCAGAACAGGGTCTATTACAGATATGCCTACCCTTTGGATTTCATAATCAGCGTAGGAGTGCACCTGCATCTGGAAAAACGTTTCGGGACCACCAGGTCCGATTTGAAAAAACAAGCAAGAGAGATAGTATATGGTACAAATAGGTAATCCTGCTATAGAAATCGGCAAAGGCCGGAGCATAGCCATACAGACTATGTGTAACACCCATACCTGCGACGAAAAAGCCTCGATAGAACAATGCATCCGCTTGCATAAGGCGGGAGCCCAGCTTATCAGACTTACTGTTCCGGGACTTCAGGATGTGGAACATATAAAAAACATAAGGGATAGTCTGAGAGCCCAAGGGATTTTCACTCCCATAGTAGCCGACATACATTTCTCTTCCCAGACCGCCATAAAGGTAGCCCCCTTCGTGGACAAGGTCAGAATCAATCCAGGTAACTTCCATAAAGATCACCAGAGGGCCCGGGAGGAATTCTCAGCCCTGCTGAAAGTCTGCAAGGAACACCATACTGCCATAAGGATAGGAGTCAACCACGGCTCCCTGGGGGAATATATCACTAATCTCTATGGTAACAGTCCAAAGGCTATGGCTCTCGCCGCGCTGGAATGGGTGCAGATGTGTGTGGATGAAGACTTCGACCAGATAGTTATCTCCCTCAAATCCTCCAACACCATTACAATGGTACAAGCCTACAGGGAGCTGAAGAAACTTTTCGATGAGAAATCCTGGGACTTTCCTCTTCACATAGGTCTTACCGAAGCCGGCAACGGAGACAGCGGCAGAATCAAATCCTGCGTAGGCATAGCCACTCTTCTGGAAGAGGGGCTGGGAGACACCATCAGGGTCTCCCTTACCGAAGATCCCGAAGCGGAGCTTCCGGTAGCCGCCTACTTGGCATACAGATACTCTGACTCTCCAAAGCCTCAGCTTCCGGAAAGAGAGGAAGAAATCCTAGAAGCCGCCTGCAAGTGGGGGCCAAAACTAATGAGAGGAGAGATAGAGGATATCCCTCAAGGCGAATTAAGCGAATACCTTAGAGATGAAATCCTTCAAGCCGCCCGCAAGCGCTTCTATAAGGCCGAATACATAGCCTGCCCGGGCTGCGGACGCACTATGTATAATATTCAGAAGGCTCTTGAGGAGGTAAAGGCTAAGACCGAGGGTCTGAAAGATGTGGTCATAGCAGTTATGGGCTGCATAGTTAACGGGCCTGGAGAAATGGCCGATGCAGACTGGGGTTACGTAGGTGAAGGAGGAGGAAAGGTGAGCATATATAAAAAAAACCAGCCTCTTCTCAGACACATTCCCGAAGAAGAAGCTGCCCAAAAACTCCTCGAGCTGATTAAAGAAGAGCAAAAAGCTCAAGGTAAACTATAGAGACAAGTATGGCGGGAAGGACACTGTCCAGCCTGTCATACAGACCTCCATGGCCGGGAATCAGATTTCCGGAATCCTTGACTCCGAAATGTCTTTTCCACATACTCTCCAAAAGATCCCCAAACAGCCCCACTACAGAAAGCAAGGCACCAAGACAGAGGCTATGAATAGCCCCCAAGTCTAACCAGCCCAGTTTAGACAGCAGCAGGCTCGATGACATAGCCATAAGCAGTCCTCCCAGCACACCCCACCAGGACTTTTTAGGCGAGATCTTCGGGGCCAATTTCCACGCTCCCGGCCTCTGCCCCAGCAGACTTCCCAGCAGATATGCTCCCACATCCGAGAGCGCCGTGATTATGAATATGCAAAGCAGGAAATATCCGCTGTAGGCTCCAGACCTGACTGTCAGTATAGGAGTCAAGGCCAATGGCAAAGCGACACAGAGCAGCGCTGCGCAGGCATAAGAAAGCTCCTGCATCTGAGGCTTCTCCTTAGTCCACACCGGAACGATGAAGGCTAAGAGAAGAGAAATAAAAGCCAGATAAGCCCAGGCCGGAATACAATATCCCATACGGGAGAGATACAGACTCAGAAAGAGCCACAGGGCAGAGGATTCGGGAAAGAATCAAGCTCCTGCCCATAGCCATCCTGAAAAATTCATGCAGAGTATAGAGCAAGGCGAAGGCAAAGACGAAGACAAAGAGAGGCTGCGGGCCTAAAAGACCCACAGCCACAATCAAGGCGTATAAGAGCCCGAATATACTTCGCTTAAGCAGGGACTTCATCTTTAACCTTAGGGCCTAAAATGGCTTCCACATCCTCTGCGAAAATAACTTCCTTATCCAAAAGCATTTGAGCAATGTCTCTCCACTGCTGCTCGTGTTCCTTAAGAATCCTAAGGGTCTTATCGTGAACTTCCTTCACAAGCTTGGAAGCCTCGGAATCCAAAAGTTCAGCCGTCTTCTCAGAATAAGGCTTGTTGAAATCATATCCGCTACCGGTGGAATCATAGTAAGAGAAGTTACCGAATTTCTCAGACATACCATAATACTGAATCATAGCATAGGCTGTCTTGGTCAACCTCTCCAGGTCGCTCTGAGCCCCTGTGGAAGGCTCTCCGTTCAGGATCTCCTCAGCCACCCTTCCTCCGATAAGAGAGCAGAGTTCATCCAACATCTGACTCTTCTTCTCAATCTTATGCTCATCAGGCAGATACCAGGCGGCGCCGAGGGCATTTCCCCTAGGTACAAGGGTAACTTTGAAGAGTTGATTAGCGTGAGGCAGCAGCCAACTTACGACTGCGTGACCAGCTTCGTGATGAGCTATGGTCTTCTTCTCGTCCGCAGAAAGTATGTAGCCTTTCTTCACCAAGCCTCCCACAATCCTATCCACAGCATCCAGAAAATCCTGAAGTTCGACTTCCTTCTTATTATTACGGGCAGCTACCAGGGCAGCTTCATTGCAGACATTGGCTATGTCAGCTCCGCTGAAACCGGCTGTGTGTTTAGCCATATAGGAGACATCGAAATCCTTAGCTATCTTAAGACCACGGATATGCACCTGGAATATATCCTCCCTCTCCTTAAGTTCCGGCAGATCTACATGAATCTGTCTGTCGAAGCGTCCGGCTCTCATCAGGGCCTTATCCAGGATATCGGCACGGTTAGTGGCGGCAAGCACAATCACACCGCTGTTAGTTCCAAAGCCATCCATCTCGGTAAGAAGCTGATTCAGAGTATTCTCCCTCTCGTCATTACCTGAGAATCCGGCATTCTTACCCCTGGCTCTACCCACAGCGTCTATCTCATCTATGAACACGATGCAAGGGGCTTTCTCCTTAGCCTGGGCGAAGAGATCCCTAACCCTGCTGGCACCCACTCCCACAAACATCTCCACGAAATCGGAACCGCTCATAGAAAAGAAAGGGACATTGGCCTCGCCAGCCACAGCCTTTGCCAAAAGGGTCTTACCGTTTCCAGGAGGCCCCACCAAAAGGGCTCCCTTAGGAATCTTGGCTCCCAAATCGGTATATTTCTTCGGGTTCTTCAGGAAATCCACTATCTCCATCACCTCTTCCTTAGCTCCGTAGAGGCCAGCCACGTCCTTAAAAGTGACATTGACCTTATCCTTATCGGCCAATTTTCCCTGGGCCTTGCCCACGTTGAATGGATTCATACCGCCACCTTGGCCTCCCTGACCTCCCATAGGACGCAGAGAACGGAACATCATCACATACATCAGGATGAGCAGGACTATGGGGAAAATCCACTCTAGTATTCCAGACCAGAAGTTATTACTCTGAGATACAGTCAGTTTCACCTGTGAGCCGGATGGCAGAAGAGAATTCAGGGTGGAGAACTCCTTCTCCACGTCGAAATGATCACTTACCAGGAAAATATAGTGCGGAGAACGGGACGGAACTTTCTGTCCAAAATCCTCCTTATACTTTTCCAAACGCTCGTTTTTAAGGGTAACCATACCCTTATACTCATTACGGATGAAGTTAACCTCCTTGACATCCCCCTCCAATATCATCTCCTGGACCTTAGCCCATTCAGTCTTCTGTGGGTTCGAGCGGGAATTATCCCTGAACATCAGCACAAAGATACCCCCTACCAGAAGAATATAGAGCCAGGCCAGATTCAGCCTGACTACCTTAACTTTTTTATTTTTTTTACTCATTAATCGCTGTAAGTTTTTCGAGGAGCATCAGCCCAGAGATCCTCCAATCTGTAAAATTCCCTATACTCCTTCTGGAAAATGTGGACTACTATATGTCCGAAATCCAA
>SAMEA3663036__coassemble_528_pt1 | contig 17694 bp, 19 predicted proteins | sample SAMEA3663036__metabat2_low_PE_031 | metagenome-assembled genome bin SAMEA3663036 (sample SAMEA3663036) | pig gut metagenome | biome: pig gut; feature: pig-associated habitat; material: faeces | place: France | collected 2012
GACGCCTGTTCGAGATCAATTACGATGTAGATTACAAATTAGATCAAGTATTGGCATCAAATATAGGCGGAACGCAAGCACTGTTCCAATATATCGCGTATCTGCTGTACGACGACATTGACCCGAAATCTCCAGAAGTCAAGTATGGCGCAGGATGCAGTGCATTCGCAGTGGACGAGAAGGCAGGCAAGGACCGGCTGATGGGGCGCAATTACGACTTCAGGCACTTCGCTTCGGACGGGGAAACCTTGCTTCCGACTTCCGCAATTCTTGTGCGCACCGCTCCGAAAGGCGGCAAGAAATCCATATCTATGGTTGACGGAATCAATTTGGGATATGGCAAAGGTTTCCTGTATGACGAGAATACCGACCTTTCACTGCTGATGGGTTTGCCATATGCGGCCCTGGACGGTATCAACGAAGACGGTTTCGCCATAGGAGTGCTGGCTTTGAGAGAGAAACCTACGGTTCAGAGTAAGGAAGGCCAAGGAAAAATTGCCACCACAGTCGCCATCAGGATGCTGCTCGACAAGGCCTCCACGGTTAAAGAAGCCATAGGGCTGCTGAAGGGCTACAATATGGACATGAGTACCGACGGCAAGACCGCACCTGCAGAGGCGACTGAACAAGGATACTCTAACTATCACTTCTTCATGGCCGATGCCACTGGGAACTACGCCATCGTAGAATATTGCTATGGAGACAATGCCTTGACCCCTGACAGAATGGAGGTATACACAGCCAACGACACCCTGCGTTGCGTGACCAACTTCTACGTCTCCCCTTCTATGGTAGGTCATCTGGATGGATGGGGTTCTACTCATGGAAGAAAACGATATGACACTATGCGTAGCACATTGGCAGACCAGAATTATAGCCTGAGCGGCAGTGAAGCTATGAATCTGCTTCAATCCGTAGCCCAGACACCTGGCGAGGAATTGACCTCCATGACCCAGTGGTCTGCGGTATATAATCTGACCGAAAAGAGTGTTCGCCTGGCCATACTTCGAGATTACGGCAAGCAGTTCGACTTCAAAGTCGAGTAACTCTTACTACTTCCTGGTATCTCAATTACTCAAGTTTTGAATGGAATAAAAATTGAAGTATATTTGCAGCATCATAGTGTATTTGGATCGCCCGGTTGCGGCCACATGCACTCTAAAAAAGATTTAGCCTTCGGTTTTCCGAAGGCTTTTTCTTTTCCTATACACCGCGACTTAACGCAAGATAAAGCAGACAGCAATTTCATAAACATATAAAAATACGGTTCAAACAAATCAATAGTTCTTTATAGTAAATGAAACCAGCTCTTTGAAAAGTTTGTCAATAACTTGTGAGTCCGGTTGCTGAGTCTGTCTAGAAGTTTTACAGCTTGATCAAGCGACAGTTATTAACATTATTTCAAAAAAATGTATAACTTTACACCCGATAGTGCGGATGCACTGTCAGATTAAATCCTGTCCACTCTCGAAGCCTATTTTCAGGACTAGAAGGAACTACAGTTACTTAAAAAGAAATATAAACGAGTGGATATTCTCGTGCCAATAGATTAGTTATCAATATGAAAAAGATTTTTCTTCTTACAGTATTTATACTGACGGCAACACTTTGGGCAAATGCTCAGAATCTTGACAAAATGCAATGGTTCAACGAACCTGAATCCTATACAATCAAAAACGGCACACTTGAAATGGACGTTCCGGCACAAACGGACTACTGGAGGATTGCCCACTATGGATTCACGGTTGATGACGGCCCGTTCCTCTACACCACTGTGGGAGGAGAGTTCGAAGCAAAGATCAAAGTGAGCGGAGATTATAAAGTTCGTTTCGACCAGGCAGGAATGATGATCCGTCAGGACCACGAGAACTATGTAAAATTCGGGATAGAGTTTGTTGAAGGCAAATTCAATATATCTGCCGTTGTAACACACCATACTTCCGACTGGAGTGTCATCGAGCTCAAGGAAGCGATTCCGTTTCTTTGGCTGAAGGCTGTACGCCGCCTTGATGCAATTGAGCTCTATTACAGCTTTGACGACAAGGAATATACGATGATGCGTACCCTCTGGATGCAGGACAATTATCCCCTTATGGTAGGACCTGTTGCAGCCTGTCCGGACGGTCAGGGCTTCAAGGCAAAATTCTCAGACTTCAAGGTAAAGCATCTTCCGGACCAGAGACGCGTTGAGTGGCTGAAGAACAATGAGGCTCCAGAGTTGTAGAACAGCTCAGCAAAAACTCCAACAACTTGTTGGAGAATTGCAATCATTTGATTCCCAGGCAGAAACAACTTATCATCGCAGGCAAGACCCGCAAACTGGATATGCTGTTCTTCCATATTCCACTCAACTGCTATGTAGTCATCGAGCTCAAAGCTGTTCCATTCCAGCCAGAATTCGCCGGAAAACTGAACTTCTATGTCAATGCCGTTGACGACCTCATCAAAACTCCAGCGCAGAACCCGACAATCGGGCTCCTGATCTGCAGCAACAAGGACGAGACGGAAGTTCAATACGCATTCAACGGCATCACTACCCCTATGGGTGTTGCCTCATACGACAACGTAAAAGTCAAAGAGATTCAAGACCAACTCCCATCCGTAGAAGAACTGACTAAGCGCATCCGCTTGCTGGAAGAACAGCTCAGCAAAGGCAAATAAAAAAAGATCAATATCTTTGTAGTCTAAACAATAATAGTATGGCCGATTCGAATTTCATAGATTATAGAACATTCGGTTTTGACTGAAATATAATCAAATGCGGCTAATAAACCGCAAATTCTGCGGACTATTAAGCGCAAAACAATATTTCAAACTATTATCCCAAAACAGTCGTGATGCCATCTACCATCTTGAAGAAAAGCTTAGCGAAATTACAAAGCAATGACATCCTACTTCGTGATCTCTCTGATTATATCTAACAGTTTATACATCTGCGTGTATGACTTGTACACCTCCGGCTCTGTCGCATGCAACTTATCCAGTTCGCGCGATAGCTCAATAGCCTTCACCATATCTCCCTTTTCCTTAAGTTCACGGTAGATGTGTGTTTTGTTGAAGAAAGCCTCCGTCTTCTCGTAGTTGGGAATATGTTTCTTCAGTTCCTGCGCCACGGCATCATAGTTTGCATATTCCTTACTCGATGGGCCTGGCATATAATGCATCAGGAACCAGTATTCCGTACAAGGACTCGACTCCACAAAGATAATCTTTGGATTATCCTTCTTCAACGAACGGTAATGCTCCATCTTGTCGTGGTTTCCTTCAATCACATCCATGTCTATTAGGCACAACACATAATCATAGCCTGCATTCACTCGTTCTTTTGCCAGATTTACAATGTCATCAATGTCCGAATGCTTTGGAATACCGGGCACTAGGCTGAACCTGTAGCGTTCAGTTGTGCGCATATCATCTACATAGCGATATTCTGTCAGGCCTTCACCGATAATAGCGATGCTCTTCCGTACCCTTCTATTCCCCTGTCTCATGCTCATAGTATTCATCCATATCCATATAAATACTATCCAGAAAAGGAAGATTAACAAGCTTTTCCTGCCTGTAAGCATTATAAACCGAAAGCGTCTTGTGCAGACCAAGAGTTGACAGTCTAATCAGTTGAGTCTCTCCGCAATCGTTCTTGTCTGTGAACCAAATCACATCCCTGCGGATATAGTCCTCATCCAGCAGGTTGATGTCATGTGTAGAGATAATCAACTGTCCACCTCGCTTGCTATTCACCAGAAACACCTTGATAAAATAAGAGAGTAACTCATAGTGAATACTTGACTCTATCTCGTCAATAGGAAGAATGACTCCGTGAACCAACAGGTCATAAAGAATCGTAGCCAATCCCATATATCTCTTGGTTCCCCGAGACTCCAATTCCTCGTCAAGTTCTTTATCCCCGTTACTGGTATGGTGCACAAAGAACATCTCGTCCGAATGCAACGTGCCTATTTTCAGGATCTCTTCCTTTGCCTTTTCAGACATTCCCGAAGTATTCTTTATCACCAGTTCCATTTCAGGAGTAATGCTCACTTCCTCCTCATGGATAGCAATATCAGAGATATTAAAGTCAGATGCTTTCAAGAAATGCAGAATGAATTTCTTCAGTCGTCCATCTCTATCTCTAGTTATACGGCGTTTGGTAAAACCCATCAGACTGCTCTGCGGATACATAATTGAAGCAATTCTCTGGGAAAAGAAATCATATACCAGATTCAACCTTGACTTCTCAACATTTGACTTTCCAAATGCAGCAATAACCGTGCGTTTATTAAAGGTATTACCCTCAATAGCCTCTCTGCTTTTCTTGACCAATCCCACTTTGCCGCCAAAAACAATGTCTGTTGCATCTTTTTCAGCATTATACGTGCGCTTGTACAACAAAGTTGGCTGAACAGACGAATAAACCAGCAGGGTTTCCTCATAAATAACCTTGTTATCCAACACTAGATTAAGCTTATACTTCTCCCTGTTCAGATAGAAAGACATTTCAAACTGCGTCCGTTCCTTGTCCGACACATCATCAAGCAAGAAAGGCACAACTCCAATCTCGTCGCCTTTATTCAAACCGTCATTGACCATGAACTGAGAAAAGAAATCGAGTGCTTTCAAGATGTTTGTCTTACCTGAAGCATTAGACCCATAGATAAAGCCAATCTTCAAAAGCGAGACACCGTCAGCCACCTCTTCGGTATATATATCACGAGAAGTATCATCACTTGTCGGGATAAAACTCAGCGTCTGCTCATCCCGCAACGAATAGAAATTCCTGATTTTGAATTCCGCTATCATAATTGTTCAGCATTAAACGATAGTGTAAAGATACAACATATTTTTGAAACCAACGATTTTATTTTTATTATTCGTTCAGATTTCACGAAATATAAACATAAATTCTGCCAATTTGTCATTTTCCTGTCTTTTGGCAGCGTATTTGCCGTAGAAAAGAATAAAGGGATAGTCCGAATCCCCTGTCTAACCCGAGAACCTTGGACAAGTTCTCACAGTGCCTGAAAAGGAGCAGGCGTTAAGCAACCAAGCCAATGGCAAAGAAGGATACTTACAAGTATGAACTGCACGATGGCCATAAGACGGTTTACGTGGGCACTACAAAAGACCCAGAACGTCGTGAAGCGGAGCATCGAGCAGATGGTAAGGACTTCACCAATATGACCATTATTGGGCATCCCTCAACAGCAGAGGGTGCGGGAAAGTGGGAGGAAGAGCGAATCGACACTTACAAGCGCAATCATGGTGGTGACAGGCCTAAATACAATCAGAATGATTCCGGCAAGTAATCATTCTCTCACCTAATTCGGAGTGCTGTGGCAACAGCACTCCTTTGTTATTTCCTCCCCGTGTCCTTACATCTCTTTAACTTCAATCGGGACCCGCAACGTCATCCTCATATCCATCCACGCCAACGCCGCCGGCAGTCCTTGTGGAGAACTTCTTTATGGACTCACGCCCGACTATGAATTCCTTGAAATGAATACTGCCCGGCAAGGCCGAGCATCAATGTCCTTTGATGATGGGATCACCGCAGTATTGCTTTCTCGCGCAGTCCTTACACTTGAATCCTGCCCAAACGGGATCGAACTGATTGACAGCTGCTTCCACGAGGGCGGGATCCTCTGTCAGGATGCCGGCTTCGAAGTTACGCGTACGTGTGCTCTTCATCCCGATGCCGGCACCGGTGAGGTTGGCAGAGCCGATATAGGCGGTCTGCAGGTCGAAGATGATAATCTTGAAATGAACGCGGGGGCATAGGGCGCGCTTCAGGCCGGCAAACAGTACAGGGTAGTGGTCAAAGTCCTCCCGGAAGTTCGGTCCTGGTTCCTTGGCGTGAATCAGACGGACTTCCTTGCCCTTCTTAATGAGATCGGCAAGCAGTCCCAGAAACGGCCTTTCCTCCACATAGAGGTCCTTTATGTCGGCCGTTCCAATCCAGAGCGACCTTTTCACCTTCGGCACCCGGGCAATCACTTCCTTGAAGTGGACTTCGTCTGCGATGTATTGGGTCATTTGTCCTGTGTCTGATTCAAGATTCCAACTGCCTTCTCTACATCGACCTCCGTTAATCCCACCTCATCGTTGACAAGGACCAGATGCGTCCATTGGTCGCGAAGCATCTCGTCACAATCATCCAGGATGACATAGTTGTCACAGGGATGAGCTTTCAGGTACGCCGCGATTTCCTCTCCTCGAGTTGCAGGACGGTCAATATCACCGTCAATGACGGAGAACAGTATGGGAGTAACGCCAACAATCTTGTCGGTGAAAGGGAAGGGATGCCCACCAACGCTTGGATTGTCCGGATCGGTCATAAATTCAACTGTGCCGGGTATATCCTGAGCACGCCAAGATGATGAAATTACTATGCTGGCACCTGTTTTCTCCAGAAGAGTACCCAGATGCGCCATCAGTTCCGGATCAAGCTGATAGCGGGATTTGTAGGTGTCCAGTACACCGTCTATGTCAAGAAAAATCAGCTTGTTCATTTCTTTGCTTGACTGTAGAGTCGGTATCCTTTGGCCGTTGCCCCCCATTGCTTCACACCAGCAGGAAGCGTGATTCCTCTGCGGTGGATCGAAATAGATATCGACTTCATCCTTGCTGTATTCATATTCGCAGACACGTCTTTGCAACGCCTGAGGGAGTATTGATGCGAAATCGGCGTTCTCGTCCTTGTGAATGGGAACTATGACTTGGGGATTGACCTGCTCGCAGAGCCTTACCAAATCCTGCTTGGAGGCATGACCGGATGTGTGAAGATCGTCTTTGATGATAAATCCTTTTTTTCGGAATTGGTCTACAAAGTCATACAGATCTTGGTTGAAAGCAGTATTGTCCTCTCGCTTGTCAATATACCCATGAAATTGTGAGTAGACCAGGCACGTCTCTTCCGGCTTACAGTTAGGAAGAATCTTGTCCAGATAGGACTGAAACTTCTCGCTGCGCCTAATCAGCATCACAAAACCATGGCGGCGCATCATATAGTCCATCTTTTCTACTTTCGGATCATATCCATATATCTTGTATGGTCCGAAATGGTAAAGCCTTCTTCCTTCTTCGGCCTGCTGGGCGATAAGACCGATAATCTCTTTCTGGTAGGTGTCAACAATAAAAGGTCTCCGCACAGACTCTTTATTCGCGCCGTAAATGGATTCCAGACGGTCTGCATCCGTGGAAGAGTATAAAATGAAAGTATTCTTGTACTGCCGGAAAACATCTTTGAATTCTTCCTTCAGGACGGATTCGGGGCGCATTGATTTGCCGTTATTGTCCACGTTGGTGCCTTCGGTGATGAGAATATAGACATGTCCGGCAATATGATATTTGTCTATGACTTTATAGATGCCCTCGCCCATATAGCCGTGCCCCCGAAAGTCGCCAGTGTGCAGGATTGTCTTTCCGTCACACTTGATTTTGAGCATGTACGAATCGGCAGAGGAATGGCTGACCTGGAAAGGCGTGACGGTGATATCGTCAATGAAGATGGGGCGTCCTTTCCAATATGTCTTAAACGACTCCAGCTTCTTCAAGCATTTCAGACTATTCTCTTTCAATTCATCGGCATGAGACATGTGGTCGTACTTGGCCCTCATAATCTTGAGCGCAAGCGGGCCGATGTACTGGTTAATGCCGTCCGGCACATACTGGAACAGTTCGACGTGATCGCCGTGCATGTGGGTGTAAAAGATGGCCTTGGCATCACCAATCAGGTCAGCAATGGCCTTCTCCGAGGCGTATTCGTCCTCGGACTCCTGGTCGCCCTTTGGCAGATTATGCCCCAAGTCGACGAAGATCCTTGTTCCCTTTGACGAAACTATTTCTGTGATGCAGCCGCCAATCTGGTTGCCACGATGAATAGTTATTCTCATAAACAATGAAGCTTAGGGCTTTTCATTAGTTCTCCATTTTCAGTGCAGTTGTAAGCCTCCATATTAGGATTGAAATAATGCCTGAATAGGCTATATCTTCTGCAAATCTCCGGCGAAAGATTCTGTTCTTCACCGACTATAAGATAGTTCTTTATCTCTCCTGACAGGCTTGATGGCAGTGCTTTCCCAGCAGGGAGTTTTAGGATTCCTAAATCTATCTTCTGTTGAATCATCTCCTTCATTCCATTGTACAAGTCCGGAATTTCACCGAGAAGCTTACTAAATTGTCTGAAGTAGTATCCTATCTGTATAGGAGACAGATATGTTTTCTCTGGGTCATTCCCTTTCAGTTCCATAATAATGATGTCTCCATCCCAAGTCAGAGCCAAAAAATCTATTTCACCAAACTCTGTCTTTATGTCTTGTGGCAAACTGATGTCGCTAAGCTCCGTACGTGCCTTGATTAGGCATTCTTGGAGTTCTTTCTTGATTGAGGCATTCCATTCCTCTTCAGCCCGGGTGTTTTCAAATCCAATCACACACTCCTTGTCAATCACGATGAAATCATCATCTGGCTCGGTGAACAGCGTGTAACGGCGACTAATGAGATTCTGATAATAACCTTCTCGTTTTTTTGCCTGTAAAGGGTCGGAATAGTATCTATCAAACTTGGGGGTCTGGTTTACTATTTCAAGTAATCTGTCAAACGATTCAGGAGAGGGATTCTCATAGAAATCAGGGCAGCGTGAAACATAAGCTGGAGATGCCGAGATTCTTCCCGTTACGCCTATCTTCAAGAGGCTACTCGTTCCCCTATATACTTGAAACCACGATGTACTTGCATTAGTTCCTGTCTGAAAATCCAGTTCGGGATGCTGCTTGACATAATCCAGCATCCAAGAATACTTGTCTTCAATAATTTTTACGAGTTTCCCCCGAAGTGTTCTATTATAATATGCCTTGCTCATGGTTTTGTTCTTAGATATTGTTGATTGTTATTTCTGCAAACCTGTCAACCTCATTTCCGTCCTCATCCTTAACTTTACTAAAGAATATATCGTATGGCCGTACCCAATACTTTTGCATGCCATACAATTCTTGGTAAATCACCACATCCTCCAGAGTCTCGGAGTCTTTTCCGAAGCCAATAAGTTTGTACTTGCCTCCTTTGAAATGTTCAAAATAGCGGGCTTTTGAAAGGCCGCGTTCCTTCAGCATCTTCTTCCACTGTGGCTCCCTGGCGACCGGATACTCTCCACCGGCAGCCAGGACATCGGCTATTACTTGCTTGACGATGGGCTTGGTAAGAGTCGCGTTCTGGACACGGGCGTAGTTCTCCAGCCGGTTGACCGCCCTCTCTGTCGCTTCGATAAACGCATTGATGGTAGTGGTGGGTGTGTTCTTATGGTTATACTCAGCCGGTGTCACACATTTGGCAACATCGTCCCATGCTTTTGGAGGTATGCTGAAGCCCATCGTGGTCTGGTACCGGTCTCCGTTGAAAGACCAGACAAGCCTAATCGGAGCCTCTCCGTGCTTGTTTTGTCTCTTATCAAGGTAGAATTTCAGTGGCATCAATAGTGATTTTCACAAAGTTATAAAGTCGTTGGCTATTTTGCAAGCGAGACTAATTGAATAATTCATTATCTGCAGTTTACATACATATATAAACGAACGAACACGAAAAATCTATACAGAAAAAGTGAAAAAGTTATGAACAATCGTACTCGTTTTCCAAGATAAAAAAACAGTTGTTGAACAGTCAAAATAGCGTCGAAATCCTATTGGCATTTTTGCAAGCACCTTAGAGCATTGTTAGAAGCGTATTTTGAAAAATATTTTTCTGAAAAGTGCCATTTTAGGCTAAAAATCGCGGCTTTTTAAAATGCGACTTCGTATTGATATCTTGTAACTTTTCCTGACGAGGAGGTTGCCATCGAGTCTTTGACAAGTCTGATATCCTCTGAAAAACCGCGGCCTCCGGTACCATGGCCGCTCTATAATACGACCCCTAATAAAACTAAGCTTCACACATGAATAAAAAACTCCTTCAAACACTCAACAGCGCCATCGAGCGCACCAAAACTACCCACTACGCTCCGGTCACCATCGTTGCCTTCCAGGCCCGCCTCAGCGAGGAACTAGACTGGCTGGACGCCTGTCCTGGCCGCGAGTGCCTCATCCTCCTCCTGCAGGAGCTGGCCGCCAAGATGCGCAGCGCCCGCATCGTGGTCAGCCCTGGCTACAGCTTCCTTCCTGACTCCTACCTGCTCTTCCTGACCGGCGTGACCAAGGTCAATCCTGTCGAATGGGACCTGCCCTTCAGCCGCTTCACCAAGTCCGTCCACAACGGTGCCGAGATTCCCTTCGAGGCAGGCACGGGTTGCCTCGAGGTAGCCCGCAAAGTACTCTCCAATCGCGAAAACGAGCTAGTTATCGAAACCGAGCCAGGCCTCTTTGAAATCACCTTCCTGGATGGGACGAAACTCCAGAACGTCAAACTCCGCATCACCACCTACGCTGCCCTGGACCAGTTCAGTCGTACGCTTAAAGACGGCTGGCACCCGCTGGACGAAGCAACTCTCCGGCTCTTCAGCCGCGGGGCCACCGACGGAGCCATCTTCTTCGAATCCGACAAGATGCGTGAATGGCTCTTTGACTTCGACCCGGAATCTATGTCCGACCTGGTCCTCTTGAATGCCCTCTACTGGCCCGGCCGCATCGGGAACTTCCCGGAAATCCTTCGCCGGAAGCAGAGCGGAGACTACGGGAAAAAGTACCGCGACACCTACGGAATCCCGGTCTATCAGGAACAGACTTCCGACCCAAGTCTTGCCCCCAAGGGCCACTTCATCGGCCGCACCATGATGGCTGTCGAGGCTCTGTGGCCCTACCGGAGCAAAACCAAACTGAAATGATGCAATCCATCAGAGACATCCCCTAGGAGTGCGGAAAAGGATGGTGGCCGAAATAATCCTGTCGAGGTCAGCCAGATCAAGCAGAAGTTTGGCAGCCAGCGCCGTCCAGAGCGCGGACGCTGACTTCCACTCTCATTTGCCACGCAGGAGAGACTCTCAGCCTTCCTGTCCGCTGCGCTTCCCGGAAGTCAAAGAGACTCTCCAAGGCCCACACACGCCAACGCCACTGGGCACCGCACAAAAGATTCCCGCCCTGCGATGGCATCCTCCGGCAGCTGCGCTGCCTCCGGATAGCCCACTGCCCAGCCAACTCACTAGCGCCTGTTGCCGCTCATGGTGCAGGGGGTGGCTGTCAAGGTAATGGTAGTATCAGTGGATGAGCTTTGCAAGGTCGATGGTGCCCTGTTCCAGCGGCAGTGCCGATACCGGGGCCGATAGAGAATGCTGAAACGCGTTTGAATAGGTTTATAATAGACTCCCTTCGCCAATCGGCAAAGAAGGCCCTTCTTTGCGAATTTCGACAAAAGACGGCCTATAAACACATCATTCCAGCCTTCGCAAAGTCCGACACAAAGAACAAGGTCCCTGCCTCGCTCTGTTGTATCTGCTGCTCTATGTCATCAACAATACGCATCGTTTCCAAGTAGAAAATTTTTGCAAAAATTTATACCTGCAAAAAAACCAATCAATACAGATAGCTGAACGACTACGAGTGCATTTCCTTAGCTCTTCCTCATAATAATATTACCTCCATCCCATAAACATACGTGCCGTTTCCGCATCATGGTGGTCAAAGAAAAGACTTTTGCCTGTGTCAAGTGTGTCGATAGCCGCCATATCCTCGTCGGAGAGCGAGAAGTCGAAAATCTCGATGTTCTGTCGCATCCGTTCGATGACCCCTACGGCGATGGCCAAGACAACTTCGAATACACCACCTATGCCGGAGACCCCAAGCTGCCCTTCCTGATCACCACCATCCTGAAGAACCACTTCGGCTTCAAGGAAAACTCCCACCTGGTGGCCCATACCTACTGCGAGGTCGATTACTTCCGAAAAGATCCAAAGGAGGCACATGTATCACGAATCAAATCATAATCTCTGTTTTATCTGCTAGATACTGACGAAAAAAGCAAACGCCCACTTTTGTGAGCGCTGTTCTTTAATCATCTTGAGCTATATCATCGAACCTTTTCCATGCTTTCTTTTCCCCATATTCTATCGAATAACGTATAATTGTAGGGATGCATAGTAAGGTGCAAATTCCGAATCCTATGACTCCGCCTAAGACCTCGGCTTGCTTGAATAGATACTATCACAAGCGCGATGCAAACCACTTTCAGGACAGAAGTCATGATGATCTTTTTCATGACGGTTATTGGATCTTCTCAATCTTGATCCCCCAGGGCTGGGCATTTACTTTCTCCATCAGTTCATCCGAACGGTCCACGGACCACTGGGTAGAAACATAAAGGATGCCCTTACCCCATGTGACAGGCACAGCCCTAATGCCAAAGTTCTTGTCACGGGACTTCATCTTCTCCAGGTCATATTCTTCCTTAGTGCGGATAAACTTGGTAATGTTCACATCCAGGCCCATCAATGCCCTTTTAACAGTCATTTCGTCATCTGCAACATGGTCACGGACATACAGTTCTACAACAGTCCTCGCCATCTCTTTCTTATTCAAAGGACCGGCACCATTGACACGATAACGAGAGGTGTCGCGCTCCTGACGGAATTGTACCTCAGGTACGTCCTCCCTTTGATAGAAGACTTTGTTATCACCATCCAGCTCAGAAAAAGCGAATGAAAGCCCTTTGTTATCAAACCGGAAAGTCAGGTTTTTATTCTTGTAGGGCCATTTGCTCACAACAGGCTCTATAAGCTCCTGTACTGATTCAAGGATAGAAGGATAGTCATTCTCGATGGCCATCTCCCCTTTCAGAGTTTCGATTTTAGCGTCGATTTCGGCAGTAGAAAGCCCTGCAACAGCCATTTGTTCCCGGAGGGCTGTTAATTCTTCAAGCGTTGTAGCCATAATAATTTATTTTTGTAAAAATGTTATTCGTTAAATTCTGCTGCAAATGTAAAATAATAAAATGTAATTTACAAATAACATTGCAACATTTTTACAAAATTCTTGTAGGGAGAAGCAAAAAATGGCCGACATGAAATATATCCAGGAAGAGAAATGGAAGTATTCGGAGTTACTCAAAAGAAGATGTCCAGCCCACTTTTGTCCATACCGTCCACGCTTTGCAAAACGTCCACACATCCTTGCCCTTTGCTACGAGGATGGGATTGGGATGCCCATTGACTACGAGAATGCCTTCAAATGGTTCTCAAAAGCAGTTGAGAATGGGGCGGGCGCCTGTGCAGAGCACAACCTGGCCCGTTGTTACAGGCATGGCAAAGGAACCCCGGTCGATAAAGAGAAGGCGAAAGAACTGGAAGCGTTAGCGGTAGAACATGGATTAACCAAAGTGACAAAGGAGCAGTAGTATGATTCAAGACTATCAAACCAATATGGTGTATCTGGCTTACGGCCTGAGTCACTACATGCCGGTTTGCCGGAATCTCTTTGAGGCTTTGCATAGAGAGCAGATTCGCACCGAATTCTTGCCGTACACATCATCCTACAAGCACATCTGGGCAAGAGACTATATGCCGATTCAACTCGAGAAGACGCTGGTTTTCTTCTATCAGTATTGGCCGGATTATCTACAAGGATATGATGATTACGTCCCGGATGTCCATGGAATCATTAACCATTTACACCTTGGCCGAATTCCGGTGGACTTCATTCTAGACGGCGGAAACTTTGTTAAATGCGGAGATAAGGTCATTATGACAGACAAGATCTTCAAGGAGAATGACTGGATGGAGAGGAAAGATCTGCAAGCAACTCTGGAGGATTATCTGCAGGTCCAAATTGTCATCATCCCTTGGGACCGCTACGAAATCTATGGCCATTCCGACGGGATGGTGCAGTGGATTGAAGGGAATCGCGTTCTGATGAACAATTACATAAATATTGATCCCAACTTCCGCAAAAGGCTGCTGGCTGCACTAACGCCGCACTTCACTGTCGAGGAATTGGAATTTAACACCCCGAGGCTCAACAGACTATCGTGGGCGTACCTTAATTTCCTTCGCGTAAAAAATTATATCTTTGTACCCGGCCTGCACACGAAGGAAGACCCGCTGGCCCTGCAGCAGATACAGCAGTTCTACCCAGACTGCAAAGTTATCCAGGTGCAAGGATGTGAAGAACTGGCCCGAGACGGCGGCGCCCTCCATTGCGTGACCTGGAACGTCCTTGCCGATTATTACGAATGGGTAAAAGAAGAAGCAAATACTGATAACTCATGGAATACAAAGTATTAGACATATCAAAGAAACTAGGCACACTTCTTTCCGAATTTAGTGGTGCGCAGGGAGAGACTGAAAAAGAACGCGAGAAGTCATTGATGCCTGCTTTTCAACAAATCGCGGGAAAACTATTATATGGAGGCCATTTCGTAGTCACGGATAAAAATGGCGATGTGATTAGAAATGTTTACCTTCACAGCATTGAGTTCTACTATCACGAAGAAGGAGATGGACTGGTAAAAGACTACATTGTTTATCACCGTAATCCGGATAATCCAGAAAAAACACCAAATCCGCTGCCTCCTTTTCCTCTTGGTAGTCTACACACACACGTTTCAGGCGTCGATCTCACCTTCGAAGACAACCGGCACCCGGATAATCCCGCGTACAGAGCATCCGCTCTGGTCCGTGCTTTTCGGGTAGAGGTGGTAAAAGAAACCGCAGGCGTCCCTTTTTCTGTGGAAGTAGATGAACGTTCCACCTATTTTTACAATGCTTTGTTTATGGGTGTCAACGTTTTGGATGGAAAACTATTGGTGCAATGGATCGACAACAACGTACAGCATTGTGTAATCCCGCATACTGAGCCCCGGCACAACGTCGGCTTATTCGACGAGAAAATCCACAAGAAGGGATATAAGTATCATGTGAAAAAGGAGATATTCGAGCAAGATGAACGTCCCTGGGCTTTCCGCCGCACAGCTTCCGCACCAATGTGACTTGTCGGCTACTTTTTGCGTCTGGTACACCCTCTTTATGCTATTCAATAGGAAGAACAACTCAGCAAAGAATAATAGAAAAAGATTCACTATATTTACGGGCTAAACGACAAGAATATGCCAGACAGCAATTTCATAGACTACGTTAAGATATACTGCCACTCCGGACACGGAGGGGCAGGCTCAATGCACCTGTACAGGGCGAAATATGTACCTAAAGGCGGACCGGATGGAGGAGACGGAGGACGCGGTGGACATATCATTCTGGAAGCTGACCCTCAGTACTGGACCCTGATACACCTGAAGTACCGCAAGCACATCAAGGCCGAGGACGGCGAAGGAGGCAGCGGAGGTCTGAGGCACGGCAAGAACGGAGAAGACATCATCCTGAAAGTGCCGGTGGGCACAGTAGTTAAGGACGCGGAAAGCGAAGAAATCATCCACGAGATGATGGAAGCTGGAGAGAAGTACATACTCTGCCCTGGAGGACGAGGGGGACTTGGCAATAATAATTTCAAAACGGCAACCCTTCAGACACCCCGCTTTGCACAGCCGGGAGAAGATGGCGTGGAAGGCTGGTATATCCTTGAACTGAAGCTACTTGCAGATGTGGGACTGGTAGGTCTTCCGAACGCAGGCAAATCGACCCTGCTCTCGGCCATCACCGCAGCCAAACCTAAAATCGCATCCTACGCCTTCACCACTCTGGAACCGAACCTGGGCATCGTAAACTACTACGACGAGCAGTCATTCGTGATGGCGGACATCCCCGGAATCATCGAGGGAGCACACGAGGGCAAGGGGATTGGCATAAGGTTCCTGCGACACATAGAGCGCAACTCCGTCCTGCTCTTTATGGTCTCAGCCCTGGAAGAGGACATCTCGGCCACATATAAGACTTTGCTAAACGAACTGGAGATGTACAACCCCGAGCTTTTGGATAAGGAAAGGGTGCTTGCCATCACCAAATGTGACCTAATAGACAGCGACATAGAAAAGGATCTGGAGAAGAACCTGCCTAAGGGAATCCCGCACGTGTTCATCTCCTCCATAGCTCAGAAAGGTTTGAAAGAACTCAAAGACCTGCTCTGGGAGGCCCTTCACAAATAATTTTTAATCCCTCAGACTATGCTGGAAACTCTGGACCAGAATATCACTCTCGCCATCAATTCGCTGAACTCCCCCATCTCCGACCAGATATGGATATGGTTCAGCAACAGACTGATATGGATACCGCTATACCTGCTGATAATAGTTCTGCTGATCCACAAACTCGGTTGGAAAAAGGGACTGATAAGCGTCCTGGCGATAATTCTCTGCATACTCTGCGTGGACCAGTTCTGCAATCTCATTAAGAACTCTGTCTGCAGGCTCCGCCCCTGCAATGACCCAGAGATAGTAAAAAAAGGCCTGCATATGCTCGCCGGAGCCAGTGCCTCTCACCCTTACGGCTTCTTCTCAGCCCACGCTGCGAACGCTATGGCCTTCGCTGTAGCCTCTGCCAAATTTCTAAAACGAGGGACTTTGCCACTCTGCCTATGGGCAGTGCTGGTCGGAATAAGCCGAGTCTTTGTCGGGAAACATTTCCTCGGGGACGTACTGGCAGGTTTTCTGGTCGGAGCTATTATCGCACTGATAATCAGTGCATTGACTCAGCTCCTATTTAAGACCCGTACTACCGAAGCCACCAGCACCACGCTCTGATTCAGAGAGTTCATCTGTCTGTTCCCACTCTATCACCTCGTGACGAGCGAGCACTATCTGGGCGATTCTCTCCCCCGGCTCTATACTGAAAGCCTCGTTCGAGAGATTCACCAGAATCACCTTTAACTCCCCCCTGTAATCGGCATCTATGGTCCCAGGGCTGTTCAAAACGGTAATTCCGTGCTTGGCGGCCAGTCCGCTGCGAGGTCTAACCTGCACCTCATAACCTACGGGAATCTCCATAAACAGGCCTGTCGGCACTATGACTCTCTCTAATGGGCCAATTTTAATAGCCTGCGGAATCTCTGCTCTCACGTCCATCCCTGCTGCTGCCTCTGACGCGTAAGATGGAAGAGCATTCCCGCTTTTGTTTATTACCTTTACTGTCATATCCTTATCCTTTTTCAGATTCTACTTCGGGGCCAATCTATACAACACTCCAGCGACTATCGCAAAGATAAAGTTCGGCAGCCAGAGTGCAATTCCAGGCGAAAGAGCCCCCGTGAATACGAACATCTGCGAGAACCTCATAAAGAGAATGTAGGAGAAGGCCAATCCTATGCCCAAGCCCAGGTTCCAGCCAATTCCTCCCCTCTTCTTCTTAGATGACAATGCCACTCCCATAATGGTCAGGATGAAAGCGGAGAAAGGCAGGGCATAACGAGTGTGTTTTTCTATCTCGGCATACATCACATTCGAATCTCCCCTCATCTTCTGAGTATCTATCAACTCATCTAATTTCTTAATGGACAAAGTCTGAACGGTCTTGTCATTAAAGTAAAAATCCGACAATTTTAGAGCTATGACCGTGTCCAGACGCTCTCCGCACTCCACCTTATCCTCCAATCCATCAGAATACTCCCTCAGGCAGTAACGCCTCAGCCTCCAGCCATCCATAGTACTGTCCCAAACTGCAGAATCAGCCGAAAGCTTGCTGACCAGCTTATTATCCCTGACACTCTCGAGAGTGAACTTATAGGCGGTCTTATTCCAATTACTGAAGGACTCCACATATACAAACTCCCCTGGAGCTATCTGATAATGTACATTCCTGCTCTTGTTAGAATTACGGCTCTTCACATAAGTCTG
>SAMEA3663036__coassemble_531_pt1 | contig 17517 bp, 10 predicted proteins | sample SAMEA3663036__metabat2_low_PE_031 | metagenome-assembled genome bin SAMEA3663036 (sample SAMEA3663036) | pig gut metagenome | biome: pig gut; feature: pig-associated habitat; material: faeces | place: France | collected 2012
GATACAAAATTTAAACCACTAAGAAAATGTCACAGATAACTTGGCATAAAAGTCTGAAATCTACCAATACAGAACTCCGTGAGCATATATCCGAATATGACAATCTGTCAGTGGTAGCCACCGTAGAGCAAAGCGCCGGAAGAGGACAAGGGGACCACAGCTGGTACGCAAGCCCTGGAAAGAACCTCACCTTCAGCATAGTCTTCAAACCAGAGCGGCTAAACGCAGCAGATGCCCTATATCTAAGCCGCATCACTACCCTATCCCTGCTCAGCTACCTGAAGAATAAAGGCGTGGAAGCCCGCATCAAATGGCCTAACGACATCTGGGTGGGAGAGAAAAAGATATGCGGAATCCTGATAGAAAACATTCTGAACGCCCAGTGGGTCGAAAGCTCCATCATAGGGATTGGCCTGAACCTGAATGAGGAAAACTGGCCTGAAGAACTCCCTAACCCAGTGTCGCTGCACGAACTGACGGGAAAGCTGTACGACATCAAGGCAGAATTGGCAGAATTCCATAAAGAATTTTGCCGCCACGCGCAGATGTTGGATAGCGAAGACGGCAAAAACTATCTCTGTAAAGAATTCAAGTCCAATGTTTTCAGGCTGCCTGAAGGGCTCGAACTGTAGCTATCGGGTCAGGTGAAGAGAGCACTGCGCTACCGGCCACCACTATGTCCACTCCGGAGCGAGCCAGAGTCCCGACATTAGTGCTATCCACTCCCCCATCCACTTCTATGAGGGTCGAGGCCCCTTTTCGGACTATTTCAGCGCGGAGCTTGCTCACCCTGTCTATGGTCTCATAGATAAACTTCTGCCCCCCGAAACCGGCGAACACTGACATAATCAGAAAGAAGTCTACTTTTCCTATGTACTTGAAAAGTTTTTCGACCGGAACGTCAGGATTGATGGCCAAACCCACTTTCATTCCCAGTTTTTTAGCAGCTCTGATAGCAGAGGAGGTCTTCCAGCCCGTAGCTTCCAGGTGGAAACTTAGCATATCCACTCCAAGTTCAGCAAGTCGGGAGAACCATTTTTGAGGATTCACCACCATAAGATGGGCATCCAAAGGTATGCTGACAGCATTGCTGACGGCCTCCACCACCGGAAAACCGAAGGAAATGTTAGGCACCAGCGTACCATCCATAATATCCAGATGAAGATAGTCCGCGCAGGAATCTATCATCTTAACATCCTTTTCCAAATGCAGGAAATCGGCAGTCAGAATAGAAGGGGCGACTTTCATATCATTTAAAATTAAGCACTACATCTTCCAGATGACGGGCAAATTTCTCCAAGCTAAGCAGGTCCAGTTTCTCTCCGGGAGCGTGAACTCCCCTGAGGGTTGGCCCGAAAGATATCATATCCAAGCCAGGGAATTTCTCCAAAAACAAACCACATTCCAAACCGGCGTGAATGGCGAGCACCAGAGGCTCCTGCCCGAAAAGCTTCTTGTATGAAGCCACACACTGTCTGAGTATGTCCGAATCCACATTCGGCCTCCAGCCTGGATAACGATTCATATGTTTCACCTCAGCGCCACCCAGACTAAGCGCAGCTTCAACCTTATCCGCGATAAAATCACACTCTGAATCAGTGCTGCTCCTCTGACTCGTACATACCAGGATAGTATTGCTCTCGAAATCAGTCTTGACTGAGGCCAAATTAGTAGAGGTCTCCACGAAATCCTTAATATCCTGACTCATTGAGATCACCCCGTGAGGGCAGGCCAGAAGCGAAGCTATAATACGGCAGGCTTGATTGGAAGCCATAGGCTTGTGGGCACAAGGATGACAAGGCTGCTTGCTTTCGAAGACAAGTTCGGGGTCGCTTTGTCTGAATTCCTTTTTGACAGCCTCCCCGAAAGCTTCGAACTCCGCCTTGAGAGCCTCCACATCCTTCGTGGCTACTGCGGCCACACACTCCCTGGCTATGGCGTTATGCTTGCCACCACCATTGATCTTGATAAGCTGAATGCTATCTCGAACCCTGTAGAGGAAACGCAGCATCAGCAGCACGGTATTCGCGCGGCCCTTGTTTATATCATCTCCACTATGCCCTCCCAGAGCTCCGGAAATGCTTAGTTTAAGCCTGCTATACCCTTCCCGAATTTCCTCATTGTCAAAGTGATATACCGCCTCGGTAGTAACTCCGCCAGCGCAGCCTATAAACATCTGCCCCTCGTCCTCGGAATCCAGGTTAATCAGGGTCTTTCCCGTGAAAAAGCCCTTCTGCATCGCCTCAGCGCCATCCATTCCCGTCTCTTCGGAGATAGTGAAGATGCACTCCAGCTTAGGCAAGGCCAATTCACTTTCCAGCAATGCCAGACTAGCGGCAATCCCTATGCCGTCGTCGGCTCCCAGGGTAGTGTCCGGAGCTATAAGCCAACCGTCCTGCTCCAGGTAGCGGATAGGGTCCTTCGTAAAATCGTGCTGCACCCCTTCGTTCTTCTCACAGACCATATCCTGATGTGACTGCAGAACCAAAGTCGGCACATTTTCCTTTCCGGGAGCAGCCTCCCTTGTAATGCATACATTACCTATCTCGTCTCTTTTCGCGGCCAATCCTCTTTTCTCTGCCCAATCCAGCAGATATGCGGTCATCGGCTCCTCGTGACCGGACTCGCGAGGAATACAAGTAATTTCCTTGAAGATTTCAAGGATCCTTTTCTCTATCATATATATGAATTTTAATGTCTATCAGCTTGCAGGATACCTTCGAGATCTTGAACATAAGTCTTGAACATCCTGTCTGTACTCATCAAATCGCATACCGTATTACAAGAATGTAGTACAGTAGAGTGATCTTTTCCTCCGGTTTTCGCTCCGATTACTGAAAGCGAACAATTAGGAATGAGATTTCTGCAGAGGAACATCGAAATCTGACGCGCCTGAACGAGCTGACGCTTACGAGAATGAGAGACCAGATCGTCCTGAGCGATGTGGAAGTACTCGCAGACTACACTCTGCACTTTCTCTATGGTAAGATCGCTCTTTTCATCGCTGACTATCTTGTCCAGAATCTTCGCAGCCATCTCGATGGAGCAATCCTCGTGAGTAAAGGTGGAGTAAGCCATCAGGGACACCAGAGCCCCCTCCAGCTCACGGAAATTACTCTTCACGTTCATAGCAATGTATCTGAGCACTTCGTCAGGGATGATGAGGCCCTCTCTGTGACACTTGGCCTGAAGCATAGCCAGACGGGTATTATAATCCGGAGCCTTCAGCTCTACGGAAAGTCCCCATTTGAATCTGGACAGAAGTCTCTCCTCGAAATTCTCAAGTTCCTTAGCAGGTCTGTCAGAGGTGAGGATAAGCTGCTTGCCGTTCAGGTGAAGATGATTAAAGATACTGAAGAAAGCGCTCTGGTTACCCTGTCCCCTCATATCCTGAATGTCGTCCACGATCAGCACGTCTATCTTCATAAAGAAAGAGAGGAAATCCGTGAGGACATTCTTCTGGGTGGCATCCATATACTTGGTCTTGAATTCAGTACCGGTCACATAGAAGACTATACTCTCAGGATACTTCTCCTTGATGGCATTACCAATGGCCTGGGAGAGATGAGTCTTTCCAAGTCCGCAGCCACCGAAGATAAAGAGAGGGTTAAAAGGAGTCTGGCCAGGCTTAAGGGCAATCTCCTTTCCGGTAAGGATACCTATCTTATTACACTCGCCTTCCACCATAGTACTGAACCTGTAGTCAGGACTGAGCCTAGGGTCTATCTGGAGTTTCTTTAGTCCCGGCAAAACCATAGTGCCGTTAGAGCCGGCGGCCTTAACGGTGTTAAGGGAGATGGACTTGTTCGTAGCCACAGGACCTGCTGCCCCGTCTATGAGGACTGAAGACTGACCCTGCACCGGAGCCACCATATATCTGAGCTTGGCATTCGGACCTATCACCCTTTTCAATGTACGGGAGATAAGATCCAAGAAATTCTGCTCCAGGTAGGTGCAATAGAAAGAAGTAGGTACCTCCAATACCAGAACGTCATCACAAAGACTCACAGACCTGATAGGTTTAAACCAGGTCTCGTACTGCTGCGGAAGGATATTATTCTGAATTATGCGCAGACAATCCTCCCAGACATCTATGTGTCTTGACGTATCTTGCATTATACTTCTTTGATTGGGGAAGGCAAAGGTGAGGCAAAAAAAGATTATAAAAAAATATATTTCCTATTGCATAAATGAAATTTATTTATAAACCTCATTCGGCTTCAATTTTCACCAAAAATGCATCCGGATATTTTTTCTTAATCTCAGGCAAATTCTTCTTTACATCCTCAGGGGAATCAGAAAGAGATATTACATATTTATAGTACTTGCCCGACTTTTTCACATAGGGCTTGTAGCCGAGAAGACGGCTGTCATTATCGGGAAGAAGGCTTTTCAAAGAGAAAATCTGAATACCATAAAGGGGCTTATTATCAGATACTTGCGCCTTAGAATCAAGTTTAGCATCAATAGAGACGCTGCCGTCATAAGCCTTCTTGTACTCCTCAAAGGCATTCAAGAGTCTTTTGGCCAATTCTTCCCTTTCAGCGCCCTTTTTGAGTTTGGCGAGATCCTCCGGATTGGAGATAAAGCCAAGCTCCACGAGCACCGCCGGCATAGTGGTCTTCCAGAGTACATAGAAGGGGTCCTGGCTCACTCCACGGTTCACGGAAATTGGCCCGCCCTTAAGTCGGGAATTAATCTGCTGCGCAAACTCAATGCTCTGTTCCAAATGAGCACTCTGCATCATAGTCATAAAAATGTAGGAACTCGGATCGTCAGGATCGAAACTGCTCTGCTGGGCATTGTAGCTCTCGTCGAGCAGAACCACGGAGTTTTCACGCTTCACGAGTTCGAGGTTGGCCTTATAAAGATCGCGGTTCTTCTGGGAAGATTGGCCCAGAACGTGGGTGGAAAAGCCGGAAGACTTTGGGGAATACGCAGAATTGATATGAATGGAGATGAAGAGGTCGGCATCGTTACGGTTAGCTATCTGGGCCCTTTCGTCCAGAGAGATGAAGCGGTCATCCCTTCTGGTCAGTATGACCTTCACTTCAGGATGAGCCTGCTTGATGAGTTTTTCAAGCCTTAGAGCTATGTCCAGGGTAAAAGTCTTCTCGAAAGTCTTGCCGTCTTTACTTACTGCCCCTGGGTCCTTTCCCCCGTGCCCGGGATCCAAGACCACTGTCTTAAGAGAGAGATCATTCGAGGCAAAAGCTCTCGGAAGCAGCAGAAAAAGCGAAAATAAAAGGACTGCGATGCGTTTCATCTTGGGAAACTTGGAATAATGTTTTATCTTTGCGAGATTGCAAATTTAGGAAAAATTGCGCAAACACAGATATATATACGGAGTCTTTCTGACACTTCTCTGTCTTCTATGCTGCACGGAGCTTTTCGCGCAAAGGCCCAGGCGTGGAGTCAGCCCGCTTGCAGGAGGGGCTAGGCCAAAGAAGGAAGCAGCAGCTCCGGATTCGGCGCTGCTGGCCAGAAAGGACAGCCTGGCCAGGGCCGATTCCCTATTCCGCGCAGATTCCCTGAACCAGTTAAATAACAGTTCCCTCAAGCAGCCGGCCTTCTCCAATGCCAGAGATTCCATAGTGGAAGTCTTTAGCGATGGCAAAAGGATGATATACTACTATGGAGACGTTACGGTCAAATATCAGGATATGACCCTGACCGCGGAGAGGATGGACTATGATATGAATACCGGAATAGTCTATGCCAGAGGTGTGCTGGATACCTTAACGGGAGAATGGAAGGGACTTCCGGTAATGACCCAGGGCAAGCAGTCCTATAAGATGCACGAACTGAGGTATAATTTCAACAGCCAGAAAGTCAGCATCAAGAAAGCCCTGACTCAGGAAGACGAAGGTCTGCTTCACGGAGAACACGTGAAGATAATGCCGGACAAGAGTATGAATGTGGAGCACGGAAAATACACCGTTTGTGACCTGGAACACCCACATTACTGGATGGAACTCTCAGTGGCAAAGGTAGTTACCAAGCCTACGAGAAAGACGGTTTTCGGTCCGGCCCACCTGGTGATAGCTGACGTGCATATCCCCTTTCTAGCCATTCCTTTCGGCTTCATCCCTAAAAAACCGGAAAGGGCCACGGGCCTGCTTATGCCAAGTTTCGGAGAGGAGACCGCCCGCGGATTCTATATGAGGGATGCGGGTATGTACTTTGTCTTCGGGGATTACCTGGACCTCTCGGTCACGGGAGACTACTACACCCTGGGTTCCTGGGCCCTGGACGTAAACTCCAGATATAAAATCAATTACAAATGCACCGGAAACCTATCCCTCACCTACTCCTACGACCAGACAGGAGAGAAGGGAGCTCCGGACTTTTTCTCCACCAGTAACTTCGGAGTCAAGTGGAGCCATTCTCAGGATTCCAAGGCCAGACCTGGAACCAGTTTCAGTGCATCGGTGAACTTCTCCAGCCCTTCGAACAGCCGCTATAACTCCCACTCGGTGGATGAAGCCCTGCAGAACCAGATATCTTCCTCCATATCTTATTCGAAGAACTGGAACGGAAAGGTGAACCTCTCCGTCAATATGCTGCACAATCAGAACTCCAGGGACAGTTCCTATACCTTTACACTGCCTAACATCAGCCTAAGTGTCAGCACTTTTTATCCTTTCAAACAAAAGAACAGAGTAGGTAAGGAAAAGCCTTGGGAGAAGATCTCCTTCGGATACAACACCTCTTTCCAGAACAAGATCAGCTTTAAGGCGAAAGAGTTCAATCAGCCGGGCTTTACCGACAAATTCCAGAACGGAATGAGCCATAACTTCAATATAGGCCTGCCAAGTTTCCAACTCCTGAAGTACTTCACCTTCAACCCTTCCGTCAGCTACAAACAAAACTGGTTTTTCCGATCCAGTGAAGCGGTTTATAACAGGGAGACGGACAAGGTAGAGATGGTGAAAGGCAAGTCTTTCGGCAGTTTCGGCATCACTCAGGACTATTCCGGTTCCATCTCTATGAGCACCCGTATATACGGTATGTTCAATTTCGGCAAATACAGTAAGGTGCAAGCCATAAGGCACGTTATATCCCCTTCCATCTCCCTCTCCCTTTCTCCGGAAAAAGGAACCTATGCTAACGGATTCAGGACCCTGCAATACACCGACGTAAACGGAAACGACAAGGAATACCAGTATAACATCTACTCCGGACAAATGCTCGCGCCCCCTTCCAAAGGCAAGAGTGCCACAGCCAACATCTCCATAGGTAACAACTTGGAAGCCAAGGTAAGAGATTTGGCAGACTCTACCGGCAAGGGCAGCAAGAAAGTAAAGCTTCTGGATCAGTTCTCCATCTCCACAGGCTATAACTTCCTGGCTGACTCTCTGAAGATGCGTACCGTAAGCACGACTATGAGCACGAATCTGTTCAACAAGATCAACCTCAGCGGTAGTGCCAGCTTCGACCCTTATGCCATAGACAAAAAGGGAAAACAATATAACAAATTCGCGATTATGGCAGGACAGGGATTGGCCAGAATGACCGGCGCCTCCCTCTCGGCTTCCTACTCTCTCTCCGGTAAGGGTACCATAGACGGCAACGATGGAAGAACGGAGAAAAGCTCTAGCGTAGATTATTATCAACGCATTTACTATCACCCTGTTACTGGAGAATACATCCCTGGTGGCTGGTTGTATTATACAAACCCTAATGTGCCTTGGTCCCTGAACTTCAGCGGAAGTTTCCGCTACTCCCGTTCATACCAGTACGACAGCAAAACCGAAACTTTAAACAAGAAAAACACTTATATGACTACCCTTAACGTGACGGGTAACATCAAATTGACCCCGAGACTGAATATCAGTGCCTCCTCAGGTTATGACTTCATAGCGAAGAAAATAACCACCACTCAGCTCAATGCCACCTACGACCTGCACTGCTTCAACATCACCTTCTCCTGGGTTCCTGTGGGCACCTGGCAGCAGTACAGTTTCAAAATCGCTGCCAATGCAGCATCCCTTGCTGACCTGCTTAGATTTAAAAAGAGCAGCAGTTATTGGGATAATTAAAATTATTGAATTATATTTGCAAGGCTTTCGGGATTATAAGGAAAGCTTCTATTTGATATTTATTTATATTTGGCGACTCAGCCATTACTTAATACATTATTAAAATGCCATATCGTCTATATGACCTTACTACGATGAGCAGGGAACAATTGGAAGAAATTGCTAAAAGCCTGAACATCAAATTCACAAAGAAAAGCAGCTTGGAAGATCTTGCCTACGGCATTCTGGATGCGCAAGCTACGGCAGTAGCAGCCGGCACATTGGCGGCAGAGCCTGTCACAGAAGGAAAAAAGAAGAGAAGCCGTAAAAAGAAAGTGGAATCAAGTCCTGCAGAGAGCAAACCTGAACAAAAAACTGAGGCTCCGCTTGAAGAAAAAGTAGAAGAAAAAACTGAACAGCAGCCACAGATGGCTCCTATTCAGACTGGCGCGAAAAAACGAGGCCGTCCTAAGAAAAATCCTGCAGTAGGCGCCACAGAGCCCGAAAACAAGCCTGACACTGCAGTAAAAGTCGAGAATGAAAGCAAAGCTGTAAATAAGCAGAAAGCAGAGAACAAGCAGAAGTCGGAGAACAAGCAGAAGACTGAGGAGAAGCAAAAGGCTGAGGAGAAGCCGAATTCTGAGAAAAAACAGAATACTGAAAAAGCTGATAATTCTAACAAAACAGCGCTGGACACTGAAGCTATCAGAAACAGGGCTAATGAAAAATTGGCCGCCCAGAAACTTAGACAAAATCCTCAAACTCCAGTTCAATCTAACCCTGCAGCTCAATCAGCAGGAGAAAAGCACAAGGAAGTCATCGAATACGAAGGCACTGTCACTGCTACCGGTGTATTAGAATTAATGCCGGATGGATATGGTTTTCTACGCAGTTCCGATTACAATTATCTGAACAGTCCGGATGACATCTACGTCTCAGCCCAGCAGATTAAGACTTTTTCCCTGAAAAATGGAGACACTGTCTTCGGAGAGATTCGTCCTCCACGTGAGAACGACAAATACTTCCCTCTCGTTTCGATTAAGCAAGTCAATGGTCGCAGCCCTGAATTCATAAGGGACAGGGTGCCTTTCGATTTTCTTACCCCACTTTTCCCTGAGGAGAAATTCAACCTGCTAGGACATGGCCACGGCTCAGACCCTTCCTGCCGCATAGTAGATATGTTCTCCCCTATCGGAAAAGGTCAGAGAGGCCTTATCGTAGCCCAGCCTAAGACTGGTAAAACTATGCTGCTGAAGAGTTTGGCCAATGCTATCGCAGACAATCACCCTGAAGTTTACGAAATCGTGCTGCTCATAGACGAGCGCCCGGAGGAGGTGACGGATATGCAGCGCAGCGTGAAAGCCGAAGTGGTGGCCTCCACCTTCGACGAACCGGCAGAAAGGCACGTTAAAGTAGCTAATATGGTGCTCGAGAAAGCCCGCAGACTCGTAGAATGCGGACACGACGTAGTGATACTGCTGGACTCCATAACCAGATTGGCCCGAGCATATAATACCGTACAGCCGGCCTCAGGCAAGGTGCTGACCGGTGGTGTGGATGCTAATGCCCTTCAGAAGCCGAAACGTTTCTTCGGTGCAGCCCGCAACGTGGAGGGAGGTGGATCACTTACCATATTGGCCACAGCCCTTACGGAGACAGGTTCAAAGATGGACGAAGTAATCTTCGAAGAGTTCAAGGGTACGGGCAACTCTGAAATTCAGCTGGCCCGTAACCTCGCGAACCGTCGTATCTTCCCTGCGGTAAACGTCGTTCTGAGTGGAACCAGAAGGGACGACCTGCTTTACGACAAGTCATCCAGCCAGAGAATCTGGATACTGAGAAAGCTATTGGCAGATATGACCCCTATAGAGGCTATGAACTTTATGCTCCAACTGATGGACGAGTATAAGACGAACCAGGATCTGCTGGATAATATGAATAAGGTTACCCCACGCGATCCAAAGTATTACGACTAAGAGTAAAAGCGCTCATTGTCAATCTCTTGTACTTCAGAACCGCGAAGAATGCAGCGTTTAAAGAGATTGTCCAGAAAGCCGAGCGCATAAGCATATAACTGCACGAAAGCAGTAAGGATGGAAAGGAGCCCCACTTTGAGGCTCTTTTCTTTTATGCTGCTGTCTATCAAAAGAATAAGGCAGTACGCTAGCAGTAGAGACGCCGGAATCAGGCTGCCTGTCATTATGGACAGCAGCACTAATGCCAGGCTTCCTATCATAAAGGCCAATGGTAACAGATGCACTGCCTTTAACGAGCCTTTGTGCCTGATACTCAGTTCGATGCGTGCCCTTCCGGAATTAAGTACCTGCCTGTAAAAAGCCCTTAGACTAGTGCGTCTCTTATGATAGATAGCGGCCTGAGGGATAAGGGCTGAGCGAAATCCCCTTTCCATCAGTCTCATAGAGAAATCCATATCCTCCCCAAAACGCATAGGGGAAAAGCCGCCTACTGCCTCAAAAGCCTCTCTTCTGACCCCCATATTAAAGGATCTGGGGATGAATCGTCCGAGTTTTTTCTTTCCTCCCCTGATGCCTCCAGTGGTAAAAAATGAAGTCATAGAATAGCTGATAGCCTTCTGCAAGGGGCTGAAACTCGGATTCGACATATCAGGACCTCCGAAAAGATCCACCCTGTCTTTATCCAGATAAGCTAAGAGAGCATCAAAGTATGAGTCAGGAATCAGGGTATCGGAGTCCAAAAAGAGCAGATACTCCCCCTTCGCGAGCATGGCTCCTGCATTACGCGCCGATGCGGGGCCTCCGTTTTCTTTATATATGTAATTTATAGTCAGTTCATTATACTCTTCGCAGACAGACTTGCAGGGATATTTCGAACCGTCGTCGACCACTATCAGTTCGAAGTCTCGAAAACTCTGTTTGCGAATACTCTCCAAAAGTTCCGAGAGTTCCTCACTACGGTTATAAACCGGTATGATAAGAGAAAAGAGCATTATTTCTTCTCGATTTTCTTAGAAGCCCTCCAAAGCCCGTAAACCTCACTGACATTACCCGCAGTAATGAAGGCAACTATATTGTTATCACTTATATACTTCATCAGATCTGCAAATTCGTGCTTGGTAAGCAGAGCCTGAATCTCCAGCTTATCTTCCATAGAATATCCTCCTTTGAGAGGATAGAGACTGCAACCGCGACAAAGTTTTTCAATAATGAATTTGCGGATTCTCTCATGTTCTTCCGAAATGATGCAGACTCTTTTCCTTCGGTTAATCGTAGCGGTAAAATAATCCACACAGATACCGTTGATCCAAGTTCCTATGAGGCCGATTATCACCAGACGGAAGGGGTTGATGGCAAAGGCGGTGGTACAGATAAGCGCGCCTGCCACAGTAACGGAGGCGCCGATGTCGAATTTGCAGTATTTGTTGAAGATCTTAGCCAGGATGTCCAAGCCGCCGGTAGAGGCATTGATTCTGAAAAGTATGGCCTGGGCGGCGCTGAGGATGAGGACGAAGCACAGCAGATCGAACCAAGGGTCCTGCATTATGGAAGTCTGTCCGGGTTCAATGAGCTTGCTGTTAGGCAGGATAAGTTCCCAGAGTTTAATCATAGGTCCAAGTACCAGGGCAGTATAAACCGTCTTTATGCCGAACTCCTTATCTATGAGCAGATAGGCGAGGACCAAGAGTATAGCATTGATTATGAATACTATACTCGAAAGTCCCAGATGGATTCCGGCTTTCTGGAAGAGTTCAGAGAGCACTATGGAGAGTCCGGAGATGGAACCTACTATGAGTTTGCTCGGGACGAGAAAATAATATACAGCCGCAGCCGAAATGAACATAGCGACAGTCATCAGAAGGAACTCTGACCAGAATTTGCCGCTTCCTAAAACGTCGAGTATGGATTTAAAGGTCTTCATCGCTCTAAAATAAGGATATTCCGTGAAATATCCTACTGCTCTTTAATAAATTCCCCTTCTTCCAGTATTCAAGTGTCTGCAATTATTAGTATTTTTGTGCTGATGAAAAAAAATGACATTATCTATGCTCCTGCCACCGTGGCGGGGACCGGAGCTATCTCTATAATAAGAATCAGCGGAGATGGCTGTCTGGAACTTTCGGACAGGCTAATACACTTGAAAAAAGGGCTTTTAAGTCAGGCTGAGGGATATAGCCTGCACTTCGGCAGCATCTATTCGGGGGAGGAACTCTTGGACGAGGTCCTGGTAAGCATCTTCAGAGCCCCTCGCTCCTATACAGGAGAAGACTCTGTCGAAATCAGCTGCCACTCCTCCGCATACATTGTCAGCGAGATTTTACACCTGCTATCCGAACTTGGAGGCAGACTCGCCTCCCCTGGCGAATTCACACAAAGAGCCTTCCTTAACGGAAAAATGGACTTGGCACAGGCAGAGGCAGTGGCAGAACTGATAGCCGCAGACTCCAAGGCAGCCCATAGAGTGGCAAGCAAGCAGCTAAAGGGCGAATACTCTCAGACTTTCAGGGAATTAAGGGACAAGTTACAAGAATTGGCAGCCCTGTTGGAACTGGAATTGGACTTCAGCGAAGAGGAGGTCGAATTCGCCGACCGAGGAAAGCTGAAGGAATTGGCATACAATGAAATAGAAAGGCTGAAGAGACTCTGCGGGAGTTTCAGGCTGGGCAATGCCCTGAAAAACGGGGTGCCGGTGGCGATAGTCGGGGCGCCGAACGTGGGGAAAAGCACCCTTCTGAATGCCCTGCTCGGGCAGGAGAGGGCCATAGTGTCCGAAACCGCAGGGACGACCCGGGATACCGTGGAGGAAAGCATTGTGATAGAAGGAGTTAGATATCGCTTTATCGATACGGCGGGACTGCGGCAGACCGAGGAAGTGGTGGAGAAAATGGGGATTGAGCGAAGCCTGGAGGCAGTGAGTGCGGCGCAAATCGTAATAGCGCTGCTGGAAGATGGGGCGAGCGAGGAAAACGATAGTATCAGGCGCGAGATTCTCTCAAGGGTGGATTTGGAGGTACAGAAGATAATTTGGGTGTATAATAAGAGTGACCTGAATCGTAACACTGAGTCCAAAGGCCTGAGAATCAGTGCTCTGGAGAAAGAAAACCTGGAGGGGCTTTTGCAGGCAATTAAGGATTGCGCCCTGGCAAGTGAAGTGGAAAATGACACGATTGTCTGCTCCGAAAGGCATTACGCGGCCCTTAAACAGGCCTTGGAAAGTATGGAGAGGCTATACCGCAGTCTGGACCTGCAGATAAGCGAAGACCTCCTCGCTCAGGACCTTCGCGAGGCCATCGCTTCGCTGAACTCCATCTTCGCCTCCGTCAGCGAGCGCATCACCTCGGACTCCGTCCTCGGCGAGGTCTTCGGGAGGTTTTGTATCGGGAAATAGAAATTCTGCGTGGGAAAATGATGGATTTTCCTTAATAGTCTATCGAATCAGACAAGATGCCGACTTGCATATATTCTCCATAGTAGCCCTTTGTTAGAAAGTAACCTCAATCGACTCGATAATCTCCCTCATAGTATATCGATCATCCTCCCAAAACCTATCTGCTAATACTGAAAACTTTGGTTTGTCAGTGTTCAAACCAGTGACATAATATACATGGTAACAATCTGCATGCTCTCTAGCAAAGGCTAACTCACCAGGAGAAAGGTAGATTCTGTTACCTTCCCCGGTCTTTACTTCAACATAAATGGTCTTATCCCCGTCCTTATATGATATATCATAACCCCCGGACATGGCTTGGCCCGCAGACTTTATACCCAACTGCACGAACGCCTCTGAGCGAGGTTCCACATCCTCATATTTGTTACACAAGTAATTATAAACCAACAATTCACCAGAGTTTCCTATTTCTTTCAGTCTACGTTCTTGTTGGTGTGACTTCTTTATTGAATGCACACCATGGAAAACGTTTCTTGTGCTGTTGTCTCTACTAATCGTATCCTTTTCTGTATAGGAGACAGCTACTTCTTCTGGACAAACATCCTTATATCTCTGATACACTTGAGCACCAAAATCGACAGGAGCCTTGGCGTCCTTATTCTCTTGAAGCGCCAACCATTTAGAGAAGGCCTCCTCATCACAGAAATATATCATATTTTGAGCAGACTCATCATTACCAATCTCGTCTTGATACAAGTTAGTTGGATTCATCTTAGCAAAGTTAGCCTTATATCTATCCTCAACTGAAATACCATCTGGCACATGAGCTGTCCAATCTCCGAATTTGAGCTTCAACTCAGACATCGGGTCAAAGAAGACTGAATTCGGTATTGGCTGATCTGCGAAGCTTTCAAATTCTCTTAATGTCTTGACAAAGTTCTTCTGCAATAAGACATCACTCTCCGACTTATTGTAAAGATAACTCATGAACAAAGTCCTATTGTCGCGTATAATGTTCTCAAGCTGTCTTTTCCAATATCTACGCAAATCAATCGGATACACAAAACCGGAATCTGAAAAAGTTTCTAACTCTACATTGATAGACCTGAAGAACCTCACTAGGTTAGCAGAGTTTTCAAGAGAGGCAAACTCATCAAAATTGATGTTGAAATCTTCATCTACCGACTTGCCGAGAGCTTTTATTGTCTTATTAAAATTTTCCTCAATGTGGTTTATACCAAAATCTTCATTGATAACACCAAGAGAGCCGAATTCTTTAATAATCAAGAACTTCCTTGTTTCCAAATCATTGGTCCTGAACAACTCTCCAATCTTAGACACATCAAATCCAGAGGTATTGGCTATGTTAGCAAAGATATTCTCAATACACTCTGACATCCTGTTTCTGTCATAGCTTGGCACATTAATAACAATATACCAATCACTAACCGATCTCCTTAACAATGTATAGTTGCTATCTATCGAAAGAACTTCTCCATTCTCTTTAATGGAAATACAATTGACTAATGTGACTTTGAGTTTATTTATAACTGACCCAATAATGTCATTATTCTCAGAAAATGCCTTAGCATATTTTATAAATTCAATGAAATATCCCTGAAAGTCAATATTCAGATTAGAAACTTCAGCAGTATTAGGTATGATTTCATAATCACTACTGTATTCCTTACATCCGAAAACACGAACAAAGTTCTTACTATTGGTTCTTATACCTTTCTCTACAATTGGGAATATCTTCTTGTTAATTATTTTAGTAGAAGGAAGTATTGCCTCACTGGCGGGCCAGTACTGCAGTTTGCCTTGGTACTTAACAAGTAACTTACCCTCCTCGAAGAATTTTTTCTTATTCACAGAATCCTCAAAGTCCTTGTTAAAGTCCGGCTGTTCTATAATTCTATAAATTGCACGTGACAATAACAAGTCATCCTCATTCAAAACATCTGTCTCCTGTAATGCGAGCATCAAGCCGTAAAATGAGCCAGATGAAAGCTCTGTAACATATTTTGGAAATGAGAAATACGCTAATACTTGCCTTACTTCTTCGACATGAATTTTAAGGTTCTTGGCTACTGCCTCCACATCATTGATTGTCAGTACACTCAGAAAATTCTTGTATCGCTCATTTGTCCTGGAGGTATAGGCATCTAGAACCTCAATGGGAGACTTTTTTTCACCATTTACTTCAATCCATGCTGTATGCTGGAAAGTATACAGAATATAATTGTCTATCGCATTGTAATAATCCCAATAAGTGCCAAAATGCTGATTATTACCATGGTATTTCACAAGGGCTCTATCGCTTGATGGATAAACGTCGTAACCAAGGTATTCCTTAAGCTTTTGATCTTTCAAAATCCATTCTACCACTTGAGACATTGATAAGTTTTGCAATACTTCGGGTAGATTCTTGATATACGGTAATATATATTTACAGTAATCAATACAAGTAGAGCAGACATCGTCATACACACCCGTAGCCTCAATTTTACCCCTCATTTGCATATCATATGCATGAGATGGCTTTATCTCAAGCAGTTCAATCCTAGGGTAGGTTACAATACCAAAATCCTTAAAATGCTTCTGAAACAGCTCAGACTCATTGTTTGATACACCGAAAACATCAAGACCAGGGAATGCCTTATAATCATTAGAAAACAGATGACTGCTTAACGAACATCCATAATCTGACCCGAAATATAGCTTGTCTTGAGAGGTAACGTCGCCATCAAATGACGGGAACTTATAACTTATCTTTTGAGCTGATTCTGTCGTCTCCTTTGCCGGTTGAAGCTTGTATTTCCATATCCATTTAACAAATTCAACAGCCTTGGAAAAATCAGTCACTGAAGAGTTTACTAGTGACAAGGCATGGCTCTTGTCACGATACTTGAAATCTAGACAAGGGAAAATACGGGTTTTACATATCTCACGAATGATGCTAGAGTTTCGAGTTGTCTCATCGCCATATGCTTGTGGAAGATGCGGTTCCGCTTGTTTGACCAATTCTCGTTGACACTCATCAGACAATATCGTCACCTTTACCCACTTAGGCAACACTAGGGAATCAAAATCACCTTCAAGGAAATAACACTCTTTCTTGCTTGTCAGCCATGCCCCCTCCTTAAGCCCATATCTTGTTTTCAGGAGTTTCGGCAGATAGTTTGTATCCCCAAGCTTATTCCACCAAATAAAGACTTCTACTCTCTCTTGGACACTCCACTCTTTTGATTTTCTATTGATTGCATTACAAAGGTCTTCTGCTTTATACATCAAGTCCAGCCCTAACTTAGCCGTAAGCAAATGAATCAAAGAATACTCATTGACTACATTTAACAACAACTCTTTAAAAGAGTCACCTTTGAAACACTTTGGAAAACCTTGCTTAATCTCTTTAGGTTTATCAATAATTGATATCAGTTCATTATTGACCGTCTTGAAAATTTTGAGTTTGGATACCCCCGACACAAAATACTCTTCCAACGCAAGCCTAGAGAAAGCTACAGGAAAAATCTTAGTGAGATCATCACGGTAGCTTTTAGGCGTAAGTATCTTTTGAGCAATAGTTGCATCTTGATCACTTAGATATTCTGCTACGGAGAATAAGAAGTCAAGCTGATACTGTCCTATTTTCTTATTTACTTGGGACGGAGTAAGGGTATTACGATGGTCGCCTAAAGCATATGTTGCATGCATTACACAATTAAACGGAGCATCTGTATCCAACAATGGAAAGAACGAATACAAGTAATCGATAGTACGCTCAACCTTTACTGGAACTGCTATTGCCATTTGAATATCCTTAAACACCTCGTCATCCTCATTCTCTTTAACGGCATGCTCAATTGTCTTTGTGAAGAGCTTATATTGTTCAGAATACTCTATTTCATTGTCTGCAACCTTTGATAGAGTAATATCAGACCACGAAAAATCGGATTCTATCAATAAATCGGTTTTACTCCTCTGATATACGACATGCTTATCATCTGTGGTAATGCTTATTTCAGAAACATTCGGCAGAAACAAGAGAATACGCAAGTCTATGGTTTCCAACTGCTTTCTTACAGAATACTCATCTTGAGACTTCTTCGGGTCAACATCAACCTCAATCGTG
>SAMEA3663036__coassemble_568_pt1 | contig 16842 bp, 8 predicted proteins | sample SAMEA3663036__metabat2_low_PE_031 | metagenome-assembled genome bin SAMEA3663036 (sample SAMEA3663036) | pig gut metagenome | biome: pig gut; feature: pig-associated habitat; material: faeces | place: France | collected 2012
TCCGGCAGTGGTGGAAAGGGGAGACAGGGCTTATCCGGCTTCTTCCCACGCTTCGGATGTGGTGGATTGTCTGGTGAATGCCTGTAATTCTTACGGAGTTAAGATAGTCTGTGAGGCGGAGGTGAAGACTGTCTTGAAAAGAGAGGAGGGTGGCTTTGCTCTGGGGCTTGTGGGTGGAACTCAGTATCTTTGTTCCAAACTGATTGTTTCCACAGGTGGTTTGAGTTATCCTGGAACAGGTTGTACAGGGGATGGATATCGTTGGGCTGAGGAACTGGGGCATAGTATAGTGAGCCTTTTCCCTTCCCTTACCGCCTTGGTGCCTTCGAATTATAAGCTGTTGGAGTCTAAGGATTTGCATATTCATAGACAGACTCCTTTGAGCGAGACTGGAAAATTGCTTTGTGGAATTCAACTGAAAAATGTGGGAGTGCAGCTCTATGTGCAGTCTGACCTGGTTCAGGATGAGTTTGGCGATTTGGATTTTACCGATGGGGGAATTGAAGGGCCTATCGGTTATCTGCTGAGTCGTAAGGCTGTTAAGTCCCTGATTAATGGTTCCAGGGTAAGTCTGGTGCTGGATATGAAGCCTGGAGTGAGTCTGACTGAACTTACGCTTAGAGTTAAGGAACTTTGGACAGAGGTGGATAAGGATCCGAGAAGCCGTAATCTTCGGGAGAAGGAGAAGTGCAGGATCCTGCTGGGGAAACTTATGCCTTGGGATCTTATTCCGGCTTTTGTGGCCTGTAATCCTGGGATTATTACTTTGGAGAGGAAGTCGAGAACTCAGACTAAGGTGTGGATTAATCTGCCTACTATAGCTAAGGCCTTGAAGGCCTGGAGATTCGATATCGTGGGATACGTGGGTTATGAAAGGGCGGTGGTGACTGCCGGAGGTGTCAGTACCGATGAGTTTTTCCCTAAGACTATGGAGTCGCGTCGGCTCGCCGGCCTCTATATGTGTGGGGAAGTCCTGGATATTGATGCCGACACCGGAGGCTATAACCTTCAGCTCGCCTTCGCCACTGGCCGCCTCGCCGGCGAAAGTGCCGCCAAATCCCTTTCATCCTCACCTGAGACTTTCGGTGAGTAAAAAGCCTGATTTACTCACGGAACCTATCTTCCAGGTGCTCGGCAGTCCTCTTCGGAACACACGCCACCCTCGGCACTGTAAGAGGGGGAACCGCTTGCGGTGGGGTCGAACGAAGTGAGACGGTTCCGAAGAGGAGCTGCCGGCACCGATAATGTTTAGAATATGGGCTGGGAAGGGTGGTTTTTAGCTTAAAATGGCTTTGTATTATTCTGGAGATTATTTGCGAGTAAAATACTACAAATCAACAGATTGGCTTTTTAAAACGTTTATATTTTTTCAAAGCCTTATTGCCGCGATACCTTATATATTATAATTTTGTAAATACAAAGCTGGAACAAGTTCCATAAACAAAGCATATAATAACACCAAAAACCAAATCATATAATATGAAAAAATCATTTCGATTTTTAGTCTTGACAGTTTTATCTGCCATATTCCTGCTGCCAGGTTCAGCAGACGTGGCCTTCGCACAAGACAAGAAAATCTCTATCAGCGGTACGGTCACCGACAGTGAGAAGAACCCTCTCTACGGTGTCGGCGTACTTATTCAGGGAACCAGTTCCGGAACCACCACCGACTTGGACGGTCACTTCTATATGAACGTGCCAAGTAAAGAGACAGTTTTGGAGATTATCAGCCTCGGCTTCAAAACCCAGGAGATAGTGGTAGGTTCCAAAATCAACTTTGACATCGTCCTCTACGAAGACACCGACGAACTCGACGATGTAGTAGTAACCGGTTACGGTCACCAGAAAAGACTCTCAGTAATCGGCTCCATCGAGACCATCGACCCGGGCGAGCTCCAGAGCGGATCCACCAGATCCCTGAGTAACAACCTCGCCGGCCAACTCTCGGGAGTAATCGCCTTCAGACCTTCCGGAGAACCAGGCTACGACGACTCCAACTTCTGGATTCGCGGTATCGCCTCCTTCAGCGGAAACACCTCCCCACTCGTTCTGGTGGACGGTGTAGAGCGAAACCTCAACGACATCGACCCTGCCGAAATCGAGTCTTTCTCAGTCCTGAAAGACGCCTCAGCCAGTGCGATGTACGGTGTACGCGGAGCCAACGGAGTCATCATCATAAACACCAAGCGCGGAACCGTAGCTCCTCCAGCCATCGACTTCAGATACGAACAGTCAGTTCAGAGCCCTACCAAGCTCCCTGAATTCATAGGTGCAGCAGAGTATATGTCCCTGCTAAACAATCTGGAAAGCGATCCATACAAAAAACCATTCACCAACGATCAGATTCTAAAGACCTACTACGGCTACGACCCTGATCTCTACCCTGATACGGACTGGCTCGACGCCATCACCAATGACTACGCCAGCTCCTCCAGGGCCAATCTCAATGTCAGCGGCGGCTCCGAAATCCTTCGCTACTCCCTGACCGCTTCCTACTATCACGAGAACGGTATCCTCGCAGTGGACGAGACCCTGCCGTACGACACCTCTACCAAACTTAACCGATATAATATAAGGGCCAATGTCGATCTGGACATTACCCAAACCACAACTCTGCGACTCAGCATCGGCGGCTATATGCAGCAGCTCCGCAAAGCCTGCAGTTCCACCGACGAGATATTCTCCAAGGCCTTCGAGACTCCACCATTCGTACATCCTGCCATCTACTCAGACGGCACCATACCTTTGGTCAGCCAGCGAGCAAACCCTTGGGCCCTCTGCACCCAGAACGGTTACTACCGCAGCACCAAGAGCAAACTTGAGTCCCTCTTCTCCCTCGAGCAGAACCTCAAGATGATCACTCCTGGCCTCAAGTTCAAACTCGCCTTTGCCTTCGACACCTACAGCGAGAACTTTGTAACCCGCAGCAAAACCCCTGACTACTACACCGTAGCCAAGACCCGCGACGATGAGGGCAATCTGGTACATACCATCCTCAACTATGGACAGGAGTTCCTCGGACATAGTTCCAATGCCAACTTCGGAAACAACTCCACCTACTTTGAGGCCAATCTCAGCTACAACAACACCTTCGGCGAAATGCACGACATCGACGCCCTGCTGCTCTACAACCAGCGCAGCTACGACTGGGGCGACATCCAGCCGAAGAGAACCCAGGGTATAGCCGGACGACTCTCCTACACTTACGACAGAAGGTATGTAGCCGAGTTCAACTTCGGATACAACGGTTCAGAGAACTTCGCAAAAGGCCAACGCTTCGGATTCTTCCCATCCATAGCTCTCGGATGGCTTCTCTCAGAGGAGCACTTTATGGAAGAATACAAGAGCACCTTCTCCAAGTTAAAGCTCAGAGCCTCAGCCGGTTCCGTAGGTAATGACGACATCGGAGGAAACCGCCGCTTCGCCTACCTCACCACCATCAACACCAGTGCCCCTGGCTACAACTTCGGCTACGATTCCGGAACCTATTTCAGCGGAGTACAGGAAGGCGAAATCGGAGTCACCGACCTCACCTGGGAGCGTTCTTTCAAGACCAACCTCGGTTTCGAACTCGGATTATGGAACAGCTTCAACCTCCAGTTCGACATCTTCAACGAGGACCGCTCAAACATCTTTATGCAGCGTTCCACCATTCCTAGCCAGACCGGTTTCATCTCCACACCTTATGCCAATTTCGGCAAGGTCAACAACCGTGGATTAGAAGCTGAGCTGAGCTACTCGAAGCGTTTTGAAAACGATCTCTTCGTCTCCCTTCGCGGCACCTTCACCTATGCGAAGAACACCATCATAGAGATAGACGAGCCTGACAGCATCAAGGGAAGCTACCGCTCCCAGACAGGCCAATCCATAGGCACCCTCAAGGGTCTCACCGCCCTCGGGCTCTACACCGAGGAGGACTTCGATTCCGAAGGCAATCTCCTCCCTGGACTGCCAATCCCTCAACTCGGAGGCTTGGTAAGACCGGGCGACATCAAATACGCGGATAAGAATGAGGACGGATTCATCGACGACCAGGACTACGGTTACATCGGAGGCACCTCTATGCCACCTTGCGTCTATGGATTCGGAGGCTCCCTTAACTGGAAGCAGTTCGACTTCAACTTCTTCTTCCAAGGCCAAGCCAAGACCTACCGTATGATTGGAGGCAGCAGCTACTTCATTCCTGGTTCAGGCCAAGCCGTATTCGGAAACGTATATTCAAACTACACCGACTGCTGGACCGAAGAGAATCCATCCCAGGACGTATTCTGGCCGAGACTCTCCGCCTCCACCAACACGAACAACACAGTAGCCTCCACCTGGTGGAAAAAGGATATGTCCTTCCTCAGATGCAAGACTTTGGAACTCGGATACACCCTTCCGGAGAAACTCAGTAAGAAGCTAGGTCTTCAGAGTGCCAGGATTTACCTGAGCGGAAACAACCTCTTCTACTTCTCCAAGTTCAAACTTTGGGATCCGGAACTCGATACCGTCGACGGACTCAAATACCCGTCCATGAAATCAGTTCTCTTAGGTGTTAACGTCAAATTCTAAAAAGAGTTTCACAGCTTAAACAAAGCCCAAACAAAAGTCACTTAAGTAATTAAAGTACAGATAGTAAAGTACAAGAAACTAGAGTGCAAGAAACTAGAGACAAAATAATGAATAAGATAATGAAACTAAGTAAAACTATACTTCTGATAAGTGCCGCAGCAGTTCTTACCGCCTCCTGCAACTTCCTGGACAAGGAGACAGACACAGAGCTCACCCTGGAGATGGTATTCAACAACAAGACTCGCGTCGAAGGCTGGCTCGGAAATGTATATTCAGGTATTCCGGATCCGTATTGGGGTTACGCCCAATACCTCGGATTGGAAATCCTGGGAGACGATATGACCCCTTCAGAGCGTTGGAGACAATTCGGATGGGATGTGATACCATACATACTAGGAGAATGGACACCTTCCTCTTCCTGGAGCGGCAACTACTGGGCCTATCTTCCTCAACGCATCCGTGAGGCCTATATCTTCATAGAGAACGCCCACGCCCTGCCGGAACAGGACCTGCCGGAAGAGGAGATAGAATTGATGAAACAGGAATGCCGTTTCCTCGCAGCCTACTATTGGTATCTGCTGACAGACACCTATGGACCGGTACCATATACCCCTTACCACATCGCAGCCACGGATGAAGACATCAATGACTTAAAAAAGCCCAGAACTCCATACTACGAGATTATCGACGACCTCGACAAAGAATTTATGGATATAGCAGAACATCTGCCAAGCTCCTATTCCGAATCCAGAAAATACGGAAGGGCCACCAGCATAATGTGCTATGCAGTCAGAGCCAGAATGCTGCTCTTCGCTGCCAGCCCGCTGGTCAACGGCAATCCTGACTACTCCGATTATGTGGACAACGAGGGAAATCACCTCTTCAGCACCAGCTATGACCAGAGCCGCTGGGCCAATGCTGTCGAAGCCTGCAAACTGCTCATAGACAAGGCTGAGGCTGCCGGACACAAGTTGTATGTAGAACTGGACTCGAACAAAAATCCTGACCCTTACCTTTCAGTGCAGAATATGCTCCTCACCAGATATGACCACGGCAACAAGGAGATTCTTTTCGCCCGTCCAGGAGGCTGTGACTACGGAACTTATGAGAACCACTGCTCCCCTGCCAATTCCGGAGGTAACGGAGGTTATGGTGTGACCCAGAGTCTGGTCGATGCCTTCTTTATGGAGAACGGACTGCCAATCAGCGACCCTGAATCTGGCTATGTGGAGACAGGCTTTTCCGATAGCGACGACGTTCGCGGCAACCAATGGGAAAAAGAATTCAATGGCGGAGCTACCACCTACTCCGGCACCTACAATATGTACTGCCACAGAGAGCCTCGCTTCTATATGGCGGTCGGCTTTGACAGAGGTTGGTTCAATGCAGAAGAACGCCGCTTCGAATTCAAATTAAACGAGCAAGATAACCCTCATACTCACGACGCCCCTCAAAACGGCTACCTTAACAGAAAAAAAGTGTCGCCTAAGACCATTATAAAGGAAAAATACTACGAGTATCGTCCCGGCATTCTCTTCCGTCTGGGAGAAGCCTATCTGAACTATGCTGAGGCCCTGAATGAAACAGATCCGGGAAACCCTGATATCCTCGAGTATCTAAACCGCATAAGAGAACGTGCCGGTCTTAGGAAATACCATACCGGTGCGAGCAACAGCGAATACATTCACGTGAACAATGACCAGGAATCCATACGAAAGCTAATCAAGATGGAAAGAAGGGTTGAGCTCTGCTGCGAAGGCCTGAGATATAATGACTTACGCAGATGGAAAGAGGCAGAAAGCACCCTCAACGGAAGCTTCTACGGTATGAACTACAACGCTTCAGACAACGAAGGCTTCTACCAGCGTACGGTTTACCAGACCAGAGTCTATAAGAAACAGTACTACTGGTTCCCTATCCATCAGACTGAGCTCGACAAAAACGAAAACCTTGTTCAAAACCCTTATTGGAAATAATAATGAAAGCACAACACATAATTTCAGCCCTTTTGGGAGGAACTCTGCTCCTTGCCAATGCCTGTCAGGAAGAGTCGCTCAGGACAGAACTGCCAAGTCCGGAAGACCAGATGCACCTCAGCGCATCAGCTGAAGACTTGACCCTCAATTTTTATGAAATCGATAACGAGGCTATCAGTTTCACTTGGGAAGAGTGCGGATTTGAGGCTGAAGGCATTCCGTACAATCTGCACTTCAAAATGGATATTGCGGACAATGATTTCGAAACAGCCATAGACAAGATAGACGTGACCGGAAGAAGCAGCATCAGTTTCACAGTGGCACAACTCATCAGTTATATGGATATATGGGAAGTCAAGCACGGCAACAAGGCATTTATCGAAGCAGAAATAATAGCCTCTCCCGTAGTGGAGGACATCTCTACACAGAAATACCGTAAGCCGGAAGTATCCAAGATACGCTTTTCGGCCACATTTATCGCTCCAAGCCAAATTCATTTCGTAGGCCCAGACTTGGACATCGAATTTAATACGGAAGATATGTTCCTGGTGCTCCAGAGCGGAAAATACAGCTTCAAATCCGGAGATTTCAGCTTTATGGATCTGGAAGTCAAGGAGAAAGGACTCTGGTACATAAGACCGGACTATGCTAACAACACTGTATTTATCTGCAGGCCAGAGGCCTGGATTATAGGAAGCGCCTGCACTTTCGGGTGGGAACTGGGTAATATGGAAGAGATTCCAAGCGCAAATGAAAGCGGAAGCATCCGCAGGTTCAAGAGCATTCTATTCAGAACTGACGAGCAGACTCCGGGAGAACTTAAGATAGCCCTTCGTAAGAACGGATTATTTGAAATTCCTTTCCTGCGCCCTACTGCCGACAAGACTCCTGTAGGAGAAGGCGATATGGTTCTCTGGCAGTATGGAGAGAACGGCAATGACGACAAATGGGCAGTAGAACAGACCGGCATCTATACCATAAGCCTCGACTACGAGAATATGCGCGTCAATTTCGAGAAATCCAGTGTGGAACTGCCAATTTATAGAATATGGATGGTGGGTGATGCCACTCCTGGAGGATGGAACGCCTATCCGTTCCCTATCAAACTGCGTTACGACGGTGGAAACGAAAAAGACGGTATCTTTGTATATGAAGGCACATTACAGGCTGGAGAATTCAAGTTTCCTCTCCAGGAGCAGGATTGGTACTCCCCTTACCTTATGCCTAAGAATGTGGATGAGAACAATCACGCAGCCCTTCCGGAAGATGGAGGAGAGAGTGAGATGACACTTATCGAAGCCGGTGGCCCTGATATGAAATGGCTGGTGACAAGTGAGCAGACCGGTGATTACCTCCTCTATCTGGATGTGATAGATATGAAGTTGACAGTTTACAAAAAATAAAAATGAATAATTCATTGCTTAAAGTAGTTTGTTTGATTGGATGTCTGCTTGCAGGATTCAATTCCTGCAAGAAAGACAATTCCGAAAGCGGATGGAAGCCGGATAATCTGGGAGAAGATAAGATCGAAGTGGATGTGGACGGTAAGATTCACACTTACAAGGCTCCTATGTACTGGTCTGTCTATGAATACTGCAGAGAAGCGGAAAAGAATACCAACTCGAAGATAGATATGACCGAAAGCGAGTGGAAAAGAATGATTTCCTGGGTATCGGATAATCTGCTTCCTTACGGTTACGATATGATAGTCACCGATGGATTTATGGCTATGTGGAGTGACAATTCCGAGGAATCCAAAGGTTATATGACCCATTATGGAGATACCAAACTCACAGACCTGATCCAATGGTGTAAGGAAAAAGGGCTCAAACTAGGTATTTACGACAACCCTCTCTGGATTCACGGAGACGACAGCAAGTTCATCGAAGGTACAGGTAAAACCCTCGGCTCCCTCAAGTATAACAGCTCAGACAAGGTCCTCAAGCCGGAAAGCGCAGACTCCTTCCCTTGGGCAGTGCCAAGCCACAGCGGCTGCAAGGAATTCATAGACGGCTTCTTCAAATACTACAAGAACCTGGGCGTAGAGTACATCCGTATGGACTTTATGTGCCTATTCGAGACAGGTGACGGAGCAGGAGGAATGCCAGGGAAAGGCTACGGGAGAGAGGAATACGAATTGGCCTTGAATTATATATGCGAATCCGCACAACGCTACGGGGTGTTTACGTCCATAGTGATGCCAACCCTGAAGGAAAATGGCAGGCTGGAGCTAAGCAAATGCAATGAATTCCGCTTTAGCGCAGATACCTTCGACGGAGGCTGGGGGCACGTATCCGACTGGTGCAGAGGCGAGTTCAGAGATGGGTTTTGGCCTACGACAAACAATATCTTCGACGGCTACATCGCGTGGTCGCAGTACACCAGCAAGGATACGGCGATTCCGGACGGAGACTTCATAAGGCTGAACGTGATGGAAAGCGAGTATGAGGCGATGAGCGAAATCAGTCTGCATCTGATGGCAGGAGGCCCTCTGCAGGCTTCCGACAGACCGGAGATGATAGAGGCCAAGGGTTGGACCTGGATATATCAGAACGAGGAGATGCTAGCCCTGAACAAGGAACACTTCATAGGCAAGCCGCTAAGTTCGAATATCCACGACAGCAGATCCTGCATCTGGTACGGAAAGCGGAAGGACGGCAGCTATGTGGTCGCCCTTTTCAACAGGGATGACGAAAAGGAGATGTATGTGAATTTCGCCGACCTGGGCATCTTTGAAGAGATGAAAATAAGGGATCTCTGGTCGCACCAGGACGAAGGCAGCGGCAAGGAAATCAAAGCCAGAATCCCTCGCCACGGAGTGAAAGTAGTTCAACTCACAAGTATGTAATTAAATGAAAGTTAATAAGATTGTTATTATAGTGTTTGGCATTCTCCTGAGCTTGAATCTCCTTGCTCAGGAGAATCAGGTAAAGGAGATTTTATCTCCTGACGGGAATCTCCAACTAAAAGTATATGTCTCCCAAGGACGCCCTTGCTATGAACTCAACTATAAGGGTAAGAGTGTCCTTAAGCCATCTAAATTGGGTTTTGACCTAAGATACGAAAGGGGCTATAAGGAGGGAATGAAACTGGTGAGCAGTCAGAGCAGCAGCTGCGACGAGTATTGGTATCCGGTATGGGGAGAATACTCTAAAGTAAGAAACAACTACAATGAGCTCCTGGCCCGCTACGAGCAGGAAGGCAGCGGAAGGGTTCTGCTGATAAGATTCCGGCTATTCAACGACGGACTGGGTTTCAGATATGAATTCCCTGAGCAGCCTACCCTGCATATCTTTCAGGTAAGCGAGGAACTCACGGAGTTTAACCTGGCACAGGACTACACGGCCTTCTGTATGCCTGGGGACTATGACACTAACGAATTCACCTACACCACAGCTCCTATCTCAGAGCTAAGGGAAGAGCTTGTAAATCAGTCCCTTGCCCATAAGGGATACGAGGCCAAGTCTCAAGGTGACCTAGTTATACAGACCCCTGTGATGCTTAAGGGCAGCAATGGTCTGTACCTGAATATACACGAGGCCGCCCTGATCGACTACCCTGCTATGGAACTGGCTGTGGACGAGAAAAACTTTGTCTTCAGCTCCCTTCTGGTGCCTAACAAGAATGGGGAAAAGGCCTTCAAGATGGCTCCCTGCACTACTCCTTGGAGGACTGTCGTAGTAAGCGACAAGGCTACTGACATACTCGCCAGCCGCCTGATTTATAATCTCAACGAGCCTTGCAAGATAGAGGATACCTCCTGGATTCATCCCGTCAAATACGTCGGAGTATGGTGGGAGTACTTTGTGGGGATTGGCAAGACCTGGAACTACAGCTGGTATCGCAGTGCTGTTCCTGGAGTAACAGACTACACGAAACTGGAGCCGAATGGAAAGCACGGGGCTACGACAGAAAATGTTAAGCGATATATAGACTTTGCATCTGAAAACGGCTTCGGTGGAGTGCTGGTGGAAGGCTGGAACGAAGGTTGGGAAGACTGGAGCGCTTATGGCAGGGAGAGACTTTTCAGTTTCGACAGAGCCTATCCGGATTTCGACGTGGAAGAACTGCACAAATACGCCTCCGAGCATGGGGTAAAGCTCATAATGCACCACGAAACCGGCTCAAATGCAGCAGATTATGAAAGACAGCTCGACGCAGCCTTCGACTTTATGAACGAGCACGGTTACGATGCCGTGAAGACCGGCTATGTGGGAGGCATCATTCCTAGAAGCGAGTATCACGCCAGCCAATGGATGGTGAACCACTACACTTATGTAGCTCAAAAGGCTGCGGAAAAGCACATAATGGTAAACAGCCACGAGGCCGTAAGGCCTACAGGGGTGAGCAGGACTTGGCCTAACTGGATGGCACAGGAATCTGCAAGAGGCACGGAGTTCGAGACTATGGGAGGAAACCCTGTGGACCACACCACCATACTGCCATTCACCAGGCTTATGGGCGGACCGATGGATTACACTCCAGGCATATTCGAGACCAGAATGTCCTATTACGAAGGCGGTTACAAGCAGGATCAGTGGGCCAAGACCACCATCGCAAGACAATTGGCATTATACCTGACTATGTACTCCCCTATCCAGATGGCCTGCGACCTGCCGGAGAATTATCTGAGATTTCCGGACGCGTTCCAATTCATAAAGGACGTGCCGGTGGATTGGGAGGACAGCAAGTATCTGGAAGCTGAACCTGGGGATTATATCACTGTGGCGAGAAAGGCCAAGGACTGCGGGGATTGGTATGTGGGCTGCACTGCTGACGAAAACGGGCATAAATCTGCTCTGAAACTGGATTTCCTAAGCCCTGGAGTGCTCTACGAGGCCACTGTGTATGCCGATGCACCTGAGGCTCACTACGAGACTGCCCCTCAGGCATACATTATTAAGACTTATGAACTTAGCTCTAAGGACTGCCTGCTTTTAAAGGCGGCTCCTGGAGGTGGATATGCAATCCGTTTCTGTCCTAAGGATGGAAAGTGTCCGAAAAAGGCTAAAAGTGTGAAAGTAAATCTATAAAAGATTAAATAATCCTATATTTGTAAAATGAAACACACACTTATAACACTAAGCATACTGGCTGGCTGTGCTAGCCTTATGCTATCTTGTAAACAGGATAAAATAGAACCGGTAGTGGATGACCCTAATGCAGAGTACGATTTCAGCTTCAGCCTTAGCGCTGATGAGAATATCTCCGTATCTCCTCAGTGGAAAGCGGGAGACGTGGCCGGACTCTGTAAGGATGGTGGAATCGGCTCCCTGAAAAGTGCGGAGCTGAGTGAGGATAATTGTAATGGCGATGCCGCAGACTTTAACTTCAAGTCCCAGAAAGGCAGCTATCGCTTCTTCTACCCTTATAGCACGGCTTCATCCTATGATTATTATGAATTTAAGATTAAGGCTGAACAGCACATTTCCACAGTAGGCGAACTCCCTCAGGAACTTGCCCTGCTGGGAGAGGAAGATATGGAGTTCAGCAAGACTGCTACCGAGGCAGCCTGCACTTATACTAATGTAGCCGCCTATCTCGCAGTTCAGGTCTATGGCGTGGAGGGTGATATTCTTAAGAGCGTTACTCTTAAAAGTGAGAAGAGGCTTTCGGGATTATTCCACGTTAATAACAAGGCGGAGATTCTGGAAGAGGAGGAATTGGCAGCCACTTCTGTCAGCCTGGTGCTGGATAGCGAGTACATCACTTCCGAGAGCCTGCAGACTGCGGGGAAGATTTACGCTGTGCTGATTCCTGAGGCTCCTGTGAGCGAGGTGGAAGTGACTACTGACAAGGGTCTCTATACCATTACCTTAGCGGAGCCTGTAAGTGTGGCTTCAGGAGAGATCGGCAGCCTCGAAGTGAAGATCGAAGCTAAGCAAGATGGCGGAGAAGATGGAGGCAACGAAGGTGGCGAAGGCGGTGAAGGCAGTGAAGGCAGTGAAGAAGGCGGTGAAGGCAGTGAAGGCGGAAATGAAGGTGGAAATGAAGGCGGCGAAGAAGGCGGGAATGAAGGCGGGAATGAAGGCGGAGAAGAAGGCGGGAATGAAGGTGGAGAAGGTGGAGAAGGTGGAGAAGGTGGAGAAGGTGGAGAAGGTGGAGAAGGTGGAGAAGGTGGAAACGAAGGTGGTGAAGGCGGCGAAGGCGGTGAAGAAGGAGGTGAAGAAGGTGGAAACGAAGGCGGCGAAGGCGGTGAAGAAGGTGGAAATGAAGGAGGAGAAATAGATGAGGAGAAGGTGCCGGAGGCTCTGTATCTAATTGGAGATGCCACCGTGGCAGGCTGGAACTGCTGGGAGCCGGTAGAACTCAAAAAGAATGGCAATATATTCAGTGTCGAGACCTATCTGGACAGTGCGGAAGGGCTGGAAGGATTCAAATTCATCACGACGATTGGCAGTTTTGATTATTGTGTAGTCAATGCCGGCGATAACAGAAGCATCAGCTACAAGGAATTCCCTCAGGGCGAGGACGACCGCAAATTCACAGTCTCTCACTTTGGCCTCTACTTGATAGAAGTGGATTTCAACACCAAGACTCTAAGTCTAAGCGAAAGGGCTCCATATCTGGTCAGCGATTTCACCAGCTATCATTTCGGAGCCGATTCTGAGCCTCTACAGCTAAAAGCTACAGGAAAAGAAGGTGAATTCAAGGCCCAGAGAGTCTTTATCTGGAACAAATCTTATGTAGATGGCGGTGAAACCAAATACTACACTAACGAATACAAGTTCGCCTTCAAAAAGACTGATGGAGAAGACATTGACTACAGTTTCAGCATTCAGCCAGATAACGATAAGACCTACGAAATCGCTATGGGTGAAGAGTATTACGAGAATGGAAACTCTAAGAAGGACGTATTGAAGAAGACCCTTAAAGCCAGACTGGTAGGCCAAGTCGGAAATATCGACGACTACGCTAACGGTGGGGTAGATTACAAATGGATGGTCAAGGGTTCCTACAATCACAAGTACTACGATATCACCCTGAACCTGAAGGATATGACTATGAGCATAGAACTCAGTCAGGGCCAGGATTTCTACCTTGTGGGAATCAACGGCCTCTGGAGCAACCTGGCCCCTAAGGCGACTGCCGAAAATGGAGTGGCCACTTGGACCGTAGATGTGGACGTGAATACCGAGAACTGGGACGGAACCTTCAAGATTTGCGGAGTTAATACCAAGGAGGACAACTTCTGGGACGGAGAGTGGTACAATGCCCAGCTCGATAACAATGGCGCCTGGTGGTGGGCGGAGAGCACCTACGGAGTAGAGACCCCTGTGCTTTTCGAGAACCTGGGAAATCACGATCGTAAATGGAAGATGACCGAATCCGGTAACTACACCTTCGTATTCGACTCGAAGAATCTGACTTTTTCTACTATATTATGCCCGTGCAGTCCTGTCTGTGCGGGCATTTTGTATTATTGCGATTTGTCAATAAATCAAGTATTTGCACAGAATTAAAATAAAATTCTTATATTTGGCAATGATGCGATTAAAACAACTAGTATTATTGATTTTGATGATCCTGCCTTTCCAGGTAATGGCGCAGGATTTCAAGCCTCTTGAGAAATTCATTCAAACAAAATCTCAAATCCGGGAAGGCGGTGTCGATGTTTTCAATTATCTTGGGCAAGACTACCTTATTGCAGTCTCAACCGTCCAGGTGGTGACAGCCAAGGGAACCAAGACCGAGACTCAGTGCCGCACTGTGGGAAGTACGAAAGCAAAAAGGGATATGCTCTCTTTTGTCAATGGCTCCACCATCAGCTCCTACACCGAACTGGTATTCTCGGAAAATGTACAGGATGGACCAGAAGGCCATAAAGTCGAAGCCTCACAAAACTACACCGAGGTAATCAAGGAGAGTGTAGTAGGTACAATCAACCAGATTACACCCCTCTGCGGCTGGTACTCTGAAGACGGCTCCGTCTATTATTACGCAACGATGAAACAAATTCAATAATTATTATTATGAAACGTATGATTTTAGCTGTCTCTGTGATGCTCGTGGCATCCGGAGCACTTTTTGCCCAGGAACCGGCAGACCTTGCTCAATCTTCTGCAGTTCAGGAAACTCAGGAAGTTGAAAACGAGTTATTGGAATTCCCTGTTGAGGCTCTTACGAAAAGTATGAACAACTCGCTCGCAAAGAAAGGGCTTGTGCTGGGAGGAATCAACGATGACGGCTCTATCTATATGATTGGCTCCGCCACCACCGCAAGACCGTCCAACATGTCCGGTTTCATCAACTCCCGCAACGTGGCATTCAATATCGCCGAGCTGACCGCAAAGATGAATATTCTCAGGCTTGCCGGAGAACAGATATCCTCAGGTCGTGGCTTCACCTTGCTGGAGGACATTATCGAAGGTGAGGACCCTGATGCCAAGCAGAAGGCTACTATGCTCCAGAAGGCTGCAAAGATTGCAGATAAATCTCTCGACAAGGCCCTTGAAGCTCTTGGCGTATCAGGTGATGAAATTGCCAAGATGAACCAAAGCAAGAAGAAAGCTGTCTATGAGCAGAATTTCAATCAGACCATCCGTTCCCTGGTAGCCGGTATGCTCGAGGGTTGCGCAATTGTCCGCACCGCCGAAGGCGAAAGTGGAAACAATGACTACCAGGTGGCTGTCTGCATCAAATACTCCCCTGAATTCCAGACCTTTGCACGTGCGATGAAGAACGGAGACATCGACGCTATCCCTGTGAAGTCCGGCAAATCATCTCGTCAGCAGATTCTCAATATGTCCGAGCAGGAGCTGCTTTACAAGCTTGGCACTTGGGTAAGCTACGATGAACAGGGCAATATGGTAATTTACGGCTTTGGCCAGCAGGAAGTCAGGGAGACCGGCACACGCCAGTCAGCTGCAGTTTCACGCGCAAGCGAGCAGGCACGCCTCCAGGCTGTGAACAATATCAAGAACTTCATTGCTGAAGATCTGGTTGCACAGGAAAGCCAGGAGAACGTCGAGAAACTCGAGGAATACGCTGACGGCAGCAACGCCTACTTCTCTCGCCAGAAATGGGAGCAGGCTGTACAGGCCAAGGAGACCACTGTCAACATTGCAACCGAGCAGGTTCGCAGTTTCCGCACCACCCACCCTGTTTCCAAAACTCAGGTTGCAGGCTATGTTGTGGCTTATACTTATCAGAATGCAAAGAATGCCGCTGCGCTCAAGGAGAGATTGAACAGTGATTCCAAGAAAAACACTTCTACCGCAGGAGCAGAGAAAAAGGAACCTCAGAAGACAACAAGAGGCACTATTGTAGTATCCGGAGACGATGAGGATCTTTAGTTTATTGGCTCTTACCGCATTACTGTACTGCCCTCTCCCGCAAGGGGGAGAGCAGTGCCGTTATGTAAAGGGGGATGTTACATACTATGTCAGTGAAAACTCCTCCGAGTATGTGGTGGAAGAGCACAACAGATCTCAGGCCGTATCTTCAAGAAATCAGAATATCGCTCAGCGCCGCTCACGCCTGGCTGCGCTTGACGTGATTGGCACCTACATAATTTTCAAGGACTGGGCAGAGCAGAACGGTCTGGACAACAGATATTTCCAGATCTTTGCGGATGCCACGGCACTACACTACAACGCCGATGTGGTGGGCTTTCAGCCTCAGCAAAGTTCCGACGGGCAAAAAACCTGGCGGCGCTGGGTCTGCAAAAAGAAAGACTACAATATGCTGTCTGCAAGCTACAAAAATCCGGGGGCTCTGCCTTCGATGCTTGCGATGAGCTATGCGCGCAACAGCAACGCCGACAATGCCGCCCTTTGGTACAGTCACGATTCGTCCTTGGAAAGATATTTCTCTTTTGAAAGGGATTTTCTCTCCGGCAATGCCAGCGCACCTGCCGAGGTGAGAAGAGCTCGCACAACTGAGGATGCCTTTTCGCAGTCCCTTTTCTCTGAAGAAACGGAAGAAATAGTCAGTGTTGAGCTTGAAGGTCCTTTTCGTCAGTTCGCATACTGCGAGCTTATGACCATAGCTCCGCTGAGCGCCAAGGAAGAATATTACTCCAAATGGGAAGCCTCGCTTGGAGACAGTCTTTGGGAAGATGTACTCGCCTTCTGTGCCAAAAATTGCAGGACTCCACTGCCGGAAGGCCCTACAGTCTGTGAAACGATACTCGCTTTCCCGGGAGGTCTCAACCCGCGTCTTATGCGTAAATCCAGTTACGAGCCTCTCTACGACAAAGCTGCGCAGGCCTATTCCCAAAGTGATTTCCAAGGAGCGATAGAAGCGCTTAGCGAGTCTATTGACATTGACGGTATAAGTACCCGCGCCCTGAATCTGATTGCAGGGGCTT
>SAMEA3663036__coassemble_569_pt1 | contig 16830 bp, 10 predicted proteins | sample SAMEA3663036__metabat2_low_PE_031 | metagenome-assembled genome bin SAMEA3663036 (sample SAMEA3663036) | pig gut metagenome | biome: pig gut; feature: pig-associated habitat; material: faeces | place: France | collected 2012
TGTAAGAGGGGGAACCGCTTGCGGTGGGGTCGAACGAAGTGAGACGGTTCCGGAGAGGAACTGCCGGCACCGCTGATTGTGCTTTCCTGATTTAGCTTGACTGGAGGCTTTTTTTCTTACATTATTTACCGTTCGTCCAAGTTCTATTGCAATTGATTCAAAACTTTTGAATTGGCCTACATTTTTTCTTAAATTAGTAGGCTTTTTTATTATGCTAAAACTAATATAGAATGAAGATTTTATTTTCTTTCCTGCTGGTTCTGCTCTCTGCGCTTCCAGCAGCATCCAAGGAACAGACTCCTATTGAAAATGCAGTCATCTACGAGATGAATGTCCGTCAGTACACTCCGGAAGGCACTTTTGCCGCTGCAGAAAAGCAGCTTCCACGCTTGAAGGAATTGGGAGTGGACGTGCTTTGGCTTATGCCTATTCATCCTATAGGAGTAAAGGAGAGAAAGGGTAGTCTCGGTTCCTATTATGCCATTGCTGATTACTATGCCATAAATCCTGAATTCGGTACTATGAAGGATTTTGAGCGTTTCCTGAAGAAAGCTCACAAGCTTGGCCTGAAAGTTATCCTGGACTGCGTGGCTAATCACACCTCTCCTGATGCCAAATGGATTAACGAGCGTCCTGCTGACTGGTATGTGCGGGATGAGAATGGTAATACCGTTATCAATTATGACTGGTATGACATTGCTGAACTCAATTACGATAACAAGGACGTGTGGGCTGCAATGGAGGACCAGCTTCGTTTCTGGTGTAAAAAGGGTGTGGACGGTTTCCGCTGCGATATGGCCTGTGAGGTGCCTTTCGAGTTCTGGGAGCAGAGCATTTCAAATTTAAGGAAAGAGTTCCCTGGGCTGTATTTCCTAGCTGAAGGTGAGGACCCACGGCTCCATACCATTGGCGGATTCAACACTTCCTATGCTTGGGAACTGCACCACCTGCTGAATGATATCGCACAGGGCAAGAAGGGCGAGAAGGAATTGGCAGCCTATGTAGAAAAGAATGCGGCCAATTTCCCTTCGGATGCTATGCGTTTGTGTTTTACCTCTAATCACGATGAGAACGCGTGGGCTGGAACCGAATTCGAGAGGATGGGGGATGCTCTCAAAGCTATGACAGTGCTTAACTTTACTCTGCCTTGCAGTCAGCCTCTGATCTACACCGGACAGGAAATGGGCTGGAACCATCGCTTCCTTTTCTTCGAGAAAGACCCTATTCCGGCTTGGGAAGAGAATGAATATACCGATTTTTATAAGGAATTGATCGCCCTCAAACATAACAATCCGGCTCTCAGAGCAGGAAAGGACGGAGGCGATTTCCAATTGCTTAAGGCTGAGGGCGGGGAGTTTATCTTCAGTCGTTCCCTCGGAGATAACAAGGTAACTGTAAGGGTAGAGACCGTGGCTCCTTTCGATTACGAGATTAAGGTGGAGAATGCTGTGGGCCATATCGACAGAGTGGAGCCTCTTAGCTGGTGGGTAGGAATGAACACCCCTCTTCAGCTTCTGGTGAAAGGGGAGAACATCAGCTCCTACGATGTTTCCATAGCTGCTCCTAAGGGTATTAAAATCACCGGAGTACACAAGGCTGACAACCCTAACTATCTCTTTGTGGACATAGCCGTGGACAAGTCTGCCCAGAGCGGAATCTATGAGCTTCAGTTTAGCCGTAATGGGAAAGTGGAATTCACTTATCCTTATGAATTTGCAGACAGGGCTGAAGGCAGCGCCGGCAGAAAGAGTTTCGATTCTTCAGATATGATTTATCTGATTATGCCGGACAGGTTCTCAAATGGAGACCCTCTTAATGATGACACCTGCCTTACTTCGGAGAAATCTGACAGAAAGGCCTATTTCGGCCGTCACGGTGGCGATATCCGAGGTCTTATCAATCATCTGGACTATATTTCCGGACTGGGCGCCACTGCCATCTGGTGTACTCCTCTTTTGGAAGATAATCAGAAGGAAGAGTCTTATCACGGTTATGCCTGCACGGACTACTATCACATCGACCCTCGCTTCGGATCGAATGAACTTTATAAGGAGTATGTCTCCCAGGCACACGGGAAAGATTTGAAGGTGATAATGGATATTGTCACCAATCACTGTGGAACAGAGCATTGGTGGATGCAGGACCTGCCTTTCAAGGACTGGATTCACGTTTTCCCTTCCTATACTGGGACTAATATCTGTTTTTCTACTAATATGGACTACAACGCCTCTGCCCAGGATCTGAACATCCAGGAGAGCGGCTGGTTCGTGCCTAGTATGCCGGATATGAACCTGGATAATCCTTATGTACTTAACTATTTCATACAGTGGGCAGTATGGTGGGCAGAGTATGCCGGTCTCGATGGTTTTAGGGTGGATACCTATCCATATAATGAAAAGGAGCCTATGAGCAGGTGGTGTGAAGCAGTCAGGGCTGAATATCCTAATATAAATATAGTAGGAGAGTGCTGGACTTCTTCTATTCCTCAATTGGCATATTGGCAGGCCGACAATCAGAACAAGGATGGGTTCAATTCCAATCTGCCTTCCATTATGGATTTCCCTCTTCACGATGCCATCCGCGCAGCTCTTTGTGAGAAGAATCCTGGTTGGGGACAGGGAATGACCAGGGTATATGACATTCTTTCTCACGATTTCGTGTATGAGGACGTGGATAATCTCTTGCTTTTTGTGGGTAACCACGATGTGGGAAGGATTGGCGATTGTCTGGGAGGCGATGCGGCCAGGTTGAAATTGGCAATGACTCTGGTGGCCACTATGCGTGGAATCCCTCAGGTCTTTGTAGGGGACGAGTATATGGCTCAGTCTGTGAACAGGGAGGATCCTTGGGGACACGGTGGGCTTAGAATGGATTTCCCTGGAGGTTGGCCTGGCGATGAGCTGGATTACTTTAGCGCTGAAGGTCGTAAGGCTAATCCAGTGGTGGCAGAACTTTACGACTATTCCAGCACCCTTTTCAATTGGAGAAAGAGTAAGAAAGTGATTCATAGCGGGAATACCCTTCATTTTATGACCAGGGATAACTGCTATGCCTTCTTCCGTTATGATCAGGAGGACGTGGTCTTTGTCTATATAAATAATTCTGAACAGGACAAACAAAGTAATCCTGTGGGGGCTGCTGCAAATCAAAGTGGAGTGCATGGAGTTTCAAAAAAAATTGACAGAACTGGAGTCAATGTCCTGACAGGGGAGAGCGTGGTCTTGAGTGATGAGACCGTGGTTCCTGCAGTCAGTGCCTTGGTAGTTGAATTTAAAAGATAAATATTAACGATGAAAAAAACTTTATTTGGCTTAATGGCAGCCTTAGCCCTGCTTGCTTCAAGTGGTGCCGGGGCCCAGACTCTTAGGTCTGAAACAATTCTTAAGTCTCCGGATTCGAATCTGGAGATGAAATTTTTCCTCTCCGCTGAAGACGGAAGACCATTCTACTCCTTGAAATATAAGGGACAGGATGTGATTCTGCCCTCTGAAATGGGTTTTAAACTCAGGGGAGTTCTGAAGGCTCAAAAGATTGAGTATAATGAAGATGGCTCTATCTCGAAGACTGACTGGAATCCTGAACAGTCCCTTTACGATCATTTTCAGCTCCTGGACACTTCCACTTCGTCTTTCTCGGAAGTGTGGGAGCCGGTTTGGGGCGAGGAATCCCAGATAGAAAACACTTATAATGAACTGCTTGTGTGTCTAAAGCAGGATTGGAGTGGCAGGGGTATGAATATCCGTTTCCGCCTCTTTGATGACGGTTTGGGTTTCAGATATGAGTTTCCTGAACAGGATGCTATGAGCTATTTCGTTATCAATGATGAACTTACCCAATTCGCTCTTACTGGAGACCATACTGCCTGGTGGATTCCTGCCGATTACGATACTCAGGAGTACAACTACACTCAGTGCCGTCTGTCGGAGATCTACGAGGCCTTCCCTAAGGCTCTCTGCGGTAATGATTCCCAGACTCCTTATAGCAGAAATGCAGTGCAGACTTCCCTCCAGCTCAGAACAGACGAGGGACTCTACATTAATCTCCACGAGGCAGCCCTGGTGAATTTCCCTTGTATGCATTTAGACCTCAACCCTAAGACTTTCACCTTCAAGAGTCATCTTACTCCTGATGCTCAAGGCTACAGGGGCAGGGTGCAGACTCCGTTCAGCACTCCGTGGCGTACGGTGCAGGTGGCTCCAAGCGCGACAGCTCAATTGGCATCCAGACTTATCCTGAATCTGAACGAGCCTTGTGCCTATGAGGACGTGTCCTGGATTCAACCTGTCAAGTATATCGGAGTATGGTGGGAGATGATTTCGGGCAAGGGTGCCTGGTCTTATACCGACGATTTCCGCTCCGTTCACCTCGGGGAGACTGATTATAAGAATGCCCATCCTCACGGCCGTCATAGCGCAAACAACGAGAACGTGCGTCGCTACATCGACTTTGCCGCAGAGCACGGTTTCGACCAGGTACTGGTGGAAGGCTGGAACGTGGGCTGGGAAGATTGGGCCAATTGTAACAAGGACTATGTCTTTGACTTCGTGACCCCATACCCTGACTTTGATATCAAGGCCTTGAATAAGTATGCTAAGAAGAAGGGAGTGCGTCTGATGATGCATCACGAGACTTCTTCTTCAGTGCGTAACTACGAGAGACATCTCGAGGAGGCTCTGAATCTAATGAATAAGTACGGCTATAATTCGGTTAAGACCGGTTATGTGGGTGATATTCTGCCTTTCGGGGAGCATCATTACGGACAGTGGATGGTTAATCATTACCTGTATTCTGTTACTGAGTCTGCCCGTCATCACGTGATGGTTAACGCCCACGAGGCTGTGCGTCCTACCGGTTTGTGCAGGACTTATCCTAACCTTATAGGTAATGAGTCTGCTCGTGGAACTGAGTATCAGGCTTTTGGCGGGACTTTGCCTCATCACGTGACTATCCTTCCATTCACCAGATTGAACGGTGGTCCTATGGACTATACTCCTGGAATCTTCAGGCGTGACCTGTCTGTGCTTACTGATGGCAGAAACGGTTCTTGGGTAAATGCCACTATGGCTAATCAGCTGGCCCTCTATGTGACTATGTATTCTCCTCTGCAGATGGCGGCCGATTATCCTGAGAACTATGAGCAGTTCCCTGAACAGTTCCAGTTTATTAAGGATGTGGAAGTGGATTGGAGCAGGTCCGAATACCTGCTGGCAGAACCGGGGGATTACCTGGTAATAGCCCGTAAGGGTAAGAAGACCGGCAAGTGGTTTATGGGTGGAGTGACAGATGAGAATGCCAGAACTTTGGAAGTGCCTTTGAACTTCCTGGAAGAAGGAAAAAGCTATGTCGCTACTATCTATGCCGATAGGGAAGACAGTCATTATCGCAAGCAGGATGACTGTAAGGTTTACACTCAGGAAGTAAACTCTAAGACTGTACTCTCTATGTTTATGGCTCCTGGAGGAGGATTTGCCATCAGTTTCGTAGAAAAGAAAAAGTAAGGCTGTCGTAGAGACATATGAATTGGAAAGGCTCGCATCCCTGCGAGCCTTATCGATTAGTTAGTAGTGTATTACCTATTAAGAAGGTTAATTATTTTTTTGGTTAGTCCTTACTTTTTTAGTAAGTCGAGTTGTTTATCATTTCCGAGGACAAATATACTACGGTTTTTTATATAAACAAAATTTTTTATCATTTTTTATAGTGAAAAATAATGTTTTTAAAATTTTTTAAGAAGTGAGGGTCTAAGTAATTTTGTCCTTTCTAGGGCTTGTTCGTCCTGCCAGGCTTGGATGAGTTTAGGATTACCGCTTAGAAGCACTTCGGGAACTTTCCATCCATTGAACTCTGCCGGTCTGGTATATACTGGAGGGGAGAGCAGATCATCCTGGAAAGAGTCGGAAAGAGCGGAGGTCTCATCGCTGAGCGCTCCAGGGATAAGTCTTACGATGCTGTCCGCCAGAAGTGCGGCAGGAATCTCACCACCACTAACTACATAATCGCCTACGGATATCTCTCGGGTAATCAGGTGCTCTCTGATTCTATGGTCTATTCCTTTATAATGTCCGCAGAGAATTATGATGTTTTCCTTAAGGGAGAGTTCGTTTGAAATTTTCTGATCAAGTGTCTGTCCGTCAGGAGACATATATATAATCTCGTCGTAATCCCTTTCGGATTTCAGTTCCTCTATCATTTTATATACAGGCTCTATCATCATTACCATTCCGGCATCTCCGCCATAGGAATAGTCGTCTACATTTTTTCTGGGACCTATGCCATATTTTCTTAGATTGTGAACCTGTATGTTTACCAGGCCTTTGCTGATGGCCCTGCCGACTATGCTGTGGCTAAGGGGACTTTCCAGGAGTTCCGGTACCACGCTGAGGATGTCTATTCGCATTGTAATTTCCGAGTATTGTTTTTTCAGATGCAAAAATACCAAAATTATTGTTATATTTGCCGTATTGCTTAAATCAATGTTATTATGATGTCAGAAGTTGAAAACCCTACGCTTCCTGAGAATCCTACACTGGAGGAATTAGTACTTGAGTTAAAACGGATTGGAACTTTGGACGACCGGATGGAACATTCAAAAGAGGTGGAGGCTCTAAAGTCCTCGTTTTATAGACAGCTTGGCAAATTGAAAGCTGAGGCGGAGTCGGCAGGATCGGGTGATTCTGAGACATTCTTGGATGTGGAGGAGAATTTTAAAGCCGTTTATAATGATTATAAGCGGGAAAAGGCCGAGTATAATCGCGGCCTGGAGATTGAAAGGCAGCAGAATCTCGAGAAAAAGACAGCCTTGATAGCCAGATTGAAGGATCTGGTCGATAATATCAATGACGTTCAGGCCGCTTTCCCTGAGCTGAAAGAGATACAGGCCGAATGGAAGAGTATCGGTCAGGTTCCTGTCAGCGAGTTCCGTAACGTGAACGAGACTTATCAGTATCAGGTGGAGAGATTCTACGATATGGTTCAGATTAATCACGATTTGAGAGATCTGGATTTCAAAAAGAATCTCGAGGCTAAGGAAGAGCTCTGCAGGCAGGCGGAGGAATTGGCAGAGAATGAAAATGTGCTGGAGGCTTTCAACTCTTTGCAGAAGCTTCACGAGCAGTGGAAGGAGATAGGGCCTGTAGCCAAAGAATTCAGGGACAGCATCTGGGAGAGATTCAAGGCCGCCACTTCTGTTATAAATAAGAAGTATCAGGCCCATTTCGAGGGAATCAAAGCTGAGTTCGCGGCTAATCTTCAAGCTAAGGAAGCCCTCTGCGTGGAGGTGGAAGAGATTGCTGACAAGCAGGATATCAAAGACGCTAATCAATGGAACTCCCTTTCCAAGCAGATAGAGCAGATCCAGGCAAAGTGGAGGACCATAGGTTTTGCTTCCAGAAAGGATAATCAGAAAATATATGACCGCTTCCGTGCGGCTTGTGATAAATTCTATGCCCGCAAGAGGGAGTTCTTCCTCGCCGTAAAGGATGGAATGGACGAGAACATAGCTAAGAAGGAAGCGCTGATAGCCCAGGCTGAGGAATTGAAACTCAGTGTGGACTGGAAGAAGACTACAGATCAGTTCATATCCCTTCAGAAGCAGTGGAAAGAGGTGGGACCGGTTCCGAGAAAGAAATCCGACCAGCTTTGGAAGCGCTTCCGTGCGGCTTGTGACGAATTCTTCGCTTCTCGCGATGCCAATGCGAAGCCTGAGAATGACTTTTATGCCAACCTCAAGGCTAAGAAGGCCATCATCGCTGAGATTAAGGCTTATAAGCCTGTAGAGGGCGTGTCGGCTCAGCAGGCACAGGAAGAGTTCATCCGCAGGTTTAAGGAGATAGGTTTCGTGCCTTTCAAGGAGAAGGATAACATAGCCAAGGCATTCAAGGAGGCTATCAACGAGGCTTTCCCTCCTGTATTGGGACGTAACGAGCTTATTAAGAAATACAATGCCCTTCAGCAGGACATTGTGACATATGAGAATAATATCGGTTTCTTCTCTAATTCAAGTAATTCTGAACCCCTTGTTCTTCAGATGAAGAGTCGTATTGAAGAGGCTAAGGCGCAGTTGAAGGCTATCGAGGATCAGATTAGGAGCCAGAAGTAATCATATTCTATGGATAAAAATTCTATAATTGGATTTATTTTAATGGGATTGGTCCTCGTGGGCTTTTCCGTTTTTCAATCAAAACAGGCAGAAAAACAACGTAGTCAGCTTCAGCAGCAGGAGTTTGTACAGGAAGTTCCATCTTCTCCGAGTCAGGCTGAATCTGTTCAGGAAGAAGTTAATAGTAATGAGCATATATATAAGGATGCCTTTTTGGATGAGAGAAAATCTGCCGAGGGACAGATCCTTAAGATATCGAATGAGCTCATCGAGTTGGAGGTAAACACCAAGGGAGCTCAGCTTTGGTCAGCCAGACTGAAGAATTACAGCTATTACGGGGGTGATGATCTCTATGTCTTCAAGGCCGGAGCTAATCATTACGACGTAAGCGTATATGCGGGAGAACTGTTAAAGACTTCGGATTTCGAGTTTGAAGTTGCCGAGCTGAAGGATTCTCTCATAGTGCTCCGCCTTCCTTTCGAACAGGGGGGCTATATCGAGCAGTCCTATGCTCTTAGCGGCGGTTCATATCTGGTGAATAGCGAATTGGCCTTTGTGAATATGAACAATATTCCTCGCCAGGTCAGTTCCATAGATGTGGATTTCAACACTGTAATCCCGAGGATGGAGAAGGGCTATAAGAATGAAAGCCAGTATTCTAAGCTGAATTATTATTTCAGTGACGACAAGAAGCCTGTGGAGATGGGTAAGGGTCGCAAGGATTCTAAGAGAATCGGCTCTTCTCTGGAGTGGTTCTCTTTCCAGCAGCAGTTCTTCTCTATGATAGTCAGGGCTCCAAAGCAGTTCTCCGACGGTAGCCTGAATGTGAATTTCATGGGAGAGGATGATCCGGGGCATAATCTGATGGCCTGCGAGGCTAAGATGAGAGTGGCTTTGGATAATGGTGGAAACAGCCGCATTCCTATGGAGATATACCTGGGACCTAACCATTACAGCACCCTTAAGTCTTTCGACCACAAGTACGAGAAGATCATCCCTTTGGGAGGTTGGCTGGTAGGTTGGTTTACCAAGTACTTCATCATCCCTATGTTTAACTTCTTGAATAAGTTCATAGCCAACTACGGTATTATCATTCTCATTATGACTTTGATAATCAAGATAGTGGTTCTTCCTCTTACCTATAAGTCCTACGCTTCTTCGGCTAAGATGAGCGCTTTGAAACCTTATATAGAGGAGATTAACAAGAAGTATCCTAAGCAGGATGACGCCTTGAAAAAGCAGCAGGCTACGATGGATCTGTACAAGCGGGCGGGGGTAAATACCCTGGGAGGCTGTCTGCCTACCTTGCTCACTTTCCCTATACTCTGGGCTATGTTCCGATTCTTCCCTGCATCCATAGAGCTTCGTCAACAGCGCTTCCTCTGGGCTGAAGACTTGAGTGCCTATGACTCCATAGTGGATTTCGGATTCAGAATTCCGCTCCTGGGCGATCACCTGAGTCTCTTCGCTCTGCTGATGGCCGTGGTGATGTTCGCATACAGCAAGCTCACGATGTCCCAGCAGCCTAATTCGGACGATCCGTCTGCCAAGTCGATGCAGTTTATGAGCGTGTGGATGATGCCAATTATGATGTTCTTCATCTGTAACAATCTCTCTTCCGGCTTGAGTTACTACTATCTGATCTCCCAGTTGATATCTATGGTAGAGATTTTCATAATCAGGAAGTGGTGCGTTAAACCTGAAGCTGTCATAGCGAAGGTCGAAGCCTCAAAGGGGAAGCCTCTTCCTAAGAGCAAATGGCAGAAGACTCTGGAAGAAGCGCAGAAGATGCAGGAGCAGCAACTTAAACAACAGCAAAGACGAAGATAACGATAGCTCTGGAATTTTATAAGAAGAATTAGTTTATATGAAGACACAGAGTACTTTTGTAGCCAGCACTTCTTTGCTGAAGGCCAAGGCAGATAATTTTTTTGGAACTTGTCTGGAAATCTCCTTTTCGGGTATTCCGGAGAACAAGGCCTATGCTTTGTGGAAGGATATAACTAAGGAACTTTCTCTATTGGAGAAGGTCTTCGATGCCGAAAATCCTGCCAGTGAGGTCTCTGTGTTAAATTCTTCAAAGGTGGATATCGAGACCAGTGAACTGATGAAGGAGGCCCTGAATCTCTGTGAGTCTTATCTTATAAAGACTAAGGGCCTTTTCAATATCAACCGCTTGCCTAATGACGGCCTGGATTTCTCCGGATTCGTGAAGGCTTATTCCATTCAGAGGCTCTGCGCTCTTTTGAAAAAGGCCAAGGTTAAGAATTATTTCCTTAACTTTGGGGGGAGGGTAATCTGCGCCAGCGGGAATCAGCCTTATTGTGAAGGCTGGTATTACACCCTTTACGATGAGACAGGGGGGGAAGAACTCGAAGAGTTCCTCTTAAAAAACGAGTCCTTGGCTTTCTCACTTTTTGACGACAGATTGTCTATGGTGAGGTCTAAAGACCCGCTTGAGGCTAAGATATTAAGTCTGGTTCTGCCTGTGGCTACCTCTTCCCAGAGGCACGATATGTCCTACAGTTTCAAGAACCTGGACGAAAAGTACTATCATTTCAGATAGTCCTTGACCCACTCCATACGCTCCTTGTAGATGGTATTGTGCCAATCGTTCCAATACCTCTGCTTCGGCTCGTCGTGATAGCGATAAGGGCTTGGCCTTATCGCTTAAATTATATGAAAGAGAAATGGAGATGTTTTACGGATTAAAGGCTATCTTCTTATTCTTCAATAAGTTTTATAGGATGCTTGCTGCTATTTTTTGAACCTAATTCAATAAGTTTTTTCGAAGTGTTGATGATGCTTACTCCTCCAGGTTCCAGTTTTTTCTTTCCTTCCTGATATTCTTTCTGGGCCTTCTCGAGGGCGTTACCGAGATTTTCGTATTTCTCTCTGAACATTCCTACCCTTTCTATCATCTCGTTTGCCAATTCATACACTTTCCTGTGGTTTTCGGCCTGGCTTATCTGAGTCCAGGTCAGGCTCACCATCCTTAGCGCTCCGTAGAGGCTCTGTTCGTCGGCGATATAGACTTTTTTATCTGCTGCATCCCTCCATAGGTTCTTGTCTTCGTTCATAGCTGTCCATAGGGCCCCGCTCACAGGTACGAACATTATGGTGTAATCGACCATCTGTCTGTCAGCGCTGATGTAGGAGGCATAGTCTTTTTTCGAAAGTTCGTCCACGTGTTTGCGGAGGCTTTCAATATGTCTTTTCAGGGCTTCTCTCCGGCTATCCTCGTTTTCGGCGTTCATATAGTCGATAAATGCGCTGAGAGAAACTTTGGAGTCTATAACCAGGTCGCGCTTAGTGTCCAGATGCAGGATTACGTCCGGCCTGAGAATGCCTCCGTTGGCATTTTTTATAGGATGGCCGCACTCGTCGCAGAGCACGTGTTGCACTTCATAGTGCCTTCCTTCCGTAAGTCCTTGACTGTCCAGAAGTTCGTTTAGTACAGTCTCTCCCCAGTCTCCCTGGACCTTGCTTCCGTGCTTTAGGGCCTTGGCCAATTCATCTGCGCTTTTTCGGGTCGCGTCGCTCTGTTGCATCAGGTTCGCAATGCGTTCTTTCAATTCTCCGTTTCTTTCCGCCTGCTCCTTGCTGCCTTCATCCATCGCTTTTCGAAGCTCTTCAATGTTCTTTTTCAGCGGGTCCAGAATCTGCCCGATATTCTGCTGGCTGCTTTTCTCCAGTTCTTCCTGCCTGCTTTTCAGAATCTGCGAGGTGTCGTCTTTTAGCTGCGCTCTCAGAGCCTTGGTGCTCTCTTCAAACTGCGTTTGAATCAGCTTTATGGCTTCCTCGGAATTCTTTTTCTGCAATGCCTCTTCGCCCGCCTTCTTCTGCGCTTCCAGCTGCTGGGCACTGCTTTGCTTCTGTGCTTCCAGCTGCTCGGCACTGCTCTTTCTTAGGGCCTCGAGGGCTTCCTGCTTGGATTTTTCCGCCTGCTCCAAGAGCTTGGCTTCTTGTACCTTATGATTTCTGATCACTGCTCTAGACAGCAAAACAGCCACGATAGCCGCGATAGTGGCCCCCGCCACAAAAGAAATTATCAGTTCCATTTACACAATTTCTTATTTGAAAGTAACATATTCTTATCTGATTCGTATCTGATGACCCTCACAACTCCAGCCTTGTCGTGAAGAGCCAGGTTTCAGCGAAGTTAATGAAAAATATGTGCATTTTCTCTTTTATAAGCAAAAATACATCCTTATCTATCGCAGGAATGGAAGAAGTATCAGATCGGCAGGCAACCAGTTCACAGACTCCAACTCATCAGGAGCAAGCCACTTTGCGGCTTCGTGCTCTTTGAGTTCTAGATTGCCCGACAAAATGCTGCACCAATAGCAGTGCATAGTAAGGTGAAATGCAGGATAGTCATAATCCACAGTGGTGATGAAACTGTCCACGCTGATTTCGGTGTCAAGTTCCTCCATTATCTCGCGCTTGAGAGCCTGCTCAAGGGTTTCACCCGGTTCAGCCTTGCCCCCGGGGAGCTCCCACCAGTCCTTGAATTCGCCGTAACCCCTCTGGGTGACGAAAATCTCTCCTTTGGAATTGCGGATGACCGCTGCTACTACTGTGATAGTTTTCATAATGGCCGCAAAGATAAGCAATCCAACTGAACAAGAAAAGAATAAAACGCTACCGAGTTTGTCTTCCTCTCTGACGAATGTGTAGGTTTTAAAGTCAGTACACCAACCTACAAGGGAGCTGTCATTTCCGGATATCGGTTGCCCTTTTTGGCTCTTTGTTTCGTGTGTCAAGAAAATATGCGTACCTTCGCATTGTTATGGCAGTAAAGACAGATTCACCGGAACTATTGGCGCTTAGGCAGTCCGTGGAAAAGCGCTTCGGACATCCGATCGAGAGCAGATCGGATTTTTCCTTGTTGGCGATTGAAATCGAAAGAGTCACTCACGAGCATATTGCAGAAAACACCTTGCGCCGTCTCTGGGGTAAGATTTCCAGCTATGACACTGTCTTTACCCGCACATTGGATGTTTTGTGCCGCTATGTGGGTTGTGAGCATTGGAATGCCTTCTGCATTTCCCTGCATAAACAGTCGTTCAGAGAGTCGGACATCATTTCCGATGGCGCATCTATAAAGGTGGAAGACCTTGTCCCAGGCGACCGTATAAGGATAGGCTGGCTTCCTGATCGCGTATGCATTGTAGAATATGTGGGAGGCCGGACCTTTAAAGCAATAGATACAAGAAACTCCACTCTTCAGATCGGTGACACATTCGAGTGCAGCGTCATACTCAAGAATTATCCTCTTTTTGTAGATAATCTTGTTCACGGTGGCGAACATTGTCAGCGCTATTCCATAGGTCTGAACAATGGCCTGACTACCCTGGAAAAGCTCTAATTCGAAAAAAATGCCTATATTGCAGCCTGTTATGGCACCGGACTGCACATATTCACAAGAACATATTGAACTCCTTGGCATCATCAGCGAAGGGCGGATGTTCCGTATTCATAAGGCCCGCAGGGGAACGAAATATATAATTCTGAAATCTGCGGTCCGAAATGATGCGATGACAACGGAGTTCTTGAGGCGAGAATATGAACTCGGCCGCACCCTGTCCCATTCATGCATAGTAACGACCCTTGGCTTTGAGGAGGATACTCCTGCAGGTCCGGCACTCATTCTTGAATATGTAGAAGGTCAGTCTTTGGATGAATTCCTTTCGGCCGGCCCGTCAGACTCTGCAAAAGACTGCATCATAGATGACATCCTGGACGGCGTGGATTATCTCCATCATCGTGGCGTGCTCCATAATGACATCAAGCCGTCAAATATAGTGGTAAACCCTCATGGAGCGGCCCGTATCATAGACTTCGGCCTTTCCATCAGCGACGATTCCGTCTATAAAGGCTGCATGGGAGGCTCCCCAGGGTATTCCGCCCCTGAGATTATGGCCGGCAAGGGTCCGGCAGGAGCAGCGTCTGACATATACTCCATAGGCCTGCTCATCAGGCAGATGTCCGGCAGAAAATATCGCAGAATCATAGACCGCTGCTGTTGTCAGAACCCTACAGAGAGGTATCAGAGCATTCCAGCGCTCAAGCGGGCCATTGCGATCAGAAGACACCTGCCTGTGGCTGTCGCAGCAGTCATATTCGCAGTCTTTGTGTTGACTATGATTCTTCCCTCAAAAGTGGAAACTGCCGTCACTGAGTCTTCTCATAATGCCCTTAAAGACCGTCTGAGGACAGAAATGTCCCTTTTCTATATCCCTGCCAGGGACTCTATGTCCCGTCAGCAGACCTTCTATGACGCCTCCGTCTTCAAAGGTGAATATCTCTTGAGATATGTCCATTTCCGTGACTCCCTCCCAGAAGATCAGCACCTTGCCTGCGAAGAAATCTTCGCCGAGCAGTCCGCTGTGCTGGATTCTATTCTGCTCTCCATGTCGGGAGCACCAGGACGTTAGTCCGAGAAATATTCTACGACCTTCTGCTTAATCTTTTCCTGACTTCACCTCGATGTATATTTGACAGATTGTCGGAAGAATAACTGCGTTTTCGCATAAAATACGCCATCTAAAAGGTGCGTTTTCCTTTTCCGAAAGTAGGGCCAAGAAGGGCTATCCTTAAACAGTATATTATGGTTTTCTTTGTAGAAACATTTTGCGATGAAGATTTTCGCGTGGTGCTGTGGGAGTTAATGAAAAAATGCTTACATTTGTTCGGATTCGGGAATGTCCCGGATCAGACATATGATTAAGCGTTTGCTTTGATTCTATTCGCATTGAACCTAGGAAATTCAAGTTGTCGAAGAGTAGAACAGGCAGACGCCCGCTGGTTTATGCGGGCGTCACTTGTTTTTCGACGGCTTTCCTAGGGCCTAATGCGAGCAGGTGATTGCCCGCATTTTTTGTGTATTAACGATTAACTTACTATAAATGAAAAAGGTATTTTTTCTTGCTCTGGCAGTCCTGTTGAGTGGCTGTTCTAAAAAGGATGATATTCCAGAAAAAGTCTATCTGTCCGGTAAATGGACTCAGGTCAATGAACAGTCGATGACTTCCGGTTATATTGAATTTCAGGAGGGGAAGATGGCCCGGTACATTTCTTCCATAGGAGAGGTCGTGGCCATGGAAGATGCCCTATGGTATTGTTCATCCTCGGATTTTACTGAAGAAAGCGTCTGCTCATATTATATTCAGGACAAATGTTTATATGTGGACGGAAAGCCGTCAGGCAGAATGGAGGATGATGAACTTTACATAGATGACAAACTTTACTGTTCTTTCAATGACTTTGAAGGAGAGTACTATGTGACAATAGTACCGGATGTGACGGACAATGTGATAACTCTGCCATTCTGTGCGGCAGAACAAGAGTTTTCCGTGTCATTGACTAGGTCTCTTCCACATTCATCCTTGTCAGTATCGACTTCAGATGAATGGATAAAGTCTTTGGGACTGGATGAGGGGAATGTGTCATTCGTGACGGAGGCTCCCGTTGAGGACAGGGAAGGGTCCATACGGATATCTTATCTGGGTGCTGCGGATAAAGTCGTATCTGTCATGCAGAAATGTGAAAGGTTCATCCGTCCTGCCGTGACAGAGATGTCATTTGACTGTATTTCCAGAGAGGTGTCGTTGTCTTATATGATAGAAAATCCAGTCGAAGGAGAAGTTTTGACAGTGACCACGGATGCGGAGTGGATATCGGAAATAAGGGTGGAGAAAGACAGAGTCGTTGTTCTTCTGGCATCGAACGAAGACGGTACTGCCAGAGAGGCAGTACTGCGGTTGTCATACAAGGAGGCTAATCCGGTGGAGGTGAAAGTGAGTCAGAGTTTCCCCAGCCTTACACTGAGCCAGGAATCGCAGGAGACTGACTATTCCTCCAAGACATTGTATTTTACATATTCTGTCAATAATGCAGCAGAAGGTCAGGTATTGGAGGCTGTAAGTGGAGTGGCATGGATAAGCGGTATTGCTGTCGACGGCAATACGGTGACCTATATAGTTTCGGAGAACAACAGCGGCTCGTCCCGCAGTGGCGAGATTACCCTGACCTATGCAGGAGTGGTGAGGACATTCACCGTTACTCAGAGTTATTCGGCATCAGTTCTGAGACTTACTCAGTCCGAAGGCGGCATCGACTATGCCGGCGGTACCTATGAGTTCGGCTGGTCTGTCACCAACGAGCGTGAAGGAGAATCCGTGAGAGCTACAAGCAGCAGCGATTGGATCACCGGAATATCAGTACCAGGCGGCAAGATCAGTTACAAGGTTGGTCTGAACGCCACTGGCAAGTCCCGCACTGCCGAAATCGTCGTAAAATACTCCACTGCGACCGCGACATACAAGGTCACCCAGTCCGCAGCAGAGTTCACCTTGTCTGAGTCTTCCGCTTCTCACGGTTATGCATCCGCTTCCGGCACCATCGGTTACAATATCGCTAACCGTCATGACAGCGAGCAGTTGAAACTCTCCACCAACGCCTCATGGATCACCGGCCTTACCGATTCAAACGGAAGTGTCCGTTACAATGTGTCGGAGAACAACAGCGGCTCGTCCCGCAGTGGCGAGATCACCCTGACCTATGCAGGAGTGGTGAGGACATTCACCGTTACCCAGAGTTATACTGCAGCAACTATTACACTGTCAAGCGGTTCGCAGACCACCGATTATGTTTCAAAGAGCCTGAAATTTACGGTAAACATTACAAATCAGAAAGAGAATATATCACTTTCAGGAAAAGCCTCGGCA
>SAMEA3663036__coassemble_592_pt1 | contig 16446 bp, 12 predicted proteins | sample SAMEA3663036__metabat2_low_PE_031 | metagenome-assembled genome bin SAMEA3663036 (sample SAMEA3663036) | pig gut metagenome | biome: pig gut; feature: pig-associated habitat; material: faeces | place: France | collected 2012
CTTTCCCCATCCAGACTAAGCTGAGAAAGATACACCCCCGTAGCCGGCACACATTTCAGAGGCTCACGCAACCGGAGATTGGCCGTCGGAAAACCTATTTTGCGGCCAAGCTGCTTTCCCGCCACCACTACCCCGCTCAGAGAATAATCCCTTCCCAGCATTCTGGAGGCCAATTCGACATCTCCCCTTTTCAAGGCAAGCCGACACTGCGTGGAAGACACGGTTATGCCATCGAGCATCTGCGGAGCCTGACAAAGCACTGTAAAACCCATCTTCCGAGCGATGCTCTCAATTTCCCGAGTTCCCTCTTCCCCACTGCCAAAACGGTTGTCATAACCTAAAACTATCGCCTCCACCCCATACTTTTCCCTTATGTATGCCAAGTATGTCTCGGAGCGCATAGCGGCAAAATCTCGGGTAAAAGGCAAAATCTCCACCTTCTGTACTCCCATCCCCTCCAATATGGCCTTCTTCTCTTCTATAGAAGTCAGAAGGCTTAAGTCTCTGGCATCCTTCTGGAGAAGCACCCTGGGATGAGGCCAGAAACTGATAACGAGACTTTGCCCGCTATACTTTTCAGCATAATCGAGCAAAGTCTTTATAACAGCTTGGTGTCCAATGTGGACACCATCGAAAAATCCAGTGGCGGCTACAACCATTTTACGATAGGGAAATCCTGACGATGAGGAAGTTCCGCATTCTTAGGATAGATTCTGGTACCTACCTCATACATACCGGTCCTCTCTGGGAGCACTACAGTACGGAAGGTAGCTATACCATTATCACAAGAAACAAGGTCATAGTTGAATACCTCCTGAATGTGAGCTACGCCCTTAGCGTCGGTAGAAGTAAAGAGCATCTCCACTCCTAAATCTTCCGGTTTGAGTCGACCCAGGTCGATTACCACCTCGCTGACGAACTTGTTCTTGTCGGAAAGAACATAGGAAGCGTTAGGCTGAGTGTAGGAAATGATACGCATGTTATTCCACTCCTCACCCACGAACTTCTTCCAGGAAGCGATCTCCTTGGCTACCTTTCCATCTTCAGCCGCCAGGTGAGCATAACGCTGACTCTGAGGCTCGTAATACTGCTTGCAGTAATCCTCAAGCATTCTGTTGGTAGTGAAGTTGGAAGCCACCAGAGCTATGGTGTTCTTAATGTAAGAAATCCACTTGGCACTGCGTCCTGTGACCTTATCCACATCGTAATAATCCGGTGCTATCTCATTCTCTATGGTAGCATAGATGGTGGCGGCATCAAGTTCGTTCTGATACTCCTGATCCTCGTAGGTGCGCTCCAAAGGCAGAGCCCAACCGGCATCCTTGGTGTAACCTTCAACCCACCAGCCATCGAGAACAGAGAAGTGCATAACTCCGTTCATAGAAGCCTTCTCTCCGGAAGTACCGGAAGCCTCCTGTGGACGGGTAGGGTTGTTCATCCATACATCCACTCCCTGAACCAGTCTCTTTGCCAGGGTAATGTCGTATCCAGGGATGAAGACTATCTTTCCGATGAAACGTGGGTCTTTGCTTATCTCCACTATCTGCTTGATAAGGTTCTGGCCTGCCACATCTGCAGGGTGAGCCTTTCCGGCAAAGAGGAACTGAACAGGACGCTGTGGATCATTCACAATCTCGTCAAGCCTGTTGAGATCCCTGAATAGAAGGGTAGCTCTCTTATAGGTAGCGAAACGACGGGCAAATCCTATGGTAAGCACGTCATCGCGCAAGGTCTCCTTAATGGTAACGATCTGACCAGGAGAATAGTGAGATGAGATGCTTGGATCGGAAAGTCTGTCCTTTACGGTCTTGATAAGGTCAGCCTTAAGCAGTTTACGGGTATTCCAAACCTCCTCGTCACTGACATTGTAGATGCCGCTGAAGCACTTCTTGTCGTAGTGGGAAGTCTTGAATTCCTCTCCGAAAACCTTGGAGTGGATGGCTTTCCATTCCTTGGCAGCCCAGGTAGGATAGTGCACGCCATTGGTCACATAGCTCACAAAGAGTTCCTCAGGCAGGTAACCCGGGTACATATTGGCAAATATCTCCTGGCTGACCTTGCCGTGAAGCATAGATACGCCATTAACATTCTGGCTGAAATTGGCAGCGAGCACACTCATAGAGAACTTCTCGCTCAGGTCCTCGGCATTAATCTTTCCGAACTCCATAAAGCCTCTCCAGTCCAGGCCGTATCTCTGTGGATAATGTCCGAAATAAGGGCCCATCTCCTCCTCAGAGAAAGAGTCGTGTCCAGCAGGCACAGGAGTATGGGTGGTATAAAGAGCCGATGCCCTTACCAGTTCGAGGGCCTCACCAAGGGCATAATGCTTATCCTGCATATACTCGCGAAGCCTTTCCAGACCAGCAAAAGCGGCGTGTCCCTCATTGTAATGGTACATAGTAGGGTTCAAACCCAGGGCTCTGAGAGCTCTGACACCACCGATTCCAAGGAGTATCTCCTGCTTAAGACGATTCTCGTGGTTTCCACCATAAAGCTGATGGGTTACTGACCTGTCTTCAGGGCTGTTAGCCTCATAGTCAGTGTCAAGCAGATAAAGGTCGGTACGACCTACAGCCACTCTCCAGATTCTGGCTTTCAGATCTCTTCCAGGCAGTCTCATACTTACACTCTTCCATACACCGTCCTCACCGATGACAGGCTCTGCCGGAATCTTCAGGAAGTCCTGAGCATTGTAGTCTGCCACCTGATTACCCTGAGGGGTAAGGCGCTGGGAGAAATAGCCATAACGGTAAAGAAGACCTACAGCCACCAGGTTCACGTTCATATCTGAAGTCTCCTTCAGATAATCGCCTGCGAGGATACCCAAACCACCTGAATATATCTTCAGGGAAGTATCCAGACCATACTCCATACAGAAGTATGCCACCGAAGGCTCCGTACGCTCTGCCTTTTTAGCCATATAGCCATCAAATTCATCCATCACATGGCCCAGACGTGCAAGGAAATCCTCATCTTTTGCCAGTTCATTATATCTTTTAAGACTGACTTTGTCCAAAATCTCCATAGGGTTGTGACCAGACTTATGCCAAAGTTCAGAGTCAATGCTCTTGAAAAGAGCCTTGGCATCATCGTTCCAACACCACCAAAGGTTTTTACATAGGGTTTCCAGACCAGACAACTTCTCAGGAAGATGCCTGGTCACCATCACGCTTTTCCATGACGGTGAATTACTTGCATTTACATTCATATAAAAAATACACTACTATTTAACAGCAATCGCGTCGTTTACGCGAATGATAAAATCACTTAACACATTCATATAATTGATAAAGGCCTCATACGGAGAGTTGTATGGGTTAAAATACTTATGCATATCTCCTCCCGTGAAGAACTTGGTACACATATAGTAAAAATGGTCGCTCTCCTGCAGATGACCATAATCTGCCCAGAGGACAGGGTCATTTAGAATGGAGAGTTTCTCCTGAAGGCCATACAACTTGGAGAATGCCTCATTCTGAAGTTCATTGCCAAGCCAGGCAGTAAGGTCTCTTTCCTCATCCGCCCAGGAAATAGGGTTAGGAACAGAGAGTTCGGATACAGGCTTGAAAGCAGCCGCTACCTCGCTTGGGGTATAGAAGTGGAAATCAGCGTCCTTCAGACAAACCTGAGGAAGGGCCTCCATAAAATCGAATATACCGCTGGAAGCATCAGTGTGCTCTCCGAAGGTCTCGTAATCCATAAACAGGCCTACGTAGTCACCTTCTGCCTCATCCACCCAGGTCTTGAATTTCTCCGCAGTCAGAGGCCAAGAAGCCCAGCTCTTGTCAGGGAAACGGAAAGCGATGTCGTCGCTCAAGGAATAATTCCTAAGAAGCAGGCTCTGATCCTCGACGAAGTCGTTACTATATACATAATTAGGAGAACGCCAACCCATTATGTGACGGGCACCTTCGGTAAGCATAGTCTTGAATCCCATTTCGTAAACCTGCTTTCCGATAGAGTCGGAATAAACCAGCTCAGTATTCCTGAAGGCCACAGGCTCCACTCCGAAATAGTGCTTGATGGCTTCCTTGTGCCTTTGAACCTGGAACTCAAACTCAGCTGGTGAAGCCACGGAGGACAGGGAATGATAGTAAGTCTCGCAGAGGAATTCCACACAACCGGTGTCTGCCAATTCCTTAAAGCTGTCCAATACCTCCGGAGCATAGCGGTCAAACTGCTCGAGGGCAGATCCAGAGATGGAGAAAGCCACTTTGAAAGCGCCCTTTGACGCCTTTATAGTCTTCAGCAAGAGCTTGTTCATCGGAAGATAGCACTTCTGAGCCACTCTCTTGAGGATGGTCCTGTTAGCAAAGTCATCGTAATAGTGTGAGTCCTTGCCTATATCGAAGAACCTATACAATCTGAGTCTGGTAGGCTGATGTACCTGAAAATACAAACAGATCGATTTTGCCATAATTATGTAATTATTTAGTTATTTGTTCATAAATATTCTTCAGCTTGGCAGCTGCGTGATCCCACTTAAGGGCATTGACCTCTTCCAGTCCGTGCTTTTCAGCAAATTTTGAAAGCGCAGGATACTGAAGCAGGGCATAGATATCGTCGGCCATCGCATCCACATCCCAGAAATCCACCTTAAAGGCATATTTCAAGATCTCGGCGGCGCCGCTCTGATAGGAAATGATGCTCGGCACATTAGAACGCATAGCCTCGAGCGGAGAGATACCGAAAGGTTCACTCACTGATGGCATTATATATACGTCGCTAAGGGCAAACATCTTCTGAACATCGCTTCCACGAAGGAAGCCGGTGAAGTGGAATCTGTCAGCTATGCCAAGTCTGGCGACCTGACGGATAGCCTTGTTCATCATATCTCCGCTGCCCGCCATCACGAATCTCACTCCCTTGGTACGCTTCAGGACCTTGGCTGCAGCATCGATAAAATACTCAGGTCCCTTCTGATAGGTGATACGTCCCAGGAAGGTCACGACCTTGTCCCTGACTCCCCTTTCCACCTGCAAGTTCTCCCTGCCGCTGAAATCCACGGCATTGTGAACCGCCACGACCTTGGAAGGATCGATTCCATATTTGTTAATAACTATGTTTCTGGTAAGTTCAGAAACAGCCACCACTCTGTCAGCCATCTCCATACCTCTCTTTTCGATGGCATATACCCTGGTATCCACCATATCGTCGGAGCCACGGTCGAAAGAGGTGGCGTGAACATGCACTACCAGAGGCTTTCCACTAAGTTCCTTAGCGGCTATGCCGGCCAGATAAGTAAGCCAATCGTGGGCGTGAATCACATCAAATTCGCCTGCGTGCTGCATAGCGATGGTTCCTCCCACCTGAGCATAACGAGATACCTCTTCCATAAGATTAGCCCCGTATTTGCCGGAGAACTTGAACTTCTGCCCGAATCCTACGGTAGTAGAAGTGCGCTTCTCCTTCTTCATCTTTTCTATGGCCTCGAAATATTCGTCCGGATCCACATATGGCACCAGATTGGAGTCCACGTGAATAAACTTCACCTTGTCGAGGAACTCATCCACGGTCTGGCTGACATTGTGAACTTCGACGTCACTTGCGTTTATGATGGTAGTGCAGGACTGGTCCTCGTCCCCACTTGCAGAAGGCATCACGAAGAGAGTCTCCACACCATTATGCGCCAGACCCTCTACTATGCCCTTACAAGCAGTTCCCAAACCACCTGCGATATGAGGAGGAAACTCCCAACCGAACATTAAAACTCTCATAATACTATGATCTATAAGTCTTTGTATTTATCAAGCAATTCCACGGATGCAAGGAGTGCAGCCGTACTCAGAGCTGAGGATATGGCTCCGTGAGCCTCGAATGGAGGATCTCCGTCATATATTTCAGCAAAGGCTCCTACTCCGTGCTTGTTCAAGTCCTCAAAAAATCCTTCCGTAAGCCACTGGGCCCTCTTCCAGAAAGAAGGTCCCTTGATACGGAAACAGGTATCGATGTACTGTTCCAGAAGTCCCGGTCTGGTGCAACCCTGATGATATGCCAGATCCCTGTCTCTCTGGGAACCTTCATATACACCTCTGTACTTTACATCTCTAGGGGAAAGGGTTCTCAGACCTCTGGCGGTAACCAGTTCACGGTCTATCACCCTGAGGATGGAAGGATGCAACTCATCCTCCACTGGAGAATACTTCACCCAGATAGCAAAGAGCTGGTTAGGTCTTACATCCATATTCTGACCGGAATTATCCACATAATCGGCCAGATATCCAAGCTGCTCATTAAAGAAGACCTTAGTGAAATTCTCCTTTACCAGAGCGGCTATGGAAGTCCATTTCTCCCTGAAGGCCTTATCCCTGCTGCGACTGTTCTTCTCCATCTCAAGAGCAAAGCAGATGGCATTATACCAGAAGGCATTGGTCTCGACCTGGTAGCCGGCTCTTTCGGTTACGGCCCTGCCGTCGACGTAGGCGTTCATCCAGGAAAGGGCAACCCCGTCCATCTGAGCCCAAAGCAAGCCGTTAGGATGCATAACCACCTCGTTCCTTACCCCTGGAAGATAACTCTCCAGGACTTTTTTCAGAACTTTGCCGTACTTTTTCCAGACATACTTCGGATCAGCCCCGTGGTCTATGTAACTCTGAAGCACACAGGCCAGGTACAGTGGAGCCTCAACCTGAGTGGTACGACTGAAAAGTCTCTGCTGCTCATCGGCGATGAGATTATCCAGAATCTGCTCGAACTCCTCAGGTTTTCCCGCGCTTAAGGTCAAGCCGGGAAGGGCGAGAAGAGTCTCTCTGAGAAGACCTGCCAAAAGCCAGGAATAACCGGCTTCTATCTTCATTCTGCCGTTATGATTTGTAATCAGAGTATCCGCACAGTGCAGAAGCTGCTGACGATAGTCTTTTATCTCTCCGGAGAGTTTACTCAGAGACTTGAACTCAGGAGCGAAGGTCTTAGGGTCAGACTCCAGCTTGGAGGCGCTGACTATGAAACTGCGGCCCTGTTTGAGCTTGAGTTCGAAAAAACCCGGAGAAAGCAGATCTTCCTTACAGTCAAAGCCACGACGGTATTCATCAGAATAAGTGACCCCGTAATACCAGTGAGAATCCTCGTGGAATGCCACCTTGGAATCTGAGAACTGCAAGTACAGATCCGGATATGATTCATATAATCTGAAGCTGGCTCCGTTTCTGCAAGTTCCAGGAGTAGGATCAGCCTGATCATTCACGTGGGTAAGATCGTGAATGTTTCTGAAAGCAAGCAGAGGCCTTAACCTGATAGTGGCCTGAGAAGGACCTTCCAAAAGCTCATACTTAATGTAAAGCCTATCCACATCAGGACAAAGAAGAATGCTCTTACGAATAACTATGTTACCTATCTTATAAGTGATACGGGTAACAGGATCTGCCTCGAAGTCAACCACATACTTGTGACCTCTAGGCTCATAGATCTCTCCATAGCAATGGATGCCCAGGTTAAACTGCTTTCCTTCCACTATCACCGACTCATCCAGTGACGAAAGCATAAGGAAGCGGTCTCCCCCGAACCTGTCCAAAGTAAGGGCCAGCAGACCGTGATACCTGCGAGTATTGCAAGTCAAGATGGAAGTGTTGCAATAGGCTCCGGTCTTGTTAGCACAGATAATCTCCCGTTTCAAAGAATACGAGAGATTCACCAGTTCAGCCTTGTTAAATTTTAAAAATGCCATATTATTTGTCTTTTATCAACACCAAAGCGCACCTGCAAGGCAGATAGAGCTTCAGAGTGTGATTAATGGTAGTATGTATTTCATCTTTTTGAAGTCTGTCAAATCCCCCAAATCTTCCCTCATCCGAATCGAAAAGCTTAATATATTCGCCTTCAGGAGCTTCAAACCCATATTCCTGGTATGAAGAAGTAGGGGAAAAATTGAACGCAAAGATAGCATTTTGACGGCGGAAAATCAAGACCTTTTTCTCCTCGTCACTGCGAAGCAGGACAGGCGGCACATTCAGTGCACCAGTCCGCCTTAAAAAGTGGACAAACTCCGCATCGAAGTTCTGAAGATCCCCATATCGAAGCAGCCCGTTGTCAGCCAGGGACCACTGCCTTCTGGCATACTTGAAAGACCACTTGTTCCCCTCCCGAGGAAAATCTATCCACTCCGGATGTCCGAATTCATTACCCATAAAACAAAGGTAACCATTGCCGGCCGTGGCGGCGGTAAGAAGCCTTATCATCTTATGAAGGGCTATACCCCTGTCAATTACAAGATTCTGGCTTCCTTTGTTCATACTGAAGTACATCTCCTTGTCCATCAAGCGGAAAGCTATGGTCTTATCTCCCACCATAGCCTGGTCGTGACATTCCGCATAACTGATAGTCTTCTCATCGTCGCGTTTTCTGGTCAGCTCCCACCAAATCTCTCCCATAGACCACTGCTCATCGCTGCGTTCCTTTATCCATTTGATCCAATGATCTGCCACTCCCATAGCCATACGATAATCGAAACCCACTCCACCAGCCTCCAGAGGCGCTGCGAGACCGGCCATTCCGGACACGTCTTCCGCTATCGTTATAGCCGTAGGCTTCAGGCTGTGAATCAGTATGTTTGCCATACCCAAATAGCAAACTGCATTCTCGTCCACCCCGCGGTTAAAATAAAGTTCATAGTTTCCGAAATCCGTTCCCAGTCCGTGATCCCAATATAGCATAGAGGTCACTCCGTCGAAGCGGAAGCCATCCAGGTGATATTCTTCAAGCCAATATTTACAGTTACTTAAGAGGAAATTGATTACCTCATCCTTTCCATAGTCGAAACACCTGGAGCCCCAGGCCGGATGATAACCTGCCGACCCTTTGTAGAAATAAAGGTCGTCCCTGCCGTCGAAGCGGCTCAAACCTTCAGCCTCATTGATTACGCTGTGAGAATGAACGATATCCATTATGACCGCGATTCCCAGGGAATGGGCCTCATCCACAAGTTGCTTGAATTCTTCCGGAGTTCCGAAACGACTGCTTAACGCGAAGAAATTAGAGACCTGATAGCCAAAACTTCCATAATATGGGTGTTCCTGCAGGGCCATTATCTGTATAGTATTATAGCCCAAGGCTTTGACTCTAGGGAGAACCAGTTTTCTAAAATCCTCGAAACTGGCCACTTTCTCCTCCTCCGAGCTCATTCCTATATGACACTCATAAATGAATGGCGCCTCATTCACATCCCTTTCGAAAGCATTCTGCCACTCGTATGGTTTAGGGTCCCAGACCTGCGCGCTGAAGACCTTGGTCTCCGGATCCTGAACCGCCCTGGTAACATAAGCCGGAAGCCTTTCTCCACCGCCCCCAGGCCATTCTATCCATAATTTGTAGAGATCTCCGTGGTGCAGGCAATAGTCCGGAAGCCGCAGTTCCCAGTTTCCGTTTCCGACAGGAGAAAAGGCATAGGCCCGCACCCGCTTCCAATTATTACACTCCCCTATAAGGTAGATACAATTGGCATTTGGTGCCCACTCGCGCAGAACCCAGCCGTGTTCGTCCTTATGAAGGCCGTAATAGAGATGGGAATTCGCCTGGGAATACTTTTCCCAAGAAGAGAGGATTCGACTCTGCCTCGCATCGATGGCATCTTTCCACGGCTCAAGCCATGGATCGCTTTCGTATATCTTCTGCATATTTCAAAATTCTTAGTCCTCAAATATACTAATTATTTCTGAAATAAAAGATTACTCAAGTTTCGATTACTTGTGAAACTTGAATTTCCCTTTATAAGACCAAAAAAAGGTGAGCGCAAAGCTAGCGCCCACCTTATTTTTATGAAATTTTAACCATTACTGCTCGTCAGGAGTATCATTTCCTCCCTGAGGACCGTAGTCAGGACCATTCTGAGGGCCTTGTGGGCCTTGTGGGCCTTGTGGTCCCTGAGGACCCTGCTGACCTGACATAGCGGAGTAAATCTCACCCATTACCTTGTTCAACTCTTCGGTATATCTGTCGATATCAGCGATATTCTGATTCTTGACAGCCTCCTTGAGAGCATTCAGAGGAGTCTCCACACTGCTCTTCTTATCTGCAGGAATCTTATCGCCATTCTCCTTGAGGAATTTCTCCACCTGGAAGCTGAGGGCATCGGCGTTGTTAATCTTATCAACCCTCTCCCTTTCAGCTTGGTCAGCGGCCTCATTGGCCTTGGCCTCATCCCTCATCCTCTGAATCTCCTCCTCTGAAAGACCTGAGGAAGCTTCGATACGGATCTTCTGTTCCTTGCCGGTAGCCTTGTCCTTCGCAGAAACAGAGAGGATACCGTTAGTATCTATATCGAAGGATACCTCGATCTGAGGAACTCCGCGTGGTGCAGGAGTGATTCCGTCCAGATGGAAGACTCCGATCTGTTTGTTATCCTTGGCCATTGGACGCTCTCCCTGGAGAACCCTTATCTCAACTGAAGGCTGATTGTCGGCTGCGGTGGAGAATACCTGCTCCTTGTGAACAGGGATAGTAGTATTGGATTCGATGAGTTTGGTCATCACGCCACCGAGAGTCTCGATACCGAGTGAAAGCGGAGTTACGTCAAGCAGAAGCACATCCTTCACGTCACCTGCAAGCACACCACCCTGGATAGCGGCACCGATAGCCACAACCTCGTCAGGGTTTACACTCTTGTTAGGCTCCTTTCCGAAGAACTCCTTGACAAGTTCCTGAACTTTAGGAATACGGGTAGAACCACCTACGAGGATAACCTCATCGATCTGAGATGCACTGATCTTAGCATCTGCGAGAGCCTGACGGCAAGGTTCTATACTCCTGCGGAAGAGGTCATCGCAGAGAGCCTCGAACTTAGCCCTGGACAGGGTCTTGACCAAATGCTTAGGCATACCGTCCACAGCGGTGATATAAGGCAGATTTATCTCAGCGGAAGTCTGGTTGGAGAGTTCAATCTTAGCCTTCTCGGCAGCCTCCTTAAGTCTCTGAAGGGCCATAGGGTCCTTTCTCAAATCCATACCTGAATTCTCTGCTGCGAACTCAGAAGCGAGCCACTCGATAATAGCGTGATCGAAATCATCACCTCCCAGGTGGGTATCACCATTGGTTGACTTCACCTCGAAGACGCCGTCACCGAGTTCGAGGATGGAAATATCGAAAGTACCGCCACCAAGGTCGTAAACGGCCACCTTCATATTCTTATTCTTCTTATCCAAACCATAGGCAAGAGCTGCTGCCGTAGGCTCATTGATAATTCTCTTCACATCCAGACCGGCGATCTTACCAGCCTCCTTTGTAGCCTGACGCTGTGAATCAGAGAAGTATGCAGGCACTGTGATGACAGCCTCTGTCACTTCCTGACGGAGGTAATCCTCAGCAGTCTTCTTCATCTTTTGCAGGATGATGGCAGAAATCTCCTGTGGAGAATACTGCTTGCCGTTAATGTCCACACGTGGAGTATTATTCTCACCGCGAACCACTGAATAAGGTACGCGAGCTATCTCCTTTCCTACCTGATCATAGGTCTCACCCATAAATCTCTTAATGGAGAAAATGGTGTTCTTAGGGTTTGTGACAGCCTGACGCTTTGCAGTACTTTCAGGATTGAGCGAAAGTTCTCAGTGAAAGCCACTATAGAAGGAGTGGTACGATGTCCCTCGTTATTAATAATTACTGTAGGCTGAGCGCCTTCCATTACTGCGACACAGGAATTTGTGGTTCCAAGGTCTATTCCGATAATTTTTCCCATAATATAATTCGTTTTTTATTTTCTTACTTAAATCTGCTTCGTCGTTTAGCGCTCGCTAAACATAAAGTTTTCGACGATGGTTTCTTCCAAAGCCGTGCCACAAAGCATTTACTGACAAATTGTCAAATCCTTGTTTTCGCGTTCAGCGGAACGCCTGGGAAGAGATGGCTGAAACGCTCAATGAAATGAGCAAGATATATTAGAAATAATCAGAGTTTCAGATATAATTTGAATTAGTGATAAAAATTTCTTATATTCGCACCGATAAAGGATAATTAAAAAACAAAATAGCATAACTCTTATGAAACTTAGCAAAATTATCGCAGTAGCAGGACTTGTAGTTCTTGCAGCTCTTGGAACAACATCTTGTCAGTCAAAGAAAGCAAAAGAGGCTGCTGAACGAGCAGCAGCAGAGGCAGCAGCTAAAGAAGCCGCCGAGAGAGCAGCAGCAGAGGCAGCAGCCAGAGCAGCTCGCGTATTCAAACTTTCAGATGCAGTTACCGCAGTAAAGAGCGATGTAGTTGCTGAAGATGTTGAAAGCTACAAACAGGCAGTGAAAGATGCCATCGCCCAGACTCCATATGGCTCTACCACTTTCGCTCTTCCTACAGCAGGTGTTCTTTACGGAAAAGAGAGATGCGATCTCAACCCTGAGACCAAAGCCCTTCTTCAGGAACTCATCGATGTTTACAACACTCTCGACAAGAGCGCTGTCATCCTCATCGAGCCTTATTCTAACGACACTTCTGACAAGGAGTACAATCAGGCTATCGCTGTAGAACGTGCTAATCTGGTTCGCAATTGGCTTTACTACAAGCAGATCCCTGCTAAGAAAGTGAAAGTCGTATGCCCTTGCAAGGCCAGCAAGATCGATGGTAACAAGCGTCGCGTAAACGTATCCATCGCCGAGTAATCCGAATGGAATACAGAAATTTAACAGAAAATGAAATCCTGGGCTTTAAGTCCAGGATTCTTTTTGAAGACAACCACCTGCTTATAGTAAACAAGCTTAGCGGGGAGATAGTCCAGGGCGACAAGACCGGGGACGAATGCCTCGCTGAAGCCCTGAAAGCCTATATCGCCCAGAGAGACAAGAAAGCAGGAAAAGTATTCTTAGGAGTAACTCACCGCTTGGACAGACCGGTCAGCGGAGCCTGCATCTTCGCCAAGACCTCCAAGGCCCTGGAAAGGATGAATGCCCTGTTTCGCGACGGCGAAGTACACAAGTTCTACTGGGCCTTATGCCAAGGCAAGCCCACTGCCGAAAACGCTCTTTTGGAAAACTACCTTAACAGAAACGAAAAACAGAACAAAAGCTACGTCTGCAAGCAGAACAGCGAGGGCGCAAAACTTGCCCGCCTGCGCTACAAAGTCCTGGCAGAGGGCTTAAACTACTCTCTACTGGAAGTGGAACTGCTCAGCGGCAGACATCATCAGATAAGATGCCAACTCTCCCACATAGGCTGCCCCATCAAAGGAGACTTAAAGTATGGGGCTTCCCGTTCGAATCGAGACGGAGGCATCTGCCTGCATTCCAGAAGAATCAGTTTCATACATCCAGTTAAGAAGGAGAATTTGGAGATTACGGCTCCGATTCTTTCAGCTTGGGGAAAAATAGTCTGTGAACTGACTCAGAATGAATGCAGAGAAGATAATCCTTAGGCCTCATAGACATCTGAGATTTAAAACTGGAATTGAAGGTAGGAAGAGAATTGAAACCTGACATCGAGGCCACTTCACTCATCTTCATTCTAGGATCTCTTCTTATCAAATCAGCCGCATACTTTACCCTATAGGAGTTAATATAAGGACGGAAATTAGTCTTTCCGACCATATTGATGGCCTTGGATACATAGGACTTGCTGCTACAAACCATTCTGGCCAGATCCTCCACACAGAAATCCCCATCCAGATAGGGCCTCTTCTCCTTCATTATCTGTTCAATCTTATAAAACAGGATTTTAAGCCTTCTCGTATCCTCGCTTAGATAAAACAGATTCTTATACCTAAGGGACAGACGCTCACTCAACTTCATTCTTTTCCTTAAAAACAGTTTCATAACTTAGTGGTTAGTATGAACAAATATATACAAAAAACCCTACTGGAGCATCATCCAGAAGGGTTTTTAAGATATTTTGTGACAGAAAAGTCTGTAAACTATTTTTTTCGTCTAGTTTTAATTGTCTCGAATCCCTTGCCGTAAACACCGGTAACCGATGAAACTGACAGGAAAGCTTCAGGATCTATTGTCTTAATGTAACGCAAAAGTATATTAAGGTCATATTTTCTTGCCAAAACCATCAAAACTTGCGTAGGCTCCTTTGTGTACCAGCCCATACCGTTAAGGACTGTCACTCCCCGATGCAGTTCATTGGTAATGGCATCGGCCAATTCCTTATGCTTTTTTGAGAGAATGATAAGCTGAACACTCTGCTTGGAGCCGGCCAGAGTCATATCCAGCACCATACCATTGATAGCTATCAGAATGAAACCATAAACCACCGTGGTAATCTTCTCATTGAATTCCATCAGGGAACCATCTCCACTCTGCAGAGGGATAAAGAGAGATGAGAGAATGATTACCACATCCATAGCCAGAATCATCTGTCCCGGAGATACATTCCTGTACTTGTTTACTATCAAGGCTATGATGTCGGTTCCTCCCGTACTTCCCCCCTGACTCATACAGATGCCTATTCCCACTCCGGAGAGCAGACCTCCCATAATGGAGCTCATCAGCTTGCCGTTGTCCACGGCGAGCGTCTGACATATCTCTGCAGGAATAAGTTCCTGGAACAAGTTCAGTCCTGCGGAAGCGATAACTATGGCATATACAGTCTTGATTCCAAACTTGTTCCCCAGAACAAAGAGAGCTATAATCAGCAGAACCACATTGATTACAAAATAGGAATAACCCATCTTAATAGCCCCGTGGGTGAAATACTGTATCAAGGAAGATACACCGGACACTCCGCCTCCCACCATATTGTTAGGCAGCAGGAAGATAACCCAAGCAAGGATGTAAAGCAGCATACCGAAAGTAATCAAGGCATACTCTTTTACAGTTCTGAACACACTACTTCTAATCATCGTATTTTCTTAATTTCTTTTTATCAATTCCGACTTTTATCTCGTCAAAACCCTCTCCATATACATTATTTGTAGGCGAAACCGACATAAATGCCTTGGCATCCACCTGTTTAATTTTCTTCATAAGCGAAGGCAATTCCTGACGACCTATCAGAATCAGCAGCAGATTCTTATCAGATTTAGTGTACCAACCCTGAGCCTTGAGCACAGTCACGCCACGCCCCATATCGTTGATGATATGGTCTGCAATCTCCTGATACTTGTCGGAGAAAACTAAAATCTGAGAAGAGCCCTTCTGTCCGCTGACCACCACATCCACCAGAATGGAGAAAGCCACGATCTCAACTATACCATACACCATATCGGTGAAGATTTTTCCTGGCAAGAAAAGAATCAATGTCACTATCACCAAATCCAGGATAACGAATGCAGTGGACAGGGATACAGGCCAGAACTTGTTTATCATCAAGGCGATAATGTCAGTTCCACCGGTACTTCCTCCGTTTCGGATAATAATACCTATGGACAGAGCCTCGAGGCTACCCGCAATCAGAGGGACGAGCAGACGATCCTTGACATAGAAAAATTGGCCTTCCACACAATGCAGAAACTCCAAGTTCCCCACTATGCCCATAAAAATGGTAGAAACTATGATACAGTAGATGGTTTTAAAGCCGAAACCTATGCCCATAAACCACATCGCTATCAGAATAAGCAGCACATTAATGACCACATAGGTGTACTGAGCAGGAATCAACCCCCCTGTGGCATACTGGATTACGGTGGAAAGACCCATCATTCCACCAGCTGACATCCCACTCGGAATCATAAAGCCTTCCCAGGCCATGGCAAAGACAAAACAGGCCAAGGTCAAAAGCAGGTACTCCTTGATGACTGTCAGAAACTTTTGTTTAGTTATCATTTCACTACGACATTAATGATTCTTCCAGGCACTACTATTACCTTTACTATATTCCCCTCCCCCACGTATTTGGCAGTCTGCGGAGCATTTCGGATAAAGGCTTCGACCTCTGCAGGAGAAGCCGACTTGGGCTGCTCCACGGTAAAGCGCATCTTTCCGTTAAACTGCACAGGATAGGTCACACTATCCTCCACGGTATAGGCAGGATTATACTCAGGGAAAGCCGCCGCACAGACGCTGCCCTTTTCTCCCAAGGACTCCCACAACTCTTCACAGATATGAGGGGCAAATGGAGAAAGCAAAACCACCAAATCTCTGAGAATCACCCTCTTATGACATTCTCCAAGTTCTGAAAGAGCTATCATAAAGGCGCTTATGCAAGTATTGTAAGAGAAATTCTCTATGTCACTCTGCTCCTTGGCTATCAACTTGTGCAGTGCCTTGAGTTCTGCAGGACTTGCCGGCTCGTCAATTACCAGGAAGCTATCCCCATCGTAGAATAGCCTCCAGAACTTCTTCAGGAAGCGGTTAACTCCGTCAATTCCCTTCGTGTCCCAAGGCTTGCTCTGTTCTATAGGGCCGAGGAACATCTCGTAAAGACGCAAGGTATCAGCTCCGTAAGTGTCACAGATGTCGTCCGGATTCACCACATTGTACATACTCTTGCTCATCTTCTCCACTGCCCAGCCACAGATATACTCCCCATTCTCCAATTCGAACTCAGCATCGGCATACTCCGGTCTCCAGGCCTTGAAAGCCTCGATGTTCA
>SAMEA3663036__coassemble_595_pt1 | contig 16430 bp, 11 predicted proteins | sample SAMEA3663036__metabat2_low_PE_031 | metagenome-assembled genome bin SAMEA3663036 (sample SAMEA3663036) | pig gut metagenome | biome: pig gut; feature: pig-associated habitat; material: faeces | place: France | collected 2012
TAATCGAATTGGCAGCCGACACTCATATAAAGTATCAGATCCATAGTATAATAACCGTAATAGACCTTGTGGGAATAAGGATTGGCGACCGAAGCCTGCATAGCCAGATGCCCGCAGCTAGGATAAATATCCGTACTCATATCTTTGAAGCTCATAGTGTTCCCGCTAATGGACACCCCACTGCTATATTTACTATCAAAAGCCGAGGCATAGGCGGCAGAAGGCTCACTCGAGAGGTCTTCCGTACTTTGCTTTACCGTCCACTGCACCATTTGAGACGGAGGAAAAAGATAAGCTCCCCCTTCCGTAAAATCTATACTGAGAGTATTGGATCTCAAATTCCCTGGAGCTATCTGATAATTGTAGAACTCCCCCAATTGCCTTTGTGAAGGAAAGGCCTTCAGGCAACTTAACTTAGCCTCGCCCCGTATGGAGGCAGTAGGCAGCTTCAGATATACCTGATAACTTTCCTCAGGCAGATCGTCCACCCCCACCGCCAGGAACTTCCACAGGTTCCCGCTTTCATCATAGTATGCATACAACTGAGACGCAGTGTATATCTGGGGCAGAAAACTAATGTTCGAAGCTGTGGAAGAGCTCCCTGGTGAAGGTCGCCCGAAAACACTTTCGAAATTGGCATAGGAATTAGCCAGAGTTTGAGCCTTACCCTGATAATCCAAAATGGCAGCAGGGGTGGCAAAGCGCTTCATCGGGATCTTATTTCCCTGACTGTCTGCCAGATAAGCCACAAAGTCCGAATCGTAATACCTGCCCTTGTCATCCTGTTTGAAGCAGCCGGCCTCAGAGACGAAGCCATCATTCAGCTTTATCTGAGGATAAGTCGCCGCTTCTAGAAGAAAAGATCGGGTAGTCTTGCCGCAATCGACCGTAACTTCTGAATTAGCGGAGACTCCGGATCGGTATATATATAGAATTTTTTCCTCCGGAGAATAGTAGTAGTAATCCAAAGACAGAGGGTCCTGATAGACCTGCATCCCCTGAAGAGAAGGGTCCCCTACCGTCCAACAAGAGCCTAAAGTGCTGATTACTATGGGGTATTCCAAGCCACTGTCGTCAAATCTCACATACCCGTACTCTCCCACACAAGAAGGAAGCTCAGCCTCATAATTTTCAAAAGGAGTCTTACGGAAGGACAGATTGACCTTGGTAGTGGAACTCAAGGCCCCATCCCAGGTACTTACCCTTATCTCAGTTTTGGGAGTCTGAATCCCATCGTAAAGAGCTCGGGCATAAACGCGGCCGTTTTCAACTTTAAACTCCACGGCATCCTCCATCTCACAGGAAAGCAGTTCTATCTCATACTCCAAATCCGAAGGATTAACCCTCATAGGAATCTGAGTCCAGCCATCTTCCTGATATATATAGCTATCCTGATAGAGAAAAGTCAGGACTCTATTATCTTCAATGTTCTGGCGCTCCGCCTTCCATTCGCTTTTAAGGGTTCCGCTATCGGATATACCCAGGGTGATTCTGACATCAGTGTTCCCCCTGACATTGAAATCCTTGCAGTTATCCTCCCCAAGATACAGCCGTATTAACATAACAGCCTGAGCTCCGTTAGTGGACCAAGTCCCCTCCAACTCCATATAAGTGCAGAGCTCCGCCTTATTCCCTATCGAAGAAGGGTTTTTCTCATATGGATCCTCATTTGTAGGCAAAAGCACTCCCTGACAATTCTCCATAACATAAAAGACTATGCTCTGGTCAGAGTTGATGGACAGAATATCCGCCTCGGTACTACAGTCCCCATCGCAGACACTTTCAGCCTTGCTCTCAAGCTGGAATGGATAGACCTTATCCGCCTCCTGCAGTATCCTTACCGAATTGAGTGTCAGAGTACAGTTCTGCAAGTTCCTCTCCAGGCTCAGGCTGTATTTGGAAACCAGCCGGCTCAAGGACACTGTCATATCCTGTCTTCCGGAAGCGGGATTGAAAGCAGTGGGAACTCGACTCGCCATAGGCAGATAACCCTCTGCCTGATAGACAAACGTACATCCCACATCTGCCAAATCTCCCTCTTTCCAAGGAGCATCCTGCTTCCCCACGTTTGCCAGCACATACAAATTATACTGTTTCGCCTTGTCCAAGAGCAATTTCAGGCTGCTTCCCGAGGAATAAGCCTCCGCATAGAGTTTTCCCCCACTGTAGGCATAGACGTTCATATCCGTGATGGCCAATTCCTTTGCCGGAATGGAACTCTTTAAATCCGACAATTCCGAAATAGCCCTGATGTTAATCTGCACCTTGTCCCCGTGGAGTTCATCTTTCAGACAAGCGGAAAAGCATAAGAGGGCGGACAATATAATAAGTATACTTTTTTTCATATTTCGACTTGAACCCAATTCTTTACAGTCACCATAAACCCAGACTCACAGTACTGGATACACACTTCCATATCTTCCAGCGAAGGCTTGTTCCAATCCATTCCTGCCGCCACCAAATCCTTTCCCAACTCAAAGGAACAGAGCAGTTTCCCTTCTTGAATCAGCTCCAGCATCAAGGAAGAGTCCTTTTGCCTTGGAACCACAAATTCAAAGAGACGGGCATCCTGCCCACTCATCAGAGCCTCCTTTCTGACATAAAACAAGCCGGAAATAGGAGACAAATCCCAAAGATCCATTCCACAGACATTTCCCCTTAACTGAGCATCACATTCCAGCCCTGTCACTTTAATCTTTAAACGGCAGAACTGTTTATCCAGACGAGCAAGCACTTCTGTAACGTCTGATGTGCATTCAACACTTTCAGCATAGGCGTAAAGCTGGGGCATTTCCTCTCCCAAATCAATGATTCCTGGCGACTTTACAAAACCTCCACTATGAGCACTTATACGGAATCTCCCTTTCTTCAAATCCACCCCAGCTACAGCTACGCCTTTGCTTTTTTCTATGTGCATCAAAGACTCATAATCCTCTCCGGCTATATTTACAAACACTTTCTCATCTTCTCCCCCTAAAACACTTAAAAAAAGGAGAGCGGGGCACTCTGTCCTATCACTTTTAACGCTGCAGGACGATAGGACTAAAGCACAAGCCAGGGAGAAGATATATTCTCTGATGCACATAATGCTTAGATTATATTATTTTGTCAGCGATCTCGATCACATCCCAATCAGCCACATTCACACTAAAGGAAATATCCTTGCTTTCCACAGGTGTGTCAGGATTATCCGAACCTGGACGGAGGACCTTTACGTTCTGAAACTCGTAGGACTTGTTTCTTTCGATTGCCGGCAACTCCAAAGGATAGTAGAAGGTCTCAGTACCCAGACTTGCCTCAATTACCAGTTTGGTAGTCTTGCTGGTGTTATCGTTAGGCATCACATAGAAATAATGTGGCGTCTGATAGGAGGCATTGTTAGCTATGTCAGCGTTAACTCTGTCAAATAAGAGTGTAGGCACTTCAGAACTCATTCCTGAATTATACCACTTGCTTATCGAAGTGCTTCCGGAAAGTTTGATCGTACCTGCCACATCGCTCACATAGATATTCTTCACCGTGAATTTCAAAGCGCCGAGAGATGTGGACTCAAAGACACGATTAATCTTTTTCAAGACAATTCTGGATACAAGTCTGCTCACATCCACGCTCACTGGCTCACTTTGAGGTAGAGTTACGTCCTTCGCTCCGGACATTACCAGAGCATTTGGACTGTTACTAGCCAGATCCACTATAGTATTTTCCAGGGCATTTAAACTGCTGATGGAAGAAAGATCAGGAGCATTGACCACTGCATATACCTTACGGGAGCCTGCCGTACAGGTCAAAGACAGGGTAGAAGCGGAGACCTTGGCATAAGCATCCAGGAAATCCTCTCTGAATACAAATACCTGCAGGGACTTGACAGCCTTTTCATTAGCATTCACGACATCCGCAGCTCCGGTAGATTTTACCTCCAGTCCGGTATTCACCGCTACAGTCAGGGAGCAATACTCCACCTCCTGCTGGGGATATTCAACTTTCATCTGATTTTTATTGCAAGCCGAAAGGACAAGCAAGCCCATCAGGGCATAAAAGATTTTTTTCGTTTTCATAGTTTTGATTATTTACAGTTCATAAGAAAGAGATTCATCTGACTCCACGAGGACCACTCTGTTAGCCACCACCTCTACCGAATACCTTTCAGTGTCATCATTACCGGTGTACTTCTGATTGCGCAGTCTTCCGCTGACATAGAGTTTGCTTCCCTTTTCCACCTTGTCTAGATCCTTAAACGCCTCACTCTCCCAAGCCACCACGTTATGCCAGGTAGTTTCAATCACGGCATTGCCACTCCTATCCTTATAGGCGCGCGAAGTGGCCAGGTTGAAATGATAGACTTTCCGATCTCCGACATTCTGTATCCGGACATTCCCTACAACGCCTCTCAGTTCGATTCGATTTAATTGTTCCATTTGAAGTTTTATTCTTAGTTTATACTCGTTTCGTGACAGTTTCTGCTCCGCGGTTCAGAAAACTCCCGATGCAAAGTTCCAAATCTTTTTTCGCCCAAACACACACTCAGGGACGAAATAATGAAAATATGTAGCTTTCTTTCAGAGGGCAGCCCCTTTCTTACAGCCAAACTCTAATTTTTATAGCCTGAAAGAAAAATTTTTCATTCAGTAAGAAAAACTATTCTGTAAAGAATCAGCAAAAAGAGGATACTACGGCGCCATAATCCATAACTTTCAGCAGACACTAAAAGCTAACTAGATTACAAATGGATTATCAGAAAAGAAATAACAGAAAAGGATGCAGCTGTCTGAATTGCGACCAGCCCCTTTACGGCAGATCGGACAAAAAATTCTGCTCGCCTCAATGCCGCTATGAGTTTAACAATTATGTCAAGAAATTCAACAACACGGAAAAGAAAATCATTGAGATGACCCTGCTTCAGAACTACGACATCCTGGACAGGCTGCTTTCCATAAACAGAAAAAGCGCGAGCCGAGATGAGCTGCGCGCTTTAGGATTCGATATCGATTACTGCACTTTTACCACTGTCAGAACAACCCACAGGGTGTACAGATGTTTTAATATAGAATACAGAATCACAAAACTACGTGTAGTCTGTATCCATTACATAAATTGACTACTTTTTATGGGCAGGAGCCTGAACTGGTTTTTCAGGGACTGGAGTAGTAACGAAAGAGCCTACCAGTTTGTCGTACTCCTCTGGAGTGATCATATGGCAGGAGCCGTTAATCTGAGCTCCCATCTCAACCTGCAGCTTATTGACATTGACATTGCCTTCAACCACAGCGTTTGACTTGAGGGTAAGCAGATCCTTTACATAAACTTCCCCCTTCATAGTACCGAGGAAATCCACGTTGTTGCAAGCCAGACCGCCGAGAATTACGGCCTGAGGGCCCACTACGATTTTACCCTTGGAGTAGATTTTACCATCCACCTTTCCATCCACGCGGATGTCATTGTCAGAAGAAATCTCTCCCTTGATGGATGTACCCACTGAGATGCGGCTGATATCATTGACGCTCAACTCAGGTTCTACCACCTTTTTCACTTTTGAAAGATCCATATTCATATCGAAAATATTTTAAATTGATTTATACTAATCCTTTTCCGTGGCAGTTCTTATACTTAAGACCGCTTCCACAAGGACAAGGGTCATTTCTGCCAATTTTCTTATCTGCTACGACCGGAGTCTTAGCCTTCTGCTCTCCATTGGTCACCAGATCGTTACGATGTGCCTGCAGACGAGACTGGTCCGGTTTGGTCTGCACTGCCCTTCTAGGCTCTTCCCTGATAGGGATGAAAGCTCTGAGCAGGAAGGAGAGCACATCCTGATTCAAAGAGTCCAGCATCTGGGCGAAGAGATTGTAACTCTCAAGCTTGTAAACCACCTTAGGGTCTTTCTGCTCGTGAACGGCGTTCTGCACACTCTGCTTAAGGTCATCCATATCCCTGAGATGGGACTTCCAATGCTCGTCTATCTGGAAGAGTATGATATTCTTACTCAAAGTCTTAGCCACTTCCCTTCCCTCGGAGTTATAGGCCTTCTCCAGGTTCACGGACAGATTGATCACCTTCCGTCCATCTGACACAGGGATAGCTATGTTCTTATAGATACTGCCCTGTTTTTCATATACCTGCTTAATGATAGGACTGAGTTTTTCCACAAGGGCATCCATCCTTCTCTGATAGCAGTCCTGCATATGATGACAAAGGGCAGAGACGATATCATCCTTCTTAGCCTTGTCATAAAAATCCTCATCGAAACCAGGCTCTATGGAGAATCTGGCCATAAGTAGCTCGCTAAATTCCTCGAAACTGTAATTCTTCGTGGAATCCACCAACAGGGACATCGAATCTATCATCATATTCTGCAGGTCTATCTCGACCTTGTCTCCCCTGATGGCGTTACGACGTCTGGAATAAACCGCCTCTCTCTGATAGTTCATCACATCATCGTACTCAATGAGGTTCTTACGGATACCGAAGTTATTCTCCTCCACCTTCTTCTGTGCCGTCTCGATGGCATTAGAAAGCATCTTACCCTCCAAAGCCTCGTTTTCCTCCATTCCAAGCTTATCCACTATGGAGGCGAGCCTATCCGAACCGAATATACGCATCAGCTTGTCCTCCAAGGAGATATAGAAGATGGAAGAACCCGGGTCACCCTGACGTCCGGCACGACCACGGAGCTGTCTGTCCACACGACGGGAGTCGTGTCTCTCTGTTCCTATGATGGCCAATCCTCCTGCGTCCTTGACTTCCTGAGAAAGTTTGATATCCGTACCACGTCCGGCCATATTCGTCGCAATCGTTACGGTCGAACGCATACCTGCCTGGGCCACAATCTCGGCCTCACGCGCGTGCTCCTTAGCATTCAATACGTTATGCTTGATTCCACGCATCTTAAGCATACGACTCAAGAGCTCGGAAGTCTCCACATCAGTAGTACCTACCAAAACTGGACGTCCGGCTGCCACCAACTCGGCGATCTTGTCAATCACAGCGGCATACTTGGCCTTCTTAGTCTTATAAACCACATCCGGAAGATCCTGACGGATTACAGGCTTGTTCGTAGGGATGACCATCACGTCAAGCTTGTAAATGCTCCAGAACTCGCCTTCCTCAGTCTCTGCCGTACCTGTCATACCGGCAAGCTTGTGATACATACGGAAATAGTTCTGCAATGTGATGGTGGCAAAGGTCTGCGTAGCGGCTTCCACCTTTACGTTCTCCTTAGCCTCCACGGCCTGGTGCAGACCGTCACTCCAGCGACGACCCTCCATAATACGGCCAGTGCTCTCGTCCACAATCTTCACCTTTTCGGCTCCGTTAGGCTCCCTCATCACCACATAGTCCACATCCTTCTCGAACATTGCGTAAGCCTTCAGCAACTGATTCACGGTGTGAACCCTCTCACTCTTAAGAGAGAAGTCCTCCATAAGGGCATCCTTTTTCTCCCGCTTTTCAGCTTCAGAGAGCTCAGAGTGTTCTATCTCGGCTATCTTCACGCCCACATCCGGCAGCACGAAGAAATCGTCATTCCCCACGCTATGGGCCAGGAGTTCCTGTCCCTTATCCGTAAGGTTGATGGAGTGCTGAATCTCACTAACCACAAAGTAAAGCGGGTCGGTGATGACAGGCATCTCCCTCTCATTGTCCTGAATATAATAATTCTCGGTCTTCTGCATCACCACCTTCACTCCAGGCTCGCTAAGATATTTGATAAGTGGCTGATACTTAGGAAGTCCCTTGAATGCTCTGAACAGGAGTTTACCTCCTTCCGCCTCATCTCCCTCAGCCATCTTACGCTTAGCCTCGTTCAGAATCTGGTTCACCAGAGCCCTCTGAGCCTGATACAGTTTCTCCACATAAGGCTTGAACTCCACATACTGCTCGTCATTCTGAGCCCTGGTCATAGGACCGGAAATGATAAGAGGAGTACGGGCATCGTCTATGAGTACGGAGTCGACCTCATCCACGATGGCGTAGTGGTGTTTTCTCTGCACCAGGTCCTCTTCATTGGTCGCCATATTGTCACGCAGATAGTCGAAACCGAACTCGTTGTTAGTTCCAAAGGTGATATCGCAGTCGTAAGCCCTCTTTCTCTGAGGAGAATTAGGCTGATGCTTGTCGATACAATCCACACTGAGTCCGTGGAACATATAGATAGGTCCCATCCACTCGGAGTCACGCTTGGAGAGGTAGTCGTTCACGGTCACCATATGCACGCCCTTTCCGGCCAAGGCATTCAGGAACACAGGCAGAGTAGCCACCAGGGTCTTACCCTCACCTGTCGCCATCTCGGCTATCTTCCCCTGGTGCAAGGCTATACCGCCCACCAGCTGCACGTCGTAGTGCACCATAGACCAGGTTAGGTCATTTCCTCCTGCCATCCAATGATTCTGATAGATGGCCTTGTCCCCTTCTATCTTAACGAAATCGTGATCTATGCTGAGACTGCGGTCGAAATCGTTAGCCTGAACCTCCACGATGGCATTCTCGCTAAATCTGCGGGCAGTGCTTTTCACTATGGCAAAAGCCTCCGGAAGTATCTCCGTGAGCGCTTTTTCTATGGCATCATCCTCTTCCTTAATCAGTTTGTCGCTTTCGTCTGCCAATTTCACCTTCTCCGACACCGGCAGGTTCTCCTCCAGCCTCTGCCTTATCTCAGCTATCCTGTTCTCGAATGGTGCCTCGACCTCAGCCATATGCTGTCTCAAACGGGCAGAATGCGCGCGAAGCTCGTCATTTGAAAGTTTATCTATGCTCTCGTAAGCCAGCAGGACCTTGTCCAAAGTAGGCTTTATAGCCTTATAGTCCCTGTCCGACTTGCTTCCGAAAATCTTTTTTATCAAGTTTGTCGCTCCCATATATCTATTTATCGCGTTTTTAATAAAATCCTTCAAAGATAATCAATATTGGGAACTTAAACAAAAAACAATAACTTTGTAGAAATGTCTCATCCGATGGAATTCGTAGACCATAAAAGAATTGCGAAGAACACCCTGCTGCTGTATACCAGGATGGGGCTGATTATGATCATCAGCCTCTGGAGTTCCCGCGTGGTGCTTCAAAGCCTGGGAGTGGTGGATTTCGGACTCTATAATGTCATAGCAGGCATAGTGGTCGCATTCTCTTTTATGAGCGGAGCCCTGAACTCCTCCTGTAACCGCTACTACTCCACTGAATTGGGCAAGGCTTCAAACGGCTTCATCACGGAGGTCTATAAGGCCAATCTCAGCCTCTTCCTGCTGCTTTCCCTAATAGTTCTGCTGCTCTGTGAAAGTCTGGGACTCTTCCTTTTGGAAAGAAAGATGAACATCCCCGCTGAGAGGCACGAGGCCGCAGGCTGGGTCTTCCAGTTCAGCATAATAACCTTTCTCAGCAGCCTGATAGCCATTCCTTTCAAGTCTCTTATCACCGCGAAGGAGAAGATGAAAGTCTATGCCTACTCCTCCATCATAGAGGCGGCCCTCAAACTTGCCATCTGCTATCTACTAGACAAATCCCCTGTGGACAAACTCGTCTTTTATGCCCTGCTGCTGATGCTGGTTTCCATCCTGACAAATCTATTCTACATCCTGTACTGCAAACACTTCTACCCCGAATGCAATTTTAGCGGAAGGGTAGATAAAGCACTGGTGAAAGAGATATTGGCATTCAATGGCTGGGCCTTCATAGGCTCGGCAGCGACGGTAGCTAAGAACCAGGGCGTGAACATCCTGCTGAATATGTTCTTCGGGCCTGTGGTGAATGCGGCCAGAGGGATTGCCAACCAGGTGTATGTCAATGTCTATCAATTTGTTCAGAACTATACCCTGGCCTTTTCGCCCCAGATAGTCAAATCCTGGTCGGCGGGGCAGAGGAAAGCCTGCCTGAATCTCATCTACCGCAGTTCCAGGCTCTCCTACCTTTTGCTATTTATGATAGTTCTCCCTCTGATAAGCGAGCTTGACTTAGTACTGCGGCTCTGGCTGGTGGAAGTACCCGAGCACAGCCTTGCCTTCGCAAGACTGATGCTGCTGACAGCCCTTGTAGATTCCCTGCATACCCCTTTGTATAATGGAATACAGGCCAGCGGAAAAGTCAAATGGCTCAACATCCTGGTGGGCGGCTGCCAGTTAGGGGTGGTGCTGCTTTCATATCTCATATTAAAATGCTTCAAGATAGCTCCGGAGTATGTCTTTGTCTTCATCCTCTCAGGAGCCATTCTCTCCCAGATAATAAGGATTATTCTATCCGTTAAGGAGATAGAACTCAAGTTCGGGACATACCTAAGGACTGTGCTCCTGCCGGTCTGCCTGGTCAGTATCCTGGCCACAGGAGCCGAGACTGTGCTGCTGCACCTGCTCCCACAAGGATGGCTCAGACTCACTCTCAGCATTCTTTCCAGCCTTCTTATCGTAGGAGGCAGTATGCTCTATTTCAGAAAAAAGGAGGCCAATGATGACTAAACTGCGAGACTATCAGTTAGAGCTTTTGGAACTGCTGCTCGCCTTCGATAAGATATGCTCCGAGCGGCAGGTCAGATGGTGGCTAGACAGCGGGAGCCTGCTGGGAGCAGTTAGGCATAAGGGCTTCATCCCTTGGGATGACGACCTGGACGTATGTGTGCTGGGAAGCGATTACCCGAAGATAAAAAAGGCCCTTCAGGACTGCCCCGAGCCCTATCATTTCCAGTGCTCCCTTAAGGAGGAAGAGACCAGGCTCTTCCCCCGCTTCATAGACAAAAGCAAGACTTTTAAGAGAATAGACCCCCATAGCGGGAAGGAGATAGAGGTACATCCCTGGATAGACGTGTTCGTTCTGAGAGAGACTTCCCTGAAATTCAAAAAGAAGTTTGACCCCTTCTATGGCAGATGTTTAAGAAGAGTAAACGGGAGTATCAGGGACGGTCTGCTGAAAAGCCTTGCTGGCTGGCTGGGAGCTCCTGCGGCATTTATCACAAAGGAAACGGCTCTGCTATGCGGAAAGCTCGCTCATAAGGGAGACTTGACTCACGACTTTGGAGTCCCATTCTACAGCCTTAGAAGACTGGAGGACATCCTGCCGCTTGGAAAAATAGAATTCGAGGGGCTGGAGTTTCCCGCCCCTGCCAATCCTGACCACTACCTCAGGCTCATCTACGGGGATTATATGAAAGAAGAACGCAGCGATTCGCAGCACAAAATGATTCTCTGATGGCTAAATTCTTTAAATATCTGCTCTCTTATCTGATCTACCCCCTGTCCTTTCTTTTCCCTAGAAGAAAAGGCAGGCTTAGCTTCGGCTGCCCACGGGCACAGTTCGATGGAAACCCCAAGTATCTCTTCCTCGAATATAGCGATAAGGGCTACGACTGCTGCTGGCTTTCCACAGACAAGGAAGTAATTAAGAGATTGAAAGGCATTGGCTTGAAGGCCGAATACACCTTCAGTCCCAAAGGGCTGCTACGGGCGCTCACATCCTCCTTCTGGGTGGTAGGGGCTTACAGTTCAGATATTCTCTGGTGTCTTAGCGGCGGGGCGAAAGTCCTCAACCTCTGGCACGGAGTGGCCCTAAAGCAGATAGAATTCTGCATAGAAAGCGGAGTGCTTGCCGACAGATATCTTCGTAAGAGTTTGAAAGAGAGATTCTACCATCCCGAAGTGTTCAGAAGACCGGATCTGCTACTTGCCAGCAGCGAAAGCCAGAAAGAGAAATTCTGCAAGGCTTTCCGAATCTCAGAAGAGCGGTGCATCGTAGGGACTTACCCCAGAAACCGGATACTTTGCTGCGGGGAAGAGGAAAGGGAGAACTTCATACGAGAATACGAAGATGGGAAGATATGGGAATTGGCCTGCAGACTTAAGGAATTTAAAAAAGTCTATGTCTATATGCCGACCTGGAGGGATGACGGGACTTCGGCGATGAGTCATTTCGACTATAAGGCCATAGGAGAGGTTCTGAAAGAAAAAGGCGAAGCCCTGCTGATGAAGGATCATTTCAACTTCAAGACAGAGCACTCTTTTCAGGAAGGGAATGTGTTCCATTTGAATGCCGGCTGCGACATTTATCCCCTGCTACCTTACACTGACGTACTTATAACAGATTATTCCTCTGTACTTTACGACTATATCCTAATGGAGGATAAAAACTGCGTACTCTACCTTTTCGATTACGATGAATATGTGAGAGGCAGGAATTTCTTCTATCCTTTCGAGGAAAGCGTAGTGGGGACAAAGGTGTATGATTTCGAGGCTCTCCTAACCCTGCTGAAGGAGGGAATTCAGCCTCTGGACAAAGAAAAAAGAGAGAAACTGATAGACAAATTCTGGACAGAAAAGCCTTATGATTTCGATAATTATCTGCAGCTATAATAGGGAAGATTGCATACTTAGGCCTCTGCAGGCACTTGCAGAAGAATCCTTTAAGAATTTCGAAGTAGTATTGGTGGATAATAATTCCACTGACTCTAGCGCTGCGCTTCTGAAAGGCTTCCTTTCAGAGCATCCAGACTTTCCTCTGCGCTATTTTCTGGAGACAAGACAGGGTCTTTCCTTCGCCAGAAACCGCGGACTGATTGAGGCTAAGGGCGAAACCCTGGTTTTCCTGGACGATGACGCCATCCCTGAGAAAGGCTATCTGGAAAATCTCCAGAGGCACCTGGAGGAAATGCCCGAAGTTTCAGCCTTTGGCGGAAAGATAATTCCGCTTTTCGAGGGCTGCTCCGCCCCCAAGTGGCTCTGCCGCTGGTCCCTATCCTGGCTTTCAGCCTTGGATATGGGAGACAAAGTCAAGGAATTCAAAAGGGGCTACCCCATAGGGGCTAATATGATCTTCCGAAGCCAGGCCTTGAAAGACTGTGGCCTCTTCGACACCAGCCTGGGACGAGTGGAGAAAAACCTTATGGGTGGAGAGGAGAAAGACATTTTCCGAAGGCTGAAATCTCAGGGGCACAGGATCTTCTACCTTCCGGACGTGAAAGTCTTTCACATTATTCCCAAGTCCAGAACAGATCTGAATTATGTCCGCCGCTTTGCCGAAGGGGTGGGAAGAAGCGAGCGAGTTCGCAGTAAAAATGAAGGCAGCTACCCACAAAGACTCCTCGCGGAAGCCTTCAAATGGATAGCCAGCCTGATTCTTTTCCTATATTATCTTATAAGCCTTCGCCCAGCCTGCGGAGCCACTTTGGTCCTTTTCCGAGTGTATGTAAGCCGCAGCCTACTAGGAAGATAAGCAGCAGAGCATACATAAGGTATCGGAAGAGGGCGTTGATTATGTAGCCCTTGTAAATACTGTCAGGACGGAATTCGAAGACGATTTCGTGTTCTCCCGCAGGGACATTCAAGGCCCTGAGCAGATAATCCACCCTATAATGTTCCACCCTCTGTCCGTCGATATAGGCCTTCCAGCCGTAAGGATAATAAATCTCGGAGAATACCGCCGTCTTCTCTCCTTCAGAATTGGCCTTATAAACCAGCCTGTCCGGAGCATAGGAAAGCAGCTGAATCTGCGCATCATAGTCGTTTGCCGGAAGCACAAAGGAAGCGAACTTCTTATCCGTCACCGCCTTATATGCCAATTCCATCTCCCACAGAGCATCGCTCTCGGCCCTTGGGCTATCCACTACCTGCACCTCGTCCACAAACCAGGCATTGCCCATAGCATCCGGATTCAGGACCGCCTCAGGCCTGCCATTCTCGCCCTTCATTATGAGATATTTGGTATTCAACATATTGACGGCATTCATATTCCCCTTACTTAAGTGAGCGTCTATAAGGTCCTGATAACGACGGAGCTTGGCGGCGTGATAGCCCCCTACGGAGTGCAGGTAATAAGAAGTACGACTTTCGTTGAAAGTATTGGTAGTCAGGTTCATAACTCTATAATAGGAGTCATCCTGAAGAATCTGTCTCTCATAGTCCTGCATAGCAAAATAGGCCTCGTTATCAGACTTTTTAATCCAATCCTTCTCCCCAAAATAGCGCTTGTCCACAGGCCATAAATCGAAAAGTACAAGCAGTCCGAGGATGCCCAGGAAATATGACAATTTGAGCTTTTTCTCAGAGAAAAGGAAGACCAGCAGAGCCGAGGCGAGAATAAAGCAGAATGAACGGAAGGCATCGCTTCGGAGCATCAGGGCTCTTTGATCCATCACGGCACTGCGATACCAGGAAGGCATACCGGAGAAGATATTGGCATCGGCAGAAGAGCTGAAACTCAGGAGAGAAGGACCTAAGAGAGCCAGGAGGAGGCAGATTCCGCCGGTTACAGAGGCAGAAATCCACAGGCTCTTGCGAAGATTGGCCTTGTCGATCTTCCCCTGGATTATCTCGTTGAGACCCAGGAAAGCGAGCAAAGGCATAGCTACCTGAGCGACCACCAGGATAGAAGATACCGTTCGGAATTTATTATAGAATGGGAAGTAGTTATAGAATAACTCCGTGAATCCCATAAAGTTATGTCCCCAGCTGAGAAGGATGGAGAAAAGCGTGGCGGCGAGCAGAGCCCATTTGTACGGACCCTTTACGAGAAGGGCTCCGAGCAAAAAGAGGAAGCAGACTATGGCACCCACATAGACAGGGCCCGCAGTGAAAGGCTGTTCGCCCCAGTAAGTAGGGGTGTTGGCAGCTATCTGGGCGGCAGTGGAACGGGGATAACCCTGCCTTACTATCTCCTTATAAACCAAGGATTCCTCTCCCAGGGCAGTGCTGCTGGCCCCTCCCATATAATTTGGCACGAGCAGAGTCAGGGTCTCGTCGATTCCGTAGCTCCAAGCCGTGGCGTATTCCAAGGAAAGACCCTTGGAGGAAGCGGAATCCGAAGACTGAAGCTCGGAATGACCGCCGCGGATGGTCTCCTTGACATATTCAGAATTGGCCTTGAGTTGACTGAAGCCCGTTCCCACGCCCACGCCGATGGCGCAGACAAAGACAGAGAGGGCGAGGAAAAGTTCCTTAACGCGTTTTTCCTTTATATGGATATAGATCTCGGCGATGCCGAAAAGGCCCATCATCATTATCATATAATAGGCCATCTGTGGATGCTTCATCAGGCCGAAAGAGCTGTAAAGCATTACCAAAAGAGCGCCGAGAACATATTTTTTCCTGAATATCAGGAAGAATCCTCCGATAACCGGAGCCATCATAGCCAGGGTGAATGCCTTGGACTCGTGGCCTGCCGGAATAATCAGAAAGAAATATGAAGACATAGAAAGGGCTATAGCCCCTATGATACTCAGCCACTTATTCACTCCGAAACAGAGCAGCATTATGAAAAAGCCGATGAAATAGCCCATCAGCAAGCCCAATACCGAATCGAAGAAAAGTGTACTGAGTTTTCTAAAGAAACTGTCTATGGCTGAGATGAAGGCGGTGAAAGGATTGGATGGGTTCTTCACCGTAATCTGATAGGCAGGCATCCCGCCGAACATAGAATTGGTCCAATGCGAGGGAGTATCCGCCTCGGCATTGTACTCCTTGAGTTCGTGCGCCATTCCTCTCCACTGCATAGTGTCGCTCTGATTGAGTACCTTAGAGTCAAAAACAGGCTTACAGTATATTACAGTGATAGTGATAAAGACCAGTGCAGAGAGCAGATAAGCGCCATATTTTCGAAAAAAATTCTTCATATTTCTAGAATTCATCCTTTTTTAGTATATTTGCAATCCTTAAAGCGGGATTAGCACATCGGTAGTGCATCAGCTTCCCAAGCTGAGGAGGGGGGTTCGACTCCCCTATCCCGCTCTTCTTTATTTTTTAACTCTCAGATTCATACCTGCCAGCACAGTATCGGGCTTCAGATTCATTATGGCCCGCTCCTCTCCTGCCATACAGAAGCCGCACTTGTCACAGACCCCGCTAACTGAACCGGCACACTCCGGACAGCGGGTCCCGTCAGTAAAGATGAAATTGCTCATCCAGCAGACTTTCTTAAAGTTCAAATCCCTCATATACTTTAGTCCACTGATGGAATTCATTATAGGATAATGCTTTTTCTTATAGGAGATGATAAGATCTATCACCTCCTTTCTCTTCTCCGGCGAAAGGGCCAGGCTCTCGGTCCCGGGGAAAGGAGTATGAAAATTCAAGGATATCTTCTGAAAATACGGACTGTCCTTAACATACTTTATAGCTGCCTCCACACTGTCCACATTCAGGGTATTGATAGCCATATTCGCGCTCAAGGCAGGATGTCCGCTGGCGGCGACGTTCTTCTCCAGTCTCTCAAAAGTTCCCTTGCCCCTGACTCTTTCGTGATATTCCCCGACCCCGTCGAGTGACACCCAGATGCTGTCTGCCTTCGAATCCGGAAAAGGCAGCTGCGCATTCGTGGTTATGGTGCAGGAGAAGAAGCCTATCTTTCGGGCCAATTCGCACAGATCATCCACCCTGCGTCCCTGGTCTTCCCAAAGGAATGGCTCTCCGCCCTCGAAATCCACGAATCTGGAGCCCAAGGAGTAACAGTATTCCAACTCCTTTTTTATCTGT
>SAMEA3663036__coassemble_600_pt1 | contig 16362 bp, 26 predicted proteins | sample SAMEA3663036__metabat2_low_PE_031 | metagenome-assembled genome bin SAMEA3663036 (sample SAMEA3663036) | pig gut metagenome | biome: pig gut; feature: pig-associated habitat; material: faeces | place: France | collected 2012
CTGTCGTAAAACAGTAAGGTAACTACTCATGCCCATAGGGGTACTGAGTAGTTACAAGCTGCAAGCAAAGAGATAAAAATTATAAATTGTATTTTATCAGGATGAAGAAGTCCTCCATGGCTAATCCCTAATTCCTGCGTTACAATAACAACTAAAAATGCCCAAACTATCGATGACCAACATCCAATTTTGGTTTTCTTCTTTCCCTCTGTAAGATCTTTGAAATAAAAAGGATCACTATCACCACAATGTGGGCATGATGATGCTTCTTTGCTGATTGCTTTATTACAACTCTTGCAATAGAGCATGTCCTCAGGCGAAAGTTCTACTACTGATATTGGTTTGTCAGACTCATTATTGGATAATGATTCATTACAATGAGAGCATACGATAGCGTTAATATCTATCTGCTCGCCACAAACAGGACAAGATTTAGTCTCTTGGTTCTTGTCAAGCCATTCACCACAATGCTTACACTTCTTGGCTACAGCCAATATTTCTTCGCCACAATAGGAGCATTTCTTTTTTTCTTCCATCTTGAAATAAAAGCCACGGCTCCTATTGGCATTTAATTTGGGGGAACAAAGAACGTGGAGCCCCCTGAAGCTCGCTCCACGGTGTGAGGCCTTCGCATTGCCCAATCTGTCGAAGCGAGCAGCACGAGAAACCCCACGTAGATGAATATATGATGCTATCGGTGTTGATACACCAATAGCTATACAATCACCTATGGGGCATCACTGCTGCTTTGTTTTGACAGATTGATGTTGAAGTTGCGAAGTTCCACACCATCAAAAGCAAAGCGTTCAGTAACGCCTTTGTCTATATATGCGCATCATAGCGCGTGCTTAGGTAGCACACTGCATAAAATGCAGTGCAAAGTTACGATTTTTTCTTCAAATAATTATCAATTCCTTTCGATTTTTATTATACTTTATGAAAAATATGTCAAAATAACATCTGTCAGTATCAAAAGATGCCAATAGCTCTACAATATCTCAATAGCTATTCTGGCACATGCCTCTGCGTCTGCCAGAGCGTGATGGTGCATTGTGAGGTCATATCCGCACAGTGCTGAGATTGTATGTAGTTGATGGTTTGGAGCACAAGGGAATGCCTTTCGTGCTGCTTTCAGTGTGTCATGAAATTCATAGTCAGGATAGTCCATCTGATAAACCTTGAAGACTGCCTTCAGGCATCCTTCGTCAAACCTGGCATTATGAGCCACCAATGGCAGACCTTCTATCAATGGTTCAACCTGTTCCCATACCTTTGGGAAAACAGGTGCATCCATCGTGTCCTTTTGAGTAAGTCCATGAACACGAGTGTTCCAGTAGCAATAATAATCTGGTTCCGGCTGAATGAGTGAGTAGAACTTATCTACTATCTCGCCATCCTTCACGATTACTAGTCCTACACTACATACAGAACACCTTTCTGCGTTCGCTGTCTCGAAGTCGATCGCGCAAAAATCTAACATTTTAATTCTGTGGACTTAGACCGTTGAGTTCACAAATCCTTGCTATCTCAGCGATGAACTCCTCTTCAGACGGCTGTTCGTCATAGATATAGGCAAGCATATCACTGACAGCTTGCTTGGACTGAGATAGTATCTGAATGGCAGTGACGCAAAGACCATGGGAATATCCAAGGTCTTGCATCTGTGCCAATAATGCTTGTTCGTTACATGTCATAGACAATTCTTATTTTATCTGAACCATCTCAGCACGGTTGATTCTAATGCGCTGACGCTTTCTCTTTGGTTGCTCTTGAACAGGCTCAGTTGCTACCACTGGTTCTGCCTTAACTACCGGCTTTGGCCTTTCAACAGATTTTGGCTCTGTCTTTGGCTTTACTTCCTCAGCCTTCTTAGGCTCAGGTTGCTTGTTGGCTTTTGCAGCCTTTCTTGCCAATGCTTCCTGATGAATACGCTCTTGCTCCTGAAGATTCTTCTGCTTGCGCTCTTCCTTCTGACGAAGATATTCCTGTCTTTCTGCATCACGCTTTGCCTGAGCTACAGCTTGCTTCTGACGCTTCATCTCCAGATAAACTTCCTCAGGCTCCTCGTAGTCGGATGTACGGCAATCCACGATTTTGTGATCTGCCAAAAAGCATTTGTCATACTCCTCGGAATAGAGCAGTAGCCAGCGACCATGTCCTTTTGTTCCTTTTACAAGGTATTCCTTACCATTCTTCAACTTGGCAACATTACCACGATGCCAGTTTATTTCGTTAAATTCCTGTAAGGTCATATTGATTTCTTTGTTTTGTTGTATTCAGTTCTAAGTTTCTTCATTGCCTCCGTTGATGTATCATGAGTTTCTATCAACAGAGGACTCTTATGATATTGTATAATCTTCACACTCACTGAGTTATGATGTTGCTTTGACTCTATGCATTGTGCTATCAAGTCAGGATTAGCAGACTTTGCAGTTGGTGCTTTATCAAAGTTCTGAATGTATGCAGCATTGGTAAGAAACAGTATGTCAGAATCCTCTGGCAACTCGTTCATCACTTTCACCATGAGCGTGAGCATCATGCGAAACTCCGTAGTATGAAGGTCGGCAATCACATCCTTGCTGATGATCTTGCCTTTATGCTCTATTACCACAGCTGCACCGCCAGCTCGCTCCTTATGACCATAGTCACAGGAACCTCCTATCCAAACATAGTATGTAGTAGCGTCTTTGGTCATCGATTCTTTTCTAATTTCATGATGTGAACATGACGGTCTTCGCCATGATAGAGGTTTGAACAGTAGTTCTCCTTACCGGTGTCTGTAAAACCGCATTTCTCCATGACTCTGCCAGATGCGGGATTGTCTATGAAGAAATCTGACCATATTGTCTGGAAGTTTTTCTTCTCGTAGCAATAGTGAATCATTGCTTGCAAGGCTTCCGTGCAATAACCTTCGTTCCAGTGCGGTTTGCCTATCCAGTAGCCAACCTCTGCATCGTTTTCGCCAATCTCGATGTTGCTCTTGCCGAAAGGATAATATCCCATACAACCAATAGGCTCGTCTGTTTCTTTCAGAACAACAGCCCAAGTGTAATCATTGGTAAATACCTCACGAATAATCATTATGCTTTCTTCTACACTTTTGTGTGGTGGCCATCCAGCATGTGGACCTACTTCTGGATCACAAGCATATTTGTACAAAGCATCGGCATCTGAAAGTTTCCACCTGCGTAGCAGAAGACGTTCTGTCTCGATGGTATCTTGATGAGTAGCCAATAATTCTTTTAACTCCCTTTCGTACTGTTTCGTATCTATGAAGACAATGCCATCCATACCCAATCGTCTGCCACCTTCAATGTTCTCGGCTCTGTCATCAGCGAAGATGCATTCTTCGGGTTTGAGGTTGAATTTGGTGAAGAGACGTTGGTAAATCTCTGGCTCTGGTTTGATGACCTTCTCTTCGGAAGAGATAATCTGTCCGTCAAGCAGTTGGAAGATAGGGAACTGAGCCATTGTCTCATGAACTTTGCTGCACCAGTTTGTCAATCCATAGAGCTTATAACCTTCTGCTTTCAGGTTCGTGAGGAGTTCGTACATTCCTTCCACTTCATTAGTCACAATCTCTGGATAATGCTCATTGAAGTAGCGAATCTCTTGTTCAAACTCCTTGTTCTTCTCAATCCACTCTTCCATGATGTCCTCAAAAGGTCGTTCCTCACGGTCGAGCAACTGCTGCAACTCCTCGTTGTAGAGTACAGGAGTAAATGCCAGACAACGCTCTGTGTCAGGTATGTATTTTCTGAAGAATGCCTCAAAGTCATAATCCACAAGCACCTTGCCGAAGTCAAATATGAGATTTTTTATCATAGAATTATTCTCCGATAATTGTTGCTACAATATGACGTTCACCTCCGTAATCACGGAACTCGCAGAGATAGATTCCTTGCCATGTGCCGAGATTCAGGCGACCTTTCGTGATGGGAATGCTGATACTCACACCGCAGAGGGTACTCTTTGCATGAGCCGGCATGTCATCAGAACCTTCGAGGACATGGTCATAATAAGGTTCATTCTCTTTGACCAAACGATTGAATATCTGTTCCATGTCAGAGCGTACGTCTGGATCAGCGTTCTCATTGATGCTCAGTGCGCAACTGGTATGTTGCACAAAGAGGTTGAGAAGTCCTGTCTTTGGTAGAGTGGGGAGATTGCTCAGAATCTCTCTCGTAACGAGATGGAACCCTCTACGCTTTGCTGATAGTGTAAATTCTGTTTGTTGTATCATATTACTTTGTTTCGGTATCTCTCAAACAATGTGGCAGTTTACCCATTTTACGATGATGAGCCACGCAAGCACAGCAAGAGCCGTGACGTGGACAATCTTTAGGACAAGTACACTCGAAGTAGTTGGTTCACCTACTGTTGATGGTCTATGTGGACAATTCATATTGTTTTCGTATTTTTGATTATCATCTTCTTCGGTCGCGATTCGGCATAGCACAAGCGAGCTTGGCTCTGCTCTCACTGCTCCCTCAGTTCTAATGTTATTTCTATGTATGATCTTTTCTCTTCAATATAATCAGCATAAAGAGTCTCTGCGTCACGACCTTTGAGTATGTGGCATTTGCCACACAACTCACAGTTGTGCATACACTCCCATTTCTCACGGACGTATGCTTGACGCTCTTCTCTTTTTGATGTCTCTATATCTAGAGGTGTCATACTTTATAATTCTCTGATTAAATGTCTGATGGCGGCAATAGGATGATACCACATCATGCGAGGACCAGCATAACGCATGGCTTCACGCATCTTTTCCTTCATGTCCAGCTTATAGCAATGGATAGGACACTTTTTGCAAGTAGGTTTATTTTCTCCGTATTTGCAATGATCCAAACGCTGATAGGCATAGTCGAGTAGGGCAGAACATTCTTCGCAAATTCCTTTGCTCGTGTGCTTCTTCCCATGGCAGTAAATCTCGATCATCTGCCTAACGGTTTTCTTTTCTTGCTCTATGCGTGTCATCAGATAAACAGTTCGTTGTTCTTTCTTGATAAACAAGCCTCTCGGATCATAGTTTCTATGCGAGTAAGGTGTTCTTGAGGAAGATTTCTTGACTGTGAAGGGCAAACAGTAACGCATTTCATACATCCGATGCAAATACTTGTTTCTACTCTGTGGCAGTCAACACGGTCAATAGCTCCTACTGGACAAACTGAAGCACACATGCCACAATTCTTACAGTTTTCATTGGCAATAGGTGAACAACTGCCATGAACATCCTTGTAAGGACGGTTGCCTGGGATAGAAGGACCTGCAGTATGAGTATCAGCAATTCTCTTGCCGAAATCCACAAGTTGCATTACATCGTCGGCATCAGGTCTTCCTTTTCCGAAATGTCGGAATATACTATGTTCTGCAATGGCAGCAATGGCACCTTTGACCACAAAACCTTGCTCTTTTACTGCATCTTCCATCTCAACCAACGCATCCTCGTATGCTCTGTTTCCATAGACGGCAATGATGGCACAAGGTGTATTGTCAGCTTTTATATGGTGGAGTCTTTCTACCGCCAAAGCTGGCACTCTTCCGGCATAAACAGGCATGGCTATTACGGCAAAATCTTCCTTTGAAAGACAGATTTCCGATGCTTCTGCCTCAGGAATACATAGTTCTGTGCATTCAATCTCTGCTCCAATGCCCTTACTTACAGCATCTGCGACACGTTTTGTTCCTCCTGTAGGTGAGAATGTAATTTGCTTTATAACCATATTTTACTTAATGTTTGGAATTATGAATACAGGCTTTCCCTCATGCTCTCCGCAATCATGGTGGCTGCATGATTCAGCAGAATCTGCTATTGAGCCACCAAGATATGCCTTCAAAACATCTTCTATATTGCCATGACAACCACGGACAACACTTATTCCATGCATCGTGAGTTTGTTGAATGCACCCATGCCCATATTTCCAGCAAGCATGATGGTTATTCCCATCTCCTCCATTACAGACGCGATGTTTGATTTGCATCCACATCCTTGTGGAGAATCGAGACGTTCTGAGCCGATGACATTTTTGTTGTCATCAACTGAGAATACAGTATAGTGGTCGCAATGACCGAAATGGTCATCAACGACATTATCTCTTGTTGGTATTGCTATCTTTGTCATATTACTCATTATTATCGTTAAACATATCATCAAGCATTTTCAATCCGCTCTTCGTCCTGAAGATGTTCTTTCTTACAGCACGAACGGCATGGTCAGATTCGTTGTCTTCGTATAGATTTACAAGGAAATCGGCCTCTATCAGTATCTGGTAATCCAAATCCTCAGATGCGTGATAGGTATGGTGATGGGCTATGAGCCAACAAATACGTTCTATCTGTTCTTCTGTGTAGCCTCCGATACGAGTCAGAAGGTCACATGCAACTGCAGGACCTTCCTGTTCCTGTAGCTTGCCATTCTGATGTCCATACTTCTTTTCGCTTGCCCTGATGCCGATGTCATGGACAAGAGCAGCACTTTCAAGGATGAATTGTGTATCTTCGTCCAATTCTTCACCGATACCTATCAATGAAGCATAGGCATGAACCTTCGTGGTATGTTGTATTCTCTTTGGATCGCCGTTGTCATAGTTTATCATGGCGAGAGCCAACTCTTGAATCTTTGTCATATTCGATTTTTTTTTGTTAGTTTGTGCGGAAAGGTCTGTTTATGGCTTCTTCCATTCCGTCTGTACTGTTAGGAAAGTGAATGCCATATTCATTGATGAGGGAACAATCCATTGCTAGATTCCTTGGTTCGTCATGGAACTGCTCGTCATCTGGAATAACCCACTTCTCAGGTTCTTTCAATCCCAATAAGTTTGCGGCTTTCAAATGGAGGTCATAACTGTTCAGCGCGTTAGCACTACCAAAGTTATAGATGCCACCAGGAAGAGAAATAGCTTTTTCGATATTCCTAACCACATCCCAAACATAAGTCACTCCACGATATTCATGAATAGCGGCATTGATTGTATTGCCCTCATTGTATGCCTTCTGCAGGTTGACAAGGATATTACTGTTTAGTTTCATGTGACTGTCTGGCAGGTCATACATCCATGTCAATCTCAAACCGACAGATTCCGGAAGGTTCCATCCAGTCCTCTGTTCACATTCCAACTTGTGCCGTCCATAGATATTGACAGGTTGAAGCACATCTTCTTCTTTGAGAGTTCCCAACAGAGGAGTACCATTATACACCTGATCACTGGACATGAAAACGAGTTTTGCGCCTGTCAACTTACAAGCCTTTGCGATGCGAACCGTACCTTGAACATTTACCCTGTGCGATTCATCGGGATGTTGTTCGCAATACCACGTGTTACTCAATGCAGCACAGTGAAGGACAACGTCAGGTCTGTTTTCCTCCATGTAAGTTTTGACAGCTTCTTCACGGCTGACATTTAGTTCTTCATGAGAAGGCAGTAGCAGCTCATACTTGTCTTTCAAGTAATAAGCCAACCTACTGCCGAGGAATCCACTGCTACCAGTAATCAGTATCCTTTTCATCTTTTCTTTATTTCTTTTTCTATGATACTTTTTGTAGTGGAGCCAAGTCTTTTTTATGTCTGTCACCACTACTTTTTCCAACGTTCTGTCAACCATTTTCTCACGGGTTCATCCCAAAGTTTCATGGCAGCATACGCCACGGCAACGCTCAGCAAGAAGGTCGTAGTGGACATAAATGCCAGTTTGTCGAAGGATGCATCGTGGTGGGTGTCCATCCATGTGAAAAACAGATAAACCAACGGATAGTGAGCCAGATAGAGTGGATAGGAAAGGCGACCAAGGAAACTGCAAATGTGCTTCATCCTTGCACTCAGCACCCCTTGCTGTGCTCCAAGCCATACCGCAAATGGACAGAGAAGACCCACACAAAAGAGGTTGAAGATGCCATCATAAAGAGGATGTTCATAGCCTCCAATCTGATCGGTGCAGACAATAGCAACGATTATCAATGAACAAATCGCAAATACTGATGTGAGCGACTTTTTTGATTCATTTACAGAATGTTCTGGTCGCCGGATGAGGCGATACAGCAGTAGTCCCGTGAAGAACGAATAGCCAACTCGTGCCACACCGATATAGAATTGCTCTGAGGTGAGCGACCAGCCAGCATTCAGCGAACAAGGGTAGTCATGATCCTGTAGCATCCCGAAAAGGTTGAGCGAGAGGGAACTGTCAACAAGCATCAGGGCAAAGACGCTCAGAAGCAGGGCCAACCACTTCTTGCCCAGTTTATAGACGAAGAGGCAGAAAAGTATGTTCGCCAGGTACTCAAAGACCATTGACCACTGCGGTATGTTCAGGACAAACATCTCCTCGTTGGCACGCACGTTGAACTCAGGGGTTACTGGAATCATGAAGAAGCTCATGACCATATTCTGCAGGACATACCCGAGGCTTGCTCCTCCAATGCCCGCATAATAGTTGCACTCCTGGAAGAAGAACAATGCAGCACCCATAATGATGCCGAACAGCACCATTGGCTGCAAGCGTATCAGTCGGGTTTTGAGAAAATCCCAACGGTTCATCACGCCGCTCCTCATCCTCTCCTCGTAGGCATAGCCGATGACGAAGCCCGATAGGACAAAGAAGAAATCAACACAGAGATAACCGTGGTTGAGATGCTTAAACACGGGGTCGTACGAGAAGGCTTCGCTCAGGTGGAATACTACCACCATGAGGGCAGCTACGCCTCGCAAGCCGTCGAGAATCTCATATCTGGGTTTTGAGGAATGATGAATCATATTACTTGGTATAAACCTCTTCTATCTCAACAACATAGATGTCATGAAGTCCACCGCTGGGCTTATCGTTGTACCAGTGCTCAAGGATGACCTTGTCAATGAAGTTTTCAGCAGTCATTGCCGTCTTGAACAGCTTGCGGCAGTCAAGTGTCATGCGGGATTCTGCGAAAGTCATGGCTCCTGTTTCCAATGCAAATGGAGTAAGTCCTGTTTCCTTGGCCTTATCAATGTCACGTCCCGACTTGCTGCCACAGATCTGCAGAGCCTTACGATACTCCTCGCCGTAGAATGAGAGTGTCAGACGGTCGTTCGACTCTATGAACTCATGCGTATAACGCTCAGGACGAATGAAGATGAAAGCCACGGGTTTGTTCCAAAGCCATCCGATGCCACCCCAGGAGGCAGTCATTGTATTAAACTTCCCGGAGTTGCTGGCAGTTACCAGCATCCACTCCTTACCGATAAGATCAAAGGCATTCTCCTTGCCCAGCGTTTCAATGGTTGTCTTTTTCATATTATTCATGTTTTTAGTGTAATTTGCATCCTGAAGGTTTGGTCAGTTCTCCGGTCACGACTTCACCTGCATGTTTCTCGCTGAACTCTCTGTTAATGTCTGCAAGTTCTTTGAGTCCGTAAATATAATCGTCATACATGTCAGAGAGGTCAATGCCTTCGCAATCACCGTCTGCACCAAGTGCTTCACGAACGATTTGTGCACGTTCTGATACCGTAGTGTCTTTGATCAAAAGTGATTTTGCCATAATTTCCTATTTTGTTTGAGTGTAACCTTCTTTTTTGAGTATTTCAATGAGTCGCTGACGATGGTCGCCCTGGATTATAATTTCTCCATCCTTTACAGAACCACCTACGCCACATTTCTGTTTCAACAGTTTGCAGAGTGCGTTTATATCTTCTTCTGAACCAATAAAGCCTTTTGCGAGAGTGACAGTCTTACCGCCACGTCCAGCTCTTTCCATGTTCAGACGCAGTTTCTGTTGATTCTTTGGAAGTGTATCTGTTTCGCCCTGGCTATCGTCAGAATACTCAAAGTCAGGATTTGTTGAGTAAACGACACCAACACGTTTCTTGCGGTCGATGTCAGTCTTTTCCTTGTTGTCGTTTGCCTCTTCCGTTGCTACAAGGGCAGCGAGAGCACTTTTCCAATCTGCCATAACTACTTTATGTGTTAAATGTTTAGCATCCTAATCTCTGCATTCACGAATGTCGTAACCTCATGGTAGTTGCACTCGAAGTGTGCAGCTATAAGGTTTCTTGCGAATTGTCCGTGAGTAACAACGATAAATGTTTCATCTGCAAACTGCTTCTGCAACTCGACCAATGCTTTGTTGGCACGTTCATAGATACCTTCCTCGGTTTCGGTTGTACCTTCGGGGAACTGCCATTTGCCATCGACACGATATTTGTCCATCGCTTCAGCAATAGGCATTCCTGTGAACTTTCCCCAGTCACGCTCTCGAAGAATATCCATCGGGATGACAGGGAGATTGAGTTTGTCGGCAATAATCTGTGCAGAGTCTATGGCACGTTTAAGGTCGCTCGATACAATACGAGTGAATTTCACACCTTCCTTCGAGAGTTGTTCTGCAGCCCTTTGAACCTGTTCCTTGCCTTGTTCCGTAAGAGTACCAGGCATGTGACCTTGCAGAATCCTCTGAAGGTTTTCCTCTGTCTGTCCGTGTCGTACTATGTATATTATCATCATCGTTGATCTTTTCTATGTTTCAGAGTAAATCAGTTCGCCGTCTATGCGCTCTGATTTCATGACGAATATTTCTTCTACCCGTATGGTGGCATCAGGTATTGTAATGTCTGTGACGATTACAGAAGGATGCTGAACCAAAGAGATATGAGGAACAAAAGCGAGTCCACTGAATGAGACTCCATTTGCCGTAAGTCGTGCTAGTAACTGGTTGGCAAGTGATGTTGCTGACTCTTTGTCTTTTACTCCGCACCATATTACACCTGCTTTTGTCGGGAATGTACCAAGAGCATCTAAAGACAATTCAAATGGCTCAAACTCAACTTCATTTACAGCTTTATGGATAGCTGGAAGGTCGTGGTGTTCACCGATGAATGCAAGAGTCATGTGTAGATTGCCGTATGAGCAATAGTTTCCCTGGACTCCTCGCGTTTTTAAGGAGTCTTGAATTTCAACGAGTTTTCCTTTGAACTCATCATTGAACCTTATTGCTATGAATATACGAGCCATTCTTTTGTTATTCCTTTAGACTTTTCTTGAATTTGATGGGAGTTCCCTTTTCAAATGTCTTGAACATTTCGGATAGTTCTTCACATTCTCCTTCTTGGAAAGAGTCAAGAACGAGCTCAGGTACTTCTTCGCTTCTGATGCTGTAAACTCTTACAAACTTATGACCGGCTACCATAAGCTTACCATCCAAAAGTGATACAGGATAGAGTGTTCCTTGTGAACGTATTGAACCCAAAGCTACAATCTTGTCTTTTGTATCAAGGGCAAAGATAGATGCTTCGATTCCTTCTTTGTCTTCGTTTACATTGTTGCCGAAGGTTTCTTGTGAGACGAGCAGAACTTTTCTGCCACTTACCTCAGCGTATGCAAATGAAGCTGTCTCACTGAAGTGCTCTGCGAATGATTCGAAAGGATTGAACGTCTCTGGTTCTGATGCTATTTCTGTTCCATCCTGAGATGAATTGTTGACAGGATGGGTATTGTTATTGTTGCAAGATGTCATGGTCAGCATTGCCAGCATGACTTGTACTATTATAGATTTCTTCATAATTATACCAAATGATTCATTGCACAATACTTCCAAAGCGGTGCTGCCATCATTGCCTGATGGAACTCATCGTTCTTTAGCATTCGGATAACTTCGTCCTGACCCATGAGAACAATCTTTATATCCTCAGATTCTTCAAGATGTTGCTCTGAAATCTGCTCAACGCCAATAGCAAGGAATGTATGGCTGTAGTTGGTGCAAGCACCAGCATTAGGACTGATAGTCATGAGTTTACTCCATTCGCCACCACCGAAGCCTGTTTCCTCATAGAGTTCGCGCTTTGCTGCCTCCATAGGGTCTTCGCCTTCCTCAACACATCCGGCAGGTATCTCATAGCCTGTCAGATGCTGGGCATGGCGGTACTGACGCTCCATTAGGAACTTGCCATCCTTTGTTATGGCAATGACATTGCAGAACTCAGGATATTCCAACACATAGAAATCCTTTATCTCTGCTCCTGTAGGCAGTTTGACATGTTCACGTCTTGCCGTCAGCCATGGCCTTTTATAAAGATACTCGCTTTCGAGTACTTCCCATTCCATTGGGTCTTTATCTTGATTCATATTCTCTTATATTCCTAATTCAACTTCCTTACCGAATGGTGCAAGTGACAGCCCAGCCATCTTGAAGTGCTGCTTGCCCCAAGGAATGCCTACAACAGTTATACATAACAGCAATCCGAAGATGATGTGCATGAACCACGCCCATATTCCTCCGAATATTAGCCAGAGAAGGTTGAGAGGTATGCGGATGCACCCAGTTGGACTTTTCGTGTCTCTGACAGTTGATCCGAATGGCCATAGACACAGCAAACCTATCTTGAATGTCTGTAAGGCAATAGGTATGCCAATAATGGTAATCGCCAAAGCCAGACTACCTGTGAAATAACCAATGGCAGCTTCGAGGCCGCCAAATATCCACCAAATTATGTTACCGAGTATCTTCATTTCGTCCAAGTCATTTTAATGTGAGGGATGCCGTCAAGAATGAAGGTGTCCGATGACTGTATAAATCCAACACCCTCGTAGAATCCCTTTGCGTATTCCTGTGCTTCAATATCTATGAGTGTTGCTCCGAAATGTTCCACGGCTGCATCTATGGCATGAAGCATGATTTGCTTACCGAAGCCTTTTCCTCGCTCTGTTGTGATGACTCTACCGATGGAAATCTCCGTCATGTGAGAACCTGCAGGACAGACACGAGCCAGGGCAACAACCTTTTCATCTTCTGTCAGCCAGAGGTGGATAGAATTCTGGTCATCATAGTCCAAGTCCTGATAGACACAGTTCTGCTCAACCACAAAGACCTCACTACGCACTCTGAGAAGTTCGTAGAGTTCATTCGTGGTCAGTTCCTGGAATGTTTTCTTATGCAGTATGGAACTCATAGATATTGAAGTGTTAGAGTTTTACTCAGCAGGAGCCCACTTGCAACGTACAGGAGAAACAATAGCACCTTCCTCCTTCAGCTGCTTCATGGCTTTGTCAACTTCCTTGCGGTCAAGACCAGCAAGTTCTGCGATTTTACCTGCGTTGAGAGGCTGACCTGCCTCCTTCATTGTAGCCAATACTTTTTCTTTTACTTCCATGATGATTGTAGTTTTATATGATTAAATGTATTTCTGTCTTAATGTCTTTGGGAGTTTTGAGACAACAAGGTCGTAAGATTCTTTAATCAAACCTGTAACCAAGCCATCTTCCAACTGTTCGTAATAAACATCACTCCAGTGTTTCTTGTTCCAGTGCCAAGCAGGTAGGATTGCGGAATAAAGCTCTCGCAGTACCTCGTTTCTTTCTGGAGTCAACTTCAGGGCAAACCTAGGTTGACCATCCTTCATGTCATGCTTACCTCCACCTAACCATAGACAGAGGAATATCTTACCTTCTATGCGGTAAGTTATGTTGTCATCGCCAAAAGGTTGGTCTTCGGTCACTCCATTGATTGATAGTGTGAATGCTCTTACTTGTTCAATGTTCATTTTGATTTCCAAATATCCTAATAGTTCATATAGAATTTCTCCCTTACTTCGAAACCGCCCATTTGCGCTTCAAATATTCTTTTTGAAGATGGTGATACTTCTTCAGGAAAAGCAAAACCTTTTCGCTTAATCCATGTCCTTACTCGGTTTTCTTCCTTGTCGAAGAAGAATTTCACAACAATTTCTTCAAACCTATCGTATATGAAGATTGTCTGTCCCTCGCCAAGTCGCTTGTGAAATTCTTCCGAACTTATGATGAATTTTAATTCCGCCCAATGTTCTTTGTGCCTTATACAGTCTTCGTATGTGATTCCATAAATTTTTGCTCTATGAGATATTTCCTCTTCGCTCGCATCCCACAACAGATTATCCCATACGCATCCAGCCTTAAGCATTATTTCATCTTCAGGCGAAATTGTAAGCTCGCTGTGCAGCGCAGCAGTAAATTCGTCTTGCAGTCCGTTCCTACCTTTTTTTGAGTCCATGGCGAAATCAAATTACTATTATCTGTGGATTGTGGTCACTTATATACCAATCCCAACCGCCTATCATATAGGCAATGAGGGAAATATTCGTGAATGTGAAATCAATGAAGAAAGAAAACGGTTATTGGTTGCCGTTTGATTGATTTTTATTCTTCTTCGGAGGCTTCTATTTCACTATCAGTTAGTGGAAACAATTCAAATTCAAGATCTGTAGCGGGTATGTTCAACTTATCGAAGACATAGCGGATGACGCTCATCTTTGTTTTTGTGCTGCAAGAAGTGTGTACATAGCACCCTTCTTCAAATGCGGTCCTGTCTTTATTGTCAGTATCATGCAACCAATATTTGGCATTGCATAATACACGAACTGATGAAGGTGAATCCTGATATAGGAGTTTACACAGGCAAACTAGCATATCCTTCCAAGACACAACTTTATGGCGTTCACTCTTGAATGAGAATGCTGATATATAACGTCCAGTCAATTCTACATCCTCATCATCGAACGTAACAGTTTCTGTGTCTTTTTCTACAGGCTTAAATTCTGTGGTAATCATTGGCCACAGAGTCAAGAATCGATTGTAGAGTAGCTGCTGCCGTTCCAAAAGTTCCTTTTCTGTCCACTGATCAACTTGCTTCATGTAGTTGCTCAGCGAGAAATGGCTTTCATCAAAACCGTAAACATGCTTGCCTTTATGCTCATAACCTGCCTTCTTTTCAGCAAACGATTTGTTGCCATAGCTACTATTATAACCTGTCAATGTAAGGTTGGCAAAGGTATGAAGGTATTGCTCATGAATGCGTTCAGCATCATCTCCAAGGTGCTGCCTCCATGTTGCTGATAGTGATTGCGGCATTACATGCTCTATGGTAAAGTCACCACTCATCATGTTTGGTACGATGTTTTCCCACTTGCCTTCAACATTATCCACATTCTCCATTCTCTCAAAGAGGAAATAGCGATAAGCGATAGGTATTCTGTATATCTGACGTGTCTTGAACTCTTCTGAAAGAACATTGTCGGCCGGATAAACACCAGTTCCTTGGCGTTTCAGTAAGACAAACTTTAGGACTTCTGCATACGGAGATAACGGCAAGCCTCGTTTCTCTTCTTCTCCGATAAGACGTAACACATCATGATGGAGTATAGCAAACGCCTTGTTCATCGCATTAGCCGGAAGGTTGCATATAATACGACGAGCCCAGTAACCTTCAATAATGTCAAATACCTCATAGATCCGTTCTGCACTAAAACCATTGTCCGTAGCATACTTTAGGAACATCATGTAGAATGTCATGCCAACGGTAGAACCAATAGTGCTAAGCTGCTTGAACTTTATGTTAAACTTCGTGTTGTCTGACTTACAATGATTGAATATGTAGTAATAACGAGCATAATCCGTCATATCTGCCATAACGGATTCTCGTGTCATCTGTCTTCTCTCAACAAAAGACTTGAACTCAAAGTATAGATTGTCTATGTTGCAAATACTACGAGTGTAGAGCGTTAGATAATCACGGACAAACATCGTAGGATTGTAGTCGGTGCATTCCTCTATCTTGTTCCAGTATTCTTCATAGCATCTTTCCTGTTCATCGCAATCCATAGACATGAGCAAGTAGTTACGAATCTTATCTGCCTCGCTAAGATCCAATCCTGTGGAGTTAAGACTTTCAAAAATCAATTGTGCATCGTCATCACGCTCCAGTCTTATATCAATTATGACCAGTTTCTTTATAGATTCAAAGACTTCTTCCAATGTCAGTTGGCAAGTTTTCAAAAGGTCATAGAAGAAAAGGTAGTTGCGTGTTACATTCGACTCTGCAACGTATTTTTCAGGTTTCTCGTATATCAACGAATCGAACGACTTCATGTCGTTCTTGATAGGCTTTAACTTTACTTTTCTTTCATTATCCTGGTACTCATCTACAATGTATGTATTGTAAACCTTGTCAATCTTTCGAGGATCATCGCACACTATGTCACCAGCCTTGGCTGCATTAACCAAGGCTATCAACAAAAGAGAAATGGTTGTGATACGCTGTTGACCATCAATCACGAGATAATCATCATTGTAATCTGTTGCTCGGCCAGTAACTATGCTACCAAAGAAATGTGACTTACGTCCTTCTTCATGAAGCTTGACAAGGTCAGAGAACAACTGACGGCAGTGTTTAATCTCCCAATCATAGTTGCGTTGGTACAAAGGAATGATGAAGCGCTTGTCTGCGCCCTCAAAGAATCTTATGAGTTTTTTATCTTCGCCTTTCATTGCAGAGAAAAGTTTATTTAGTGAGAATATAGGTGCAAAGATAAGTAACTGTTCAAAATTAATTTTATAATGAGTAATTCACATTTAATGTTCTG
>SAMEA3663036__coassemble_615_pt1 | contig 15973 bp, 16 predicted proteins | sample SAMEA3663036__metabat2_low_PE_031 | metagenome-assembled genome bin SAMEA3663036 (sample SAMEA3663036) | pig gut metagenome | biome: pig gut; feature: pig-associated habitat; material: faeces | place: France | collected 2012
TACGAAAGGGTACCATCTATGCCAAATACAAGCAGTTTATCCGGAATTGTTTCGAGCTCTGTCCTCGTCAGGCCTTGCACGCCAGGACCTTGGGCTTTGAGCATCCGAGTACGCATAAGATTTTGAGATTTGACTCCGTCCTTCCTGAGGATATGCTTAATCTTTTGGATAAATGGAGGAGATACTGTAACAATATGCCGAAAGAAGATGAAACAGAATAAGTTGATAATCATACTATTGCTTCTATTCGCAGGACTGATGTCCCTGCCTTATCTGTTGCCTGGCTGCGGGGCTGTCGCATTGGTGGCGCTGGTCCCTCTGCTGTGCGCGCAGAGATTGGCCGAGATAAATGGCCTAAAGCGCTTTTTCTGCTGGTATTATCTGGCCTTCGTGCTTTTCAATGCCCTGACTACCTGGTGGGTTTGCAAAGCCACTGTGGGAGGAGGAATCTTTGCGGTATTGGTCAATTCCCTTTATATGTCGCTGATTTTTACTCTTTTTATAGCAAGTAAGAAGAAGTTCAGGGGAGTTGTGCCTTATATATTTCTGGCGGTGTGCTGGATAGCCTGGGAGCGTTTTTATCTGACTAATTCTCAGATAAGCTGGCCTTGGCTCGTGTTGGGAAATGCCTTTGGCCGCAGCACCGGCCTGGTTCAGTGGTATGAGTACACCGGTCTTCTGGGAGGAAGCCTGTGGGTTTGGGCCACTAACCTGTCCATTTTCGGCATACTGTTGAGCCTGTCGGATGGCTCTTTCCTTCGCTGGAATGCCAAGGCTCGTTTCTCTGCTGCGCTGGGACTTGGGCTTTTGATATTGGGGCCTGTCCTTTGCTCCAGAATAATCTATAACAATTATGAAGAGAGATCTGATTGCGGAGAGTTGGACGTGCTTATCGCCCAGTCCAATTTCGACCCTTATCAGAAACTGCACTCCGTGCCACAGGCGCTGCAGAACAAGCAGGTGGTGGACCTGTTCCAAAAAGAGCTGAGCGGCAGGGAAGGACTTTTCTCTGAGCAGGCTACACTCCTTATGCTGCCTGAAACCTTCTGCTCTGATATATGGAAGGACAGTCCTTTGTCTTCCCCTACTTTTTCTACATTCAAAAGGGAGTTGCTGGACAAATATCCTAATACCAATCTGCTTTTCGGGGCAAGTACCCATCAGATGTTCTATACTAAGGAAAAGCCTCATCTTCTGGCTCGGAAATTGGGCAATTCCGGCTGGTACCTTTCATTTAACACGGCCTTTGTCTCTGATGCCAGCGGAAGGATAGAATATACAGACAAGTCGAAGCTGGTGGTAGGGGCTGAGTTGACGCCATATCCTAAGCTCTTTGTGCCTATAGATGACGCTTTGGGGGGATTGATGGGAAGAAACGTCCCTCAAGGCAGAGCCAAAAACCTGAACGTAGTGGAGTATGGTCCGGACGCTAAGGAAATTGTAAGAAAGATTCCGGTGGGAGTTCCTATCTGTTACGAATCCATTTATCCGGAGTTCTGCACCCAATTCGTCAGACAGGGCGCTCAACTTATCTGCGTGATAACCAATGACGGATGGTGGGGGGATACTGCGGGATACAGACAGCACTTCAGCTACTCCCGTCTGAGGGCTATAGAGTTGAGACGAGATATAGCCCGCTGTGCTAATACCGGCATATCCGCCTTTATAGACCAGAGAGGAGATGTCCTGGAACAGACCAGGTGGTGGGAGCCTGACCTGCTTCATTCGAAAGTGAATCTGAGCTCGTATCAGACCTTTTTCGTCAGGTATGGAGACATAGTGGGCAGAATCTGCACCCTGATGTTTGTCCTTTTGTTTTTAACTTTGATAGTGAAAGCCATTAGCAAGAAATGAAAAGAGTAGCATTGTTCCCAGGGTCATTTGACCCTTTTACCGCAGGTCATCTGAACATACTCAAACGTTCCTTGGAGATGTTCGATGAGGTGGTCGTGGCCGTAGGTGTAAACGGAGACAAGACTGGCTTTTATGACAACGCCACCCGAATGGACATCATAGCACAGACCTGCAAGGGTCTGCAGGGAGTAAGGATAATAGAGTATTCCGGCCTTACTATAGACATATGCAGGGAACTTGGCATAAAACATATAGTAAGGGGAGTGAGGAATATGCTTGATTTCGAGACCGAAAGGAGCATAGCGGATGCCAATCGCAGGCTTGCTCCGGAGATAGATACCCTGATTATTCCTACCGCCCAGGAATTTGCACACATATCCTCTTCTGCCGTCAGGGACATACTCAGGCACGGTGGGGACACCTCTTTGTTTATGGCAGAGGGAGTAAAATTGCCGCAGAGATGAAAAAGTGCCTCCTCATAATGCTCTTATGCATAAGTACGCTTCTGCATGCCCAGATAGATTCCACTTCCAAGGCGAAGTTGAACTCTATGCTGGAGGAGTATTATGACGCTATGATTTTCGAGGACAATGCCATAAAGCAGAAAGAGTGTGACTTTCTGATAGAGAGCTGCACAGACTCTTTGATCAGACAGTATGTGGCCAATTCTATCCTGGAGCATTATATGAATGATCCGCTGCTGATGGGAGAGGAGGGAGTTGCCATTTATCTCTATGAGAAATGGTTTCTTTCAGGTTTGATTAAGCCTGAGGATGATTGGAAGGGAATGGAAGCCGATATCTTTTATCGCTTTAACCGTCAGAGTATGATAGGTCTTCCTGCTCCTTCCCTGCAAGCTTATGACCCTCGGGGGAATGTTGTGACCATTCCTGAAGGGAAGGCTTGCGTGCTGCTCTTCTATGAGCCTTCTTGTGCCAAATGCCAACTCCTCATCGCCGCCCTGCCTGAACTCTTGGATTCCCTGCGAGCCCCGCTGTCTGTGTATCTGTTCAATTCAGGCTCGGATGCTCAGAGCTGGAAGAAGTTTAGGGAGAATTTTAAGATAAACAATTCTCTGATAAGTCTTTATCATCTTTGGGATCCGGAGGTGGAGTCGGACTTTCAGTTTAAATACGGAGTCACCAGTACCCCTAAGCTTTTCTTTATCGACGATAGCTCTATCATTCAGGGCAGAAGATTGGAGAGGGAATCACTTGGTATGGTACTTCAAATATATGAGTTATACTATGGCCAAAGCAAAAGCGAAAAGTAAAAAGAAAAAAAGTGGATATGACCCCGCTTTCATCCAGAAGGAAAAGCAGGCGCTGAAGCGTCGGCACAGGAAGACCATTTTATTCAATGATAGGGAATTGGCCCTTATCGATGAATACTGTCAGAAGAACAAGATATCTTACAAGTCCGTTATGATGCGCCGCATAATAATGGAAAAGCTTCTGACGGATATGGGGCAGAATCCTCCTACCCTTTTCTAGATTCTCCAGTCAATTGGCTCTTTAGCTATGGAGAGCAGATATGAGTTGGCCTGAGAGAAGGGCTTGCTCCCAAAGAATGCGCCTCTGGCCAGGGGTGAAGGGTGGGCAGCCTCCAATACCAGGTGATGAGAGGAGTCTATTAAATCCCTTTTGGATCTGGCATAGTTGCCCCAAAGCATAAATACTATTCCCTCGTAATTTTTGCTCAGCAGCCTGATAATAGCGTCGGTAAACTGCTCCCATCCAGCCTTGGAATGGCTTGCAGCCTTCCCTTTTTCCACTGTCAGGATGGAATTCAGAAGCAAAACGCCCTGTTCTGCCCAAGGACTCAGGTCTGTATTTCCGCTCCAGGTGATTCCCAGATCTGATTCTAGTTCCTTAAAAATATTCTTCAGCGACGGGGGAGCCTTTACTCCTCTGTTTACGCTAAAGGACAGTCCCATAGCCTGGCCTTCCTCGTGATAGGGGTCCTGTCCCAGAATCACGATCTTGACCTTCTGTGGAGGGCAGAGATCCAAGGCTTTGAATACTTGATTCTTAGGTGGATAGATTACTTTCCCCTGAGTTCTCTGCCTGTCTATGAAAGAGCAAAGCTCTGCGAAGTAGGGTTTTTCGTACTCTTCTCGCAGAGCTTCGTTCCAATTATTGTCAATACTAAGTGTCAAGATTAAAAGATAAAGTCTATTACATCCTGAATGTTCTTCACATAGTGGAAATCGAGACCCTTGATGTAAATCTCCTTGATATCCTCCACGTCTTTTCTGTTATCTTCGCTGATGACTATGGTTTTGACTCCCGCCCTTTTGGCTGCCAGAATCTTCTCCTTGATGCCACCTACAGGCAGAACCTTACCCCTTAAGGTCATTTCTCCGGTCATAGCGATGTGGGATTTGACAGCCTCTCCCCTGAGGGCGCTAACCATAGAGCTTACCAGGGTGATACCTGCTGAAGGGCCGTCCTTAGGGGTTGCCCCTTCCGGAACGTGAACGTGTATGTCCTTCTTAGCAAATTCTTTAGCGCTGAGCTTGGCGATTTGTGGATGAGCTTTGATGAACTGATAGGCTATGGTGGCGGACTCCTTCATCACGTCTCCCAGGTTGCCTGTCATTGTGAGCGCTCCCTTTCCTTCGGATATGGAACTCTCCACGAAGAGAATCTCTCCGCCCATCTGTGTCCAGGCCAATCCCGTTACCACTCCTACCCCCTCGTTGCCTTCCTGCTTGTCATGCATTGCGCTCGGCAGTCCCAGGTATTCCTTCAAATGCGAAGGCTCTATGGTTTTAGGGACATCTTCTCCCATTGCCAATTTTTTCGCAGTCACTCGGGCTATCTTTGCAATCTGTTTTTCCAGATTACGGACTCCGCTTTCGTGGGTATAGTTGTCTATTATTTCTTTCAGGGCCTTAGGGCTGATCTTCAAGAGGCTCTTTGATAGTCCGTGTTCCTGCAACTGCTTAGGTACCAGATATTTCTTAGCAATCTCCATCTTCTCCTCGGCCAGGTATCCGCTCACGTTGATAATCTCCATACGGTCCAGCAGCGCCGGCTGTATAGGAGTGATGCTGTTAGCGGTGGTAAGGAAGAGGACGTTAGAAAGGTCATAGTCCAGATCCAGATAGTTGTCGTGGAAACTGCCGTTCTGCTCCGGATCCAGAGCCTCCAGCAGGGCTGAAGACGGATCCCCCTTGAAGTCCGCGGATAATTTGTCAATTTCATCCAGCACTATGACCGGATTCGAAGTGCCGGCCTTCTTGATGCCATTCAAGATGCGTCCTGGAAGAGCCCCGACATAAGTTTTGCGGTGCCCTCTGATCTCGGCTTCGTCGTGCATACCACCCAGGGCTATTCTGACGTATTTTCTGCCCAGAGCCTTCGCGATGGATTTGCCCAGGGAGGTCTTTCCGACTCCTGGAGGCCCGTAGAGGCAGAGTATAGGGGATTTCATATTCCCCTTAAGTTTCAGAACTGCCAGGTATTCTATGATTCTGTCCTTTACACTGTCCAGACCGTAGTGGTCCTGATTCAGAACCTTCTGGGCGTGCTTGAGGTCCAGATTGTCCTTACTCATCTCGTTCCAAGGCAGGTCCAGCATAAACTCCAGATAGTTATACTGAACGGAGTAGTCTGGAGAGTTAGGGTTGAATTTCTCTAATTTTGTCAATTCCTTTTCGAAAGTGGCCGCCACTTCCTTAGGCCAATTTTTCTTCAGGGACCTTTGGTGAAGTTCGTTCACGTCGTCGCTTCCGTCCATACCAAGCTCCTCCTGTATGGTGCGGAGCTGGCTGTTCAGGAAATACTCCCTCTGCTGCTGATCCATCTCGTGCTTGACTTTCAGGTTCAGTTCCTGCTTGATTTTCAGCAATTGAACCTGGCTGTCCAGGATTCCCAGCAGTTTCATGCCCCTTTCCCTGACATCGTCGATTTGCAGCAGGTCGATTCGGCCTTCGAAGTTGTCGGTATCTATGCTGGTGGCTATGAAGTTTACCAGGAAGTGCAGGTCGTCGATGCCTCTCAGGGCGCCGATTACTTCCCTGCCTGCCATATTGGTGGAGGAAATGATCTGGGAGGCTGAATCCTTCAAGGCGGATATCAGGCCCTTGGTGTCATTGCCGTCCTGTGCCAAAATGTCATTAAGATAACTGACATTGGCCTTTATATAAGGATAGTAATCTATCACGTCGTCCAGTCGGAAGCGCTTGAGTCCCTGGAGGATAGCCGTGAAATTGCCGTCAGGCAAAGGAATGGTCTTGATGATTTTGACCAGGGTTCCGTATCTGTAGAGGTCGTTCTCGTCCGGATCTTCGACGTTAATGTCAATTTGGGGAACGGCTCCTATCAGCAGGTTGTGCTTTTCGGCATCCTGAATCAGTTTGACGGATTTTTCCCTTCCTACCGTAATCGGGAATATGGCCTGTGGAAAGATTACTGAGCCCCTAAGTGCAAGTATAGGAATTACCTGCGACTGTTCGGATTCGTCAAAATTGAGTGGGAAATCTCCCTGAAATACAGGAATGATGCTGATGTCTGAGGGGGAATTTCCTGAAAGTATATCTTTGTCTTTAATCATATGTCGTATTTAAAAAATCGTAGATTCAATAGTAAAACACTGTCAAAATGTCATAAAGTAATAAGTAAGTACTATACGGCAATCTCTATGCCAATCGATGATTAATCTAGAGCCTATATTTTATCCCTTTATAGACTTAAATTAAGGATTTACAAAAATACAATTTTGTTTTATCTAAAAAAATATATAAATTTGCGCTCCATAAAAATTAAACAAACTTATGACTAAAGCAGAACTTGTAAACAGTATCTCAAAAGCCACAGGCATTGAGAAATCTACTACCCTCGCTGTGGTAGAAGCATTTATGGACAGCGTAAAGGATTCTCTTGCAAAGGGTGAGGCAGTGTATCTTCGCGGCTTTGGCAGCTTTATTGTAAAGTACCGCGCCCAGAAGGCAGCCCGAAACATTACAGCTAATACTACTGTAGTTGTTCCAGCTCATGACATTCCTGCTTTCAAACCTTGCGACGAATTCGAAAAACTGGTTCAGGGCAAATAATTTTTTAAACATTTTATAACTATGCCAAACGGTAAGAAGCATAAGCGCCATAAGATGGCTACACACAAACGTAAAAAACGTTTGCGCAAGAACAGACACAAGAAAAAGTAAGTCGCAATTGAGGTCCTCGGTAGTCCGATGGGCCTTTTTGTTTAGTCTATGCCTTTAGAAAACGAAAAGCAGGAAAAGGATCTGGTGGTCTCAGTGGGACCGACCGAGGTCAAACTCGCACTTATGGAAAACCATAAGCTGATCGAGTTTAACAAAGAGTCAAGCCAGGGACACAGCTATTCGGTGGGAGATGTATTTCTCGGAAGAGTAAAGAAAGTCTTGCCTGCCTTGAATGCTGCTTTCGTCGATATCGGTCAGTCTAAGGAGGCATTCATTCATTATCTGGATCTGGGATTGTATTTTAGGGCTTTCGACAGTTTCGTAAAGCAAAGCAATCCTAACCGTGACCTGAAAGCCTTGTATTCCTCCATTCAGATAGGGCCTGCCCTGGAAAAGGAAGGCCACGTGGAGAACGAGCTTAAGGTGGGGCAGATGATAATATGCCAGATAGTCAAGGAACCGATTTCGACCAAGGGGTCACGTTTGACTGCTGAAATTTCATTGGCTGGGCGGAACATTGTACTGCTCCCTTTCGCGCAGAAAGTGAGCGTTTCCCAAAAGATTTCTTCAAAAGAGGAGAAAAAAAGGCTCGAGACGCTGGTAAGAAGCATTCTTCCTAAAAATTATGGGGCGATTATCCGTACCGCATCGGAGGGAAAGAATGCCGCCGTCCTCGTGGCGGAAGCCAAGTCTTTGATTCAGAAGTGGGAGGATTCCTGGAAACAGATAGCCCGCTCCAAGGGAGTGGAGTTGCTTTTCACAGAGTATTCCAAGACTACTACTGTATTGAGAGATCTTCTGAACGATTCATTCTCTAATGTGTATGTGGATGATGAGAAGATCTACGAAGAGACTAGAAAATACATTTCCCTGATTTCTCCGGAGCAGGAAAAGATAGTAAAGCTCTATGAGGGGAAAGAGCCGATTTTCGATCATTTTGAGGTTACTCGCCAAATTAAAAGTTCCTTCGGAAAGGTGGTCCCTATGCGTCAGGGTGCCTACCTGGTCATAGAATCTACGGAGGCTCTGAATGTCATTGACGTCAATAGCGGTATCCGCGCGAAGACTACCGATTACGAACAGAATGTGTTCGATGTGAATAAGATAGCCGCAGAGGAGATCGCTCGACAGCTTAGACTCAGGGATATGGGAGGGATTGTGATAGTGGATTTCATAGATATGGATTCCCAAGAGCACAAAAACGAACTCCACAAGTATATGATGGAACTTATGGCTTCAGACAGGGCCAAGCACAACGTGCTGCCTCTGACAAAATTCGGTTTGATGCAGATAACCCGTCAGAGAATCCGTCCTGTAACAGAGATAGACACTCAGGAGCAATGTCCATTGTGCCACGGCACTGGAAAGATTGCCTCTACGGTGGTGATAGATGAGCAGATAGAAAGGAAGCTTTCCTATTATGTCAGTGAAAAGAAGTGTAGGGACTTTGTCCTTAAGCTTTCTCCTATGCTTGGAGCATACCTGGGCAGGGGAATGTGGAACTCTTATCTGTCCAAGTGGAAAAAGAAGTACAAGTGCAGAATCAAATTGGTGGAAGTGACCGATTATTCCGTCTTGCAATATGAATTCTACAACGAAAAAGAAGAGGCCCTTGATTAGGACCTCTTCTTTTTAAATATTCTGTATCAATTACTGCTCCTCTTCGAGACGGAGGTGCTGAACGTAGATGGCTTTCATCTTAGCCATACGCTTCTTAACTGATGGCTTCTCGAAGTTCTTACGGGCGCGCAGCTCGCGGATAGCTCCTGTCTTTTCGAATTTTCTCTTGAATTTCTTCAGAGCTCTTTCGATATTCTCACCATCTTTTACCGGTACTATAATCATTCCTTAAATCACCCCCTTTTTCTCAAAAATTTGGACTGCAAAGGTAGTGATTTTTTTGAAATTGGCAAATCCTATTTAGATAAAATAATATTTCCTTAGCCAATACTCGAAGAGGGGATCCAGAAGCTGGGCCTTGTCCTTATCCTCGAAGGTGATTATCTCCTTTTTGCACAGGGCTTCCTTGAGGCGTTTGACGTTGGCGGAAGAGTTCAGGGAGTATTTCTTTATGACTTCCGAAGAACTGAATCGGTTTTCTCCGTCCAGAACAGCCTTCAGAAGATTGATTTGGAAAGAGGTGAGGTCGTAAATCGTGGAGATGAACCTGGATTCATGAATGCTTAGCAGCGAAAGTATGCTTTCTGCCACTACGGCTTCGGTGATAAAGCCCCTGCTGAGGCCATCGCAGATGGCGGCGAAATGCTGCAGGTAGTAGATGTTTCCCTGGAGTATTTCATAGACGTGGTCAGCCTGCTGGGCTTCTATCACTTTCCCGCTTACCAAAAAGCCTTTTATCAGGAATCTCTCCGCTTCCTTTATACTGATGGGCTGGAGCTTTATCCTTATGTAATTCCTGAAGAAGAATTTTCTTTTCTCAAAGATCTCTTTCATTCCGTTTACCTGGCTTCCTGTCCATATCCAACTGACATTCTGGTCCAGGGAGGCCTTTTCCATAAGCCGGATGATCTTCTCTCCTCCGCTTACCTTATATAGATTCTGGAACTCGCTGAGAATGATTATCACCCTCTGTCCTGTCATAGCAGCCTTGGTCTGGGCTATGGAAAGCAGGCCCGATATCAGGCTCTCGTCAAAACTTTGGCTCGCGTTATAGGAGAAGTTGAAAAGGGCGGCGAATCTTTTCAGGAAATCTTCTGCGCTTCTGATGCTGAGTAGGGACAGCTCAAATGCCTGATACTTGAGGTCCTTTCCAGGCAAGGAGAAAAGACATTGTTTCAGAAGTGAGGCTTTACCGCTTTTCGGACTTTCGTAGATGGCGACGTTCCTTCCGTCCCTGATAGCTTGTTCCAAGAGCTCCAGTTCCGCCTTGCGGCCCACAAAGGATTTGCCGCTTACTGTCCGGTCGTAGGTAAAGGTAGTTTCCACAGAACAAAAATAGTAAAAAGGATGGTATTATGAAAGACTGAAATAATTTTTGTGGAATAAAGAAAAAGTTCTTATCTTTGCCATCCGTTTTGATGGCCGAGGAGCTATACAAGAGATTACACGGAGTGATCCGCTTCCGGTCGAAACTTTTAAATAAGTTTTATTGTATGTACGCAATCGTAGAAATTGCAGGCCAGCAGTTTAAAGTTGAGGCAGGCCACGAGATCTTCTGCAACCGTCTTCCGGATGCAAAAGGTGCTGCAGTGGAGTTCGACAAAGTGCTCCTCGTAGATAACGAGGGTCAGGTAAGTGTCGGCGCTCCTTACGTGAAGGGTGCAGTGGTTAAGGCTACCGTGCTCGCAGATGATGCAAGAGCTGATAAAGTGCTTGTATTTAAGAAAATCCGTCGCAAAGGATTCGACAAGTGCAACGGACATCGTCAGAAACTCTCTAAGATTCAGATCGCTGAGATTGTACTCGCTTAATTAAAACGAAATTGAATTATGGCACACAAAAAAGGTCAATCAAGTTCAAAGAACGGTCGTGAGTCACAAAGCAAGCGTCTTGGACTCAAGAAATTTGGTGGTGAGACTGTAAAGGCTGGTAACATTATCGTTCGCCAGAGAGGTACAGTTCACAATCCCGACAAGAATGTGGGAATGGGTAAGGATCACACTCTTTACGCTCTCATAGACGGAACAGTGGTTTTCACTCGTAAGAGAGAGAACAAATCATACGTGTCGGTTGTTCCTTTTGAGAACTAATCTCGAAGGAAGGTGGAATACTGGGACTTGCACTCTTCGAGATGAGGGTGTGGGTCCTTTTTCTTTTTGTATTAAACAGTTATAAGATATGCTTACTCTTAAAACACTTCGCGAAAGACCTGAATGGGTAATCGCAAAACTAAAAGTTAAGAATTTTGATGCCGAGCAGATAGTGGGAAGAGTCTTGGAACTGGACGCTCTACGCCGTTCTCTTCAGACCGAGAGTGATTCTCTCCTCGCTGCTCAGAAGCAGAAGGCGGCCCAGATTGGCTCTCTGATGAAACAGAACTTGAAAGAGGAGGCCGAGTCGGTCAAAGCTGAGGTGGCACAGTTGAAAGCTAAATCTACAGAATTGTTGGCCAGAATGGATGCTGCCAGCAGCGAGTTGGAGGAGAAGCTGGTTTTGCTGCCTAACATTCCTTGCGATTTGGTTCCGGAAGGAAAGGGGGCTGAGGATAACCTGGTCGTTAAGATGGGAGGACCTGAGGTGCATCTTCCTGAGGGGGCCCTGCCACATTGGGAACTTGCTAAAAAATATGATATCATAGATTTTGACCTGGGGGTAAAGATTACAGGAGCCGGTTTCCCTGTGTATAAGGGTAAGGGAGCGAAACTCCAGAGGGCTTTGATCAACTTCTTCCTGGATTGTAATACCGAGGCTGGCTACAAGGAGGTGGAGCCTCCTGTAGTGGTTAATAAGGAGTCAGGATTCGGTACAGGCCAGCTTCCTGACAAGGAAGGCCAGATGTACCACGCAGAGGTAGATGACTTTTATCTGGTTCCTACTGCAGAGGTACCTGTGACCAATATCTTCAGAGATGTGATTCTGACTTCCGATCAGATTCCTCAAAGGCTTACTGCCTATACTCCTTGTTTCCGTCGTGAGGCCGGATCCTACGGCAAGGATGTGAGAGGATTGAACCGTCTGCATCAGTTTGACAAGGTGGAGATCGTGCGCGTGGAAAAACCGGAAGACAGCTACGCCGCTTTGGATCAGATGGTGGCTCACGTGGAGAGCATAGTTAATAAACTTGGCTTAAAGTATAGGATTCTTCGTCTGTGCGGTGGGGATATGTCCTTCACTTCAGCCATTACTTACGACTTCGAGTTGTGGAGCGCTGCTCAGGGAAGGTGGCTTGAGATATCTTCTGTCAGCAACTTTGAAACCTATCAGGCTAACCGTCTGCATCTCAGATATAGAGACGAGGAGGGTAAGACTCAGCTGGCGCATACCCTGAACGGCAGTTCTTTGGCTCTGCCTAGAGTGGTGGCCGCCTTGCTTGAGGATAATCAGACGGAGGATGGCATTATCATACCTGAGATTCTCAGACCTTATACCGGATTCGACAAGATTGATTAAAAATCTTAACATATTAGGAATTGACCCCGGAACCAATTTGCTTGGTTTCGGGCTCATTCGTGTAAATGACTTGGGTCGTCCCGAGTTTGTAGATGCCGGAATCCTGGATCTCAGGAAGATCAGGGATCCTTACGAAAAACTCTCCGAGATACGTCGTTATCTCAGTGGGGTGATAGACAACTACTCGCCTGACTGTATGGCAATTGAATCTCCTTTTATGGGGAAGAATGCGCAGGTCATCTTTAAATTGGGCAGGGCTCAGGGGGTGGCATTGGCATTGGCCTTCGAAAGGAATCTGCAGATACACGAATATGCTCCGAGAAAGGCGAAAATCTCCGTTTGTGGAAATGGGGCGGCATCAAAGGAGCAGGTTAGCCTGATGGTGCAGAAAATTCTTGGCATTAAACTTGATAGTTTTCCGCTCGACTCGACAGATGCTTTGGCATTGGCCCTTTGTCATTATTATCAACTCAGCAGCCCCTTATCATCAGTGGGGGGCTCTAAGTCGTGGGAAAATTTTTTAAAAGAGCATCCGGAAAGAGTAAAATAGTGTATATGAAATCAAACCTTAGTTTTTTTCTAGTCTTCATCGGACTATTGATTTGTGGAAGCGCCTCAGCCCAGCAGCGCTATTCCTTGAAGGCATCGATAAAGGATGCCTCTACAGGGGAACAACTTTCTTTTGTGACCGTAGTGGTGGCAAGGCCTGGAGCTGACAAGCCTACTGCCTATGCCTTGAGTGAGGAGGATGGCAGCATTACTGTTACGGGACTCAGGCCTGCAAAGTATTATATCAAGGCAGAGTATCTGGGATATAAGCTCTTTCAGAAGGATTTCGAGATCAAGGATGCTGATTTGGATCTGGGGGAGATTAAATTGGAGCCTGACAGGGAGCAGTTGGATGCCGCAAAGGTATCGGCGGTAGGAAATCCTATCCAGATGAAATCGGATACCATTGCCTTTACCGCATCTTCTGTCAAGACTACCGATAACGATATGCTTGAAGACCTCTTGAAAAAGCTCCCTGGAATAGAGATTTCGGAGGATGGTAGCATTACCCATAACGGAAAAGAGATAAATAAGATTACCATAGATGGCAAGACCTTCTTTCTGGATGATCCGCAATTGGCTTCCAAGAACCTGCCGGCGAAGATAGTGGAGAAGGTTAAGGTCATTGAGAAAAAATCAGACCAGGCTCAATTCACAGGAATAGACGACGGTGAAGAGGAGACCATCATAGACCTCTCCGTGAGGCCTGGTATGTTAAACGGAACATTTGGAAACGCTATGCTCGGAGGCGGACATGACGTGCCTGCAGACGGGCTTAGTGGCGATTATAGATTTCAGGGCGCGGCCTTTGCCGGTAATTTCACCGAGGATACCCAGATTTCTCTCATTCTGAATGCCAATAATACCAACAACCGTGGCTTCCGTGACCTCTCCGGCTCTATGATGTCTGGCATCCGCGGCGGCGGAATGGGTCGCGGCCAGGGTGGCTGGGGCAGCCGCAACGGCATTACTACCTCCTATATGGGAGGAGTGAATGCCGGTGGCAATTTCTTTGATGGCAGGATGGAACTCAGCGGTAACTATCTGTATAATAACAGTACCCAGGAAGTGTTGGAGAATTCCACCAAGACTACCTATTTGGATGACAGTAATCTTATCAGCTCTTCCGATGGAAACAGCCTGACAAACACTGGCGGCCATCGCTTTGGCTTTAGGCTCGAGCATAAGTTCTCTGATAACACTTCCATCATTTTCCAGCCTCAAATCAATTTCGGAGGAGGTGAGTTTACGGAAAACAGCAATGACGCCACCCAGACCTATTATCTGGAATCTGACAAATTTTTCCAGACGAATAGCAGCCAGAAGATTAACAGCGGATATAACCGAAACCTCAGCACTTCCGGTTTTGCTCTGCTTAGGCAAAGGCTCTGGGCCCCTGGTCAGACCATTACCGTTCAGGCCAATTATAATGTCAGTACAAACCGTCTGAACGGCTCCAACTGGTCCTCCACCACTGTTTTTGACGAGGAGGGTTCGGTGAGCGACATCTCTGAGGTGAATCAGAACTATGTTCAGGATCAGAATTCCTACAGTGTTTCCGCGAATGCCACTTTCACTCAGCCACTAGGCGGTAATTTCTATCTGGAAGGAGTCTATGCCTACAGCTGGAACAGGGCTTTTTCTGACAAACTTACCACTGACCCTGAGGGAAATAAGATAGACAGTTACTCGAACAGCATATATAACGAGTATGTGAATCAGGAGATTGGCGCAAATGCCCTGTATCAGGGAGAGGGATTCAGAATTCAGGCAGGATTGGCCATAAAGCCTAACAAGACCAGAAACTACACCACTTCCGGTTCGGATTACGAGGTGGACCTTACGATGCGCCGAAACAATTGGGCGCCTTCGGCAATGATTTTCTTCAATGTCGGGGAGAACGGCAGTTTCAGAACCTTCTATTTCGGAAATTCTGTTCAGCCGAGCACTTCCAAGCTCATTACTGTGGCCGACAATTCGAATCCATTGGCAGTGTCTTTCGGTAATCCTAATCTGACTCCGTATTTCAGTCACGCCATAAGAGGAGATTTCAGATATAATAACAAGAAGAGCTACGCTTCGGTGAATGCCCGCTGGGGGCTAACTGCCAATGATAACCCTATAGTGAACGCCACCTGGTACACCAATGGTATTTCCTATACTATGCCGGTCAACGGCCCTGCAAATTATTCGGCCAATTTCAACGTTCACCTCAATCTGCCTCTCAAGTCTTCCGGCTTTACCTTAATGAATATGACCAGGATAAGTTGGAACAATTCTGCAAACTATGTGGGTAAGGACATAGAGACTTCCAAGTATCTGAAAGAGGACGGCTCTCTGGATTACAATCTTTTCTTCGCTGATTATGATGAAATTCACGGGAAACTGGTAGAGAATTATACCAATTCTTTCGGATTTACTGAAAGAATTGCCGCCAAGTACAGGAATGACGATCTGGAACTCGAGCTTTCGGGAAGAAGTCGTATCAATGCCAGCAATTATACTATAGACGAGATAAAGGATAAGACTCTGACCTTTAACAATCAGATCAGGGCAACTGCTACCTGGACTTGGGACCTGACTGGACTGAGTGCCAAGGGGGAATTCAATTATAACTGGTATGCAGGCTATGCTTCTGCCCAGCCTTCCGAATACGTGCTTAATCTGGAGATTCAGAAAACCGTGTTGAAGAAGGCCGGTACCATAGCTATCAAGGGCTATGACATTTTGGGACAGGCTAAGAACCTGACCGTTACTGATACCTCCAACTATCACACGGAGTCGGTGAACAACACCTTGGGCAGATATATCATTCTCTCCTTTACTTACAGATTTGGGAATTTCGGGGGCAATGGTCATCCGGGCGGTGGCCCTGGTGGCCCTGGCGGCCCTGGATCTCGTCCTCCAATGCGATGATCATGAGCGATAATTTTTCAGAAATACTTGAAAAACACGATATCAGACCGACTGCAGTACGAATTCTCGTGCTGCGGTCAATTGTTGAACATAAGGATACTTTCAGTCTCGCTGACTTGGAATATGAATTGGAAAGCGTGGACCGTTCCAGCATTTTCAGAAGTCTGACTCTCTTTGCCGAGCACCATCTGGTGCACGAGATAGAAGATGGCAGCGGCTCCACAAAGTATTGTTACTGTCATAATGACCACGTCTGTTCCGCCGAGGAATTGCACTGTCATTTTTATTGTGAGAATTGTCACAAGACTTTTTGTTTGGAGAATACCCATATCCCCATAGTTCGTTATCCCGAAGGCTTTGAATTGAAATCCGTGGAATACCTCTTGAAAGGATTATGTCCGGATTGCCATAAAT
>SAMEA3663036__coassemble_623_pt1 | contig 15792 bp, 18 predicted proteins | sample SAMEA3663036__metabat2_low_PE_031 | metagenome-assembled genome bin SAMEA3663036 (sample SAMEA3663036) | pig gut metagenome | biome: pig gut; feature: pig-associated habitat; material: faeces | place: France | collected 2012
CGTCTGCAGGTTCCACCTTGACGGTTTCGGTCTTGCTTCTGCTGCAGGAGATATAGGAGTAAACCGGCTGCTCCACACTCTTGCCTTCTTTCAAGTCGCGAAGCTGGGAGCATAAAAGTTCCCAGTCTATGGCATCCGGATGGTCAAAATTGTGAGCTCTTTTCTCCTCGTCAGTGAGGTCACTGGAGTCCTTGTAATAAGCATCCTGAGGGATAACTACTACTTTTTCGTCTTTCAGTTTGTTCTTAATGGCTTTTACGACAGTAGTCTTGCCGCTGCCGGAGCCACCGGCGATTCCGATTACAAGCATAAGGATTAATATTCTGCGTTTTTAGGTGTTCTAGGGAATGGGATTACGTCGCGGATATTCTGCATACCGGTAATAAAGAGCAGAAGTCTCTCGAAGCCAAGTCCGAAACCACTGTGAGGGCAGCTTCCAAAGCGTCTGGTATCGATGTACCATTCCAGATTCTTCCTGCTCATACCAAGTTCATCTATACGGGCCTCGAGTTTCTGCAGGCTGGCTTCTCTTTCGCTACCTCCGATAATCTCTCCTATCTTAGGGAAGAGAATGTCCATAGCGCGAACGGTCTTGCCGTCTTCGTTCTGCTTCATATAGAAAGCCTTTATATCTTTTGGGTAGTCTGTGAGGATGACCGGTTTTCCGAAATGCTCCTCTACCAGGAATCTTTCGTGCTCGCTCTGCAGGTCTGTCCCCCAATCTACCGGATACTCAAATTTGTGTCCCTTAGCGATAGCCTCTTTCAGAATCTCGATGCCTTCGCCGTAAGGCAGACGGACGAACTCTGTGCCGATGACTCCTTCGAGTCTTTCTATCAGGCTATTGTCATAGCGGTCATTCAGGAACTGAATGTCGTCTCTACAGTTATCCAAGGCATATTTAACCAAGGATTTGATAAAGTCCTCCGCCAAATCCATATTATCCTTGATGTCATAGAAGGCCATTTCAGGCTCTATCATCCAGAATTCAGCCAAGTGGCGTGGAGTATTGGAGTTTTCAGCGCGGAAGGTAGGTCCGAAGGTGTAAATCTCGCCCAAAGCCGTGGCTCCGAGTTCACCCTCGAGCTGTCCGCTCACTGTAAGGTTGGTTTGTTTCCCGAAGAAGTCCTTGCTGAAATCCACTTCACCTTTTTTGTTCTTCGGAACATTGTTCAAATCAAGGGTGGTCACCTGAAACATCTGTCCTGCACCTTCACAGTCCGAAGCGGTGATAAGTGGAGTGTTTAGATAGACGAAGCCCTTGCTATGGAAATACTGGTGAATGGCGAAAGCCATCTGGCTACGCAGACGCAGCACTGCTCCAAAGGTATTAGTCCTTGGGCGCATATGAGCCACTGTTCTAAGATACTCAAAGGAAGTGTCCTTCTTCTGAAGAGGGTAGCGCATAGGGTCACACTCTCCAAGAACTTCCACTTTCTCAGCCCTGATCTCCACAGCCTGGCCTCCTCCCACAGATTCCACCAGTTCTCCGCATACGCTGATGCAGGCGCCTGTACTGATTCTGGATAGTATCTCCGTAGTGTTCTCGTCCTTATTGACAACTATCTGTATATTCTTGATAGTGGAGCCGTCGTTGAGGGCTATGAAAGCTATTTCCTTGTTTCCTCTTTTGGTCCTGACCCAGCCTTTGGCTAGGACTTTCTGACCTGGAGTCATCTGCAACAGGTCTATTACTTTAGAACGCAGTATTTCTTTAGACATTTTTCTTGATTTTAAAAAGCGGTCCTCCTGTTATGGGGGACCGCTCGTATATTACGGACCTTTTTATTCGGCCGGTTTTCTGGTTGAATACATAATCTTGTTCGCAGAGCAGCGACGAAGTTCTTGTTTCACGTCGACTACGATACCCATTCGGACATCCTGGTCAGCCCTGATGCACACTGTCATCAGAGGGCGGTCACCCTCGCTCATAGCCTCACGCTCTGAAGCCACGAAGTCGCGGATGTCATCCTTGGTTTTAAACGAGTCGTTCAGCTGGATGCGGGCATCGGTACCATACTGGGCCTGGAGAGACCTGATAGGAGTTCCGATGTTAATATAGCATGCCAGATCCTTACGGTCGAGCTTAACAGCCTCTGAAGCCTCAGGCACTGTGACTTGAACCTTGTTCTCAGTCTCACGCATCTGAGTGGTAACCATAAAGAAGAACAAGAGCATAAAGACTATATCGGAAAGTGAACCCGAAGAAATTCCAGGAACATCCTTTTTATTGTTACTTCCTCCAAATTTAGACATAATCTTTCCTCCTGTTATCTGCTTGCTTTTACATCCATAGGCTCAGCCTCGGAGATAATCTGAGGTACAGCCTTCTTTACCCAATCCTGCTCATCTTCACTCAGACGAGCGTAGGTCTTGCCGAAATTAGCCATTGCAAATTCGTTACGCAGTTCGTTTACGGCTCTTACGAGTTCGTTCTGAACGGCTATGTAAGCCTTGTAACTCGTACCGCGGTCATTCTGCAGGGAGATCACACCCTTAGATACCGGAACTGTCTTACCCCAGCCTTCGATGAGTTTCATCTCCTTGTCAGGCATATTAGGGTCGTCGTTAGGGTTCGCAAGGAATTCCTTGACCTTATCTTTGAGGAGGGTAATATCTATCTGTTCAGAACCGACCAGAATTCTATCTGATGAGCTGATACGCACGATGATGATGTTACGCCTGTTAATCTTCTGGTCCTCTACCTTCTCGTTAGGATTAGGCATAGGAGGAAGACGGCGTGCCAAACCTGTCTGACTTCCCATAGTAGTAGTCATAAGGAAGTAGCACAGGAGCAGGAATGCGATATCAGCAGTCGAGCTGGAATTGATAGCCGGTGTTTTCTTTTTACCCATAATTACTTAGCCTCTCTTTTATTTCGAATGGCGTTATAGACTTCTCCCACTACGATGGCCAGGATAGCCACAACACCTGCGACGATGGTGAGGTTGATCACTGTATCGGTGAGTTTAAGAGTGCCTGCAGATGGCTGATCGGCAATTCCGATGGCAGGAGCACCTGGCGAAAGCAGATAAACGGCTACGCATATTACTGCCACTCCACCAAGAACACAAAGCGCCTTTACGAGGAACTTCTTATCGTTCTTGATTGATATCCAACCGCCTATGAAGACGATACCGATAAGAGCTACAGCAACCATTACGTAGGCCCAATAAAAGAGCAGATCTACTGACAGCGGGTCGAAACCCTTAGCCCAGCCGAAAATGGCTACGCCTACGCTGACCAGCAAAAGCCCGATCATTATCCACTTAATGATTTTACTATAGTTAGATTTCATTATAAATTATGCTTTGTGTGCTGTAAGAACGTCAATAAGATCTATAGAAGCTTCCTCCATATCGATAGTGATGCTGTCGATCTTAGCGAGGATGTAGTTATAGAATACCTGAAGGATCATAGCTACGATCAAACCTGCAACTGTGGTGATCAAAGCGACTTTCATACCACCGGCCACAACGTTAGGTGAAATATCACCGGCTGCCTGGATAGCATCGAAGGCCTGGATCATACCGATAACGGTTCCAAGGAATCCCAGAGACGGAGCGATGGCGATGAAAAGTGAAATCCAAGAAAGTCCGTTCTCGAGAAGGCTCATCTGGATGGAACCTGAAGAAACCACGTTCTTTTCAACTACGTCGATGCCCTGGTCGTAACGGTCGAGACCGTCATAGAAAATCTTCGCTACAGGACCACGGGTTTTACGGCAAACATCCTTCGCAGCCTCGATACCACCTTCCTGAAGAGCTTTCTCCACTTTGGCTACCAGAGCCTTAGCATTGACTTTGGAGAAAGAAAGATAAAGGATTCTCTCGATAGAAAGTGCAAGACCGATTATAAGACAGATGATGATGAGGGACATAAAGCCTGCACCACCCTCGATGAATTTGGTCTTGAGCGCCTGATGAAGAGGAACTTCACTTTTAACTTTGAATGGGTCAATTTCACCCTCATCGGCAGCTGATACCTCCTCGACTGCAGCTGGTGTAGCCTGCTCGGCTTCCTGTGCTGAAGCTGCCTTAGCGGAGAAGACCAGAATGGTCATTGCTGCCAAAAACATTGAAATCTTTTTCATAACTGTTTTTGATGTGTTTTTAATTAATGAATTTTATCTGTTTCGTATTATTTTCAAAAATCGATGCAAGATAACAAAAAAAAGCGGTACTAAAAAATTATTCTGCTATAATAAGGAAAAAAGTCTAAGCGCGTTTGCTGTCGTTCTTTCCGCCACTTCTTCTATGCCAATCCCTTTGATATCAGCCACTTTCTGCGCTATAATCGGGATATTCGCGCTCTCGTTCCGCTGCCCTCTCTTTGGAGTGGGGCTGAGATAAGGCGCGTCCGTCTCCAGGACTATCTGAGCCAAGTCTATGTCCTCCAGTTCTTTAGCTATTCCTGCGTTCTTAAAGGTGAGCACCCCTCCTATCCCCACGCTCCATTCTCCATAGTTGCGGAGTCTGCGAAGGGTCTGCGCCGAGCCGCTGAAAGCGTGCAGGTTTCCCCTCAGTCCCAGCCCCTTGCAGGCTTCCATCGCTTTGAAAAAGTCCTCCGTGGCATCCCTCAGGTGCACGTTTACAGGAAGATTCTTTTTCGAGGCCAATTCCAGTTGCGTCACGAAGACATCCATCTGCTCCTTCGCGAATTCTGTGCTGAAGTGATAGTCCAGGCCCACTTCCCCTATGGCCACCACTCCGCCCTCTTCGCTCAGGGAAAAGACTTTGTCCAGTTCTTCCTGCCAATTCTCTTTTACCGAGCCTGGGTAGAGTCCCAGCATAGGGTATAGAACCCCCTCGTGTTTCGCGCACAGGGCCCTCATCGCATCCCTTTCTCCGGAATCCACATCTGCCATTAGCATCTTGAACACTCCCGCCTTCAAGGCCCTCTCTATCACTTCCTCCTCTTCTGAGTGGAAGGCTTCGTCACTGATATGAGTATGAGTATCTATAAAGTTCATTCTACAATTTTAAGCATTTTTTGCGAGAATAGTGCAGTTCTGCATCAGGTCTATCTGGATAAAAGAGTCTTTTTGCAGCATAGTGCACAGGCTAAGTGTCCTGGGATAGGTCAAGTCACAGTCAAAGGCCAGGTCTTCCAGGTTGATTCCCTTCCTTTTCTCTATGCTTCGAGCCAGGGAGAGAAGGTCCTCCAACATCTCCACAGGCAGCCTCTGGTAGTACTTTTCTACCCCTTCGGCAAAACTCCCCCTGGGACTGTAGATTCTTCTTCCCAGTCCAAGTCTGGCTCCAAGGCTCTGAATATTCGAGATGGGCTCGGCTATTTTCTCCTCCAGCAGATTGTTACAGCCCTGGGATCGCAGGTCGTCGATCCTTCCCTGAAGTGCATATACATCCCTTCCATAAGAAAAGGCGGTACGTGCGGTAATCAGCCCGCCTCCGTGCTTGCGCGATTCTATGAGTATGGTCGAGGAGGAGAGTCCGGCTATTATCCGGTTTCTTCTTAAGAAGTTCCCCTTTGTCACCGGATATCCTGGAGGAAAATCACTTAACAGGGCGCAGTTCGGGCTATTCCTTATCTTTTCGGCCAATTCCCAATGCCCCGCAGGGGCCACTTCATTTATCCCGCAAGGCAGCACCGCCAGGGTGGGAATGCCGAAACTTAAGGCTGCCTTGTGGGCTAGCGAGTCCACTCCCAGGGCAAGCCCGCTCACTATGCTGGCCCTATTGGGGCAGTCTGCTATGGCCTGGATGATTTTCGGACACCATTCTCTGCCATAAGTGGAAATGTCCCTGGTGCCCACAACTGAAATCATAGGAAAGGCAAAGAAGTCTGAGGGTTTCGAACAGCTTTTGTAATATAGTCCCAAAGGGGCATCCTCACACTCTTTGAGAGATAGGGGATAATCCTCGTCCTCTATGCAGATGAAGTCTGCCCCATTAGCCCTCAGCCAATCATATTCTCTAAGACTATTCTCAAACTCCTCATTACTGAGTTTTCCCAGATAGTCCGGATGTTTGTAAAGCAGGGCATTTCTCTCATCTTCGGACAAGGCGAAAAGGGCTCCGATGGAGCCCGTTTTCCCTAAGAGTTCATAAGCAATTCTCGGATTGAATCCGAAAGCTCGGTTGAGCGTAATCGCCCCAGCCGTGACCGGAAGATTTGAAGCATTCATAGTTCATTGTGATTAAAAAGTTTAGTTATCTGATCTGTATCTGAGTTTTCGCTCTACAAGTTCTATTATTTCTGTCAGTTTCTCATCACTCTGAGCGCAGATGTTAAGAATACAGAGAATTCCGCTCTTTATCTCTATGCACATCAGCCTCATAGGGGAGTCGTCCTCGCAGAGGGCCTCAAAGCCATAGGCTTTCTTTCCGGCAAAAGGCCACTCTGTGATAGGGTCGAAGTCCTCCGGATCCGTCTCGTCAAAGCCCACGGTATCTACGTAATTGGCCAGAGCTTCGTCTGCGGCGGTGGTGTCCGAAGGCATAGCTCCGGAATAGAGATCCACTATGGCTATGTCTTTTTGAGCCTTGTCGTCCGGCAGGTGACATTCGATGTGAGTCACCTCAGTTCCGTCCACTTCGATATAAGTGCTTTCCTCTTTTTCCCAGGCTCCCGGGAGGTCAAGGGATATCTTGTATTTTGACATAAGTCTAAAGTATCAGCATGGCATCCCCGTAAGGGCCGAATTTGTAATCCCCTTCCAAAGCCAGTTTGTAGGCCTTCATCACCTTGTCGAAACCTCCAAAGGCAGCCACAGACATCAGCATAGTGGATTCTGGGAGGTGAAAGTTAGAGATGTAGGCGTCCGGAATGGAGAACTCGTATGGAGGGAAGATGAATTTGTTAGTCCAGGTGTCCGTAGGTCTAACCTCGTGTTCTGTAGTTACATAGGTCTCCAGAGCCCTGGCCACCGTAACGCCTACGGCTACCACCTTGTGATGGGCCCGCTTAGCCTTGTTGATGGTCTCGGCGGCTTCTTCGGAGATAATCATTCTCTCACAATCCATCTTATGCTTCGAGAGATCTTCTACGTCCACTTCACGGAAATGTCCTATGCCCATATGGACTGTTATGAAGGTCTTGTCTATGTCTTTGAGAATCATTCTGTTGAACAACTCCCTGGAGAAATGAAGTCCGGCTGCCGGAGCGCTGACCGCTCCTTCGTGTTTGGCAAAGATGGTCTGGTAGTTGGTAACGTCGCTCTCGTCTGGATGCTCCTTTACCCATTCCGGAACAGGCGTTTCTCCCAGGGCGAAGAGGTCTTTTTTGAATTCCTCGTAAGGCCCGTCATAGAGGAAACGCAGGGTTCTGCCCCTGGAGGTGGTGTTGTCTATGACTTCAGCCACCATAGAGTCGTCGTCTCCGAAATACAGTTTGTTTCCTATCCTTATCTTTCTGGCAGGCTCTACGATTACGTCCCAGAGTTTCTGCTCAGGGTTAAGTTCCCTTAGCAGGAAGACCATTATGTCGGCTTCTGTTTTCTCTTTCTTTCCGAAAAGTCTGGCAGGAAAGACCTTGGTGTCATTCAGCACGAAGAGGTCTCCTTTGCCGAAATAATCGATTACGTCCTTGAAGAGTCTGTGTTCAATCTCCCCAGTGTCCTTATGCAGGACCATCAGTTTGCACTCGTCTCTCCAATAGCTGGGTTCTTTCGCGATTTTCTCTTTTGGAAGTTCAAAATTAAATTGAGAAAGTTTCATATTATATAATTCTTTTCTTCAGAGTCAAGTATTATATATACGATAAGTTTCATAAAAAAGTTTCAAGGCTCGCTTACTTTATGTTCATAAGTATGCGTCTTTCGTTAGGATGCAGGTTGTTACACCTTCTGCCCAGGTTGTTCACAAAGCCCAGAGGCTGCCCTTGATAGCTAACTACATTGAAACCCAGAGGGGCTTGCGGGAAGCACAGGCTGTCGTGGTGGAGATATTCCAGGGCCTGCTCCAGGCTCAGGTCTATCTGCGGATATTCGTGTTCATAGCTCAGGCTCAAGGCGTAATCCGAATCCGGCACGAACTTCTGTCCTTTCATCTCTCCCTTATGCACTCCGAAGCGCAGGGGCCTGATGGACTCGAACTTTCGGGAAGCCTGAGGGCAAGGGGAGCACTTGACAAGGGAACCAACCCATTGGCCTTCTCCTTCCACGACTCCGGCCCGCAGAAGATGCCCGTATTCGCTCAGCTCCACGCCCAGCTGCGGGAATTCGTCCTCCGGCGCGATAATGCTCCCTCCCAGATTCTCTGCCGCCCAGAGCAGGTTGTCATCGTTTTCGCACTTCTCGTAGGTGCAGGTCGAATATATAAGTATGCCGCCTTCCTTAAGCGAAGGCCATATGTCTGCCAATATCCTTTTCTGTCTGGCGCAGCATAGTTGGACGGTCTGCTCGGACCACTCCTTCACTGCCCTTTCATCTTTTCTGAACATTCCCTCGCCGCTGCAGGGCACGTCTGCCACTATGATGTCAAAAAAGCCTGCCAATTCTCCCAATACCGCCGGATCTACACTGCTCACGAACACCTGAGGGTCTCCCCAGAGGCTGATGTTCGAGGCCAGCACCCTCGCCCTTTCCTTCATCACCTCATTGCTCACCAGCAGGAAATCGTCCCCGTAGCGTTCCCTGAGCGAGGCCGCCAGATCGGTGCTTTTCCCTCCTGGAGCTGCGCAGAGATCCAGTACCTTGATTCCTTTTCGGCCAATTCTATCCAGTGCCTTGCGGAAGATATGTCCCACGTACATCGCCGAGGCATCCTGCACATAGTAGCAACCGGCGTGGAAAAGAGGATCCAGGGTAAAGACAGGTCTTTCATCCAGGAGCCTTCCGTATGGACTCCAGGTTATGGCTCGGCCTTCGGGCCCAAGCAGGCCCTTGAAAGGGTTCAGTCTAACGGCTGTGCTCGACGAGTTCATCCACCACCTTGTTAAGAGCCTCGGTAATTTTGCCGCCTAGCATCATCTTCATTATTCCGTTCAACTCGGCCTGCACTTCTATATAAAATTCGGTGAAAAGGGAATCTTTCTTATCGAAATGGAATTGAATCGCGAAATTGAAAGGGGAGTCATAGGAGACCAGAGCTATCTTCGAATATGGACAGCGCTCTTCCACCCTAAGTCCGAAACTCATCCCTTTAGCGCTGAATTTTATCTGGTCAAATTCGGCTTCAACGCTGATGTCTTCCACATTCTGTGGAATCATATTCTTGAAATTGCGAAGGTCCGTGAAATTCATATACAGCATCTCGCAGGGACACTTCACAAGCCCGTGCTTGCTGGAGTATTGTGCTGACATTATTTTTTCTTATTTTTGCCGCAAATATAAGAATTTTTTATGCACAAGATATACTTCGAGAACAGATGTATAATAATCTGTGAGCCTGTAGATGATAGCCTCTCTGATTCGAATGCCGTAATATTTCACCCGGGGAGCCGCATAGACTTATCCACTTTCGCCAGGATGTTCGAGCAGACCGACTCCCTTTCGAAAATCTATATCCCATCAGAGGATACCGAAGGGGTGTACAGGAGTATCTGTGCAGAGTTCAAGGAGGTAAATGCAGCCGGAGGCCTGGTAGTGAACCGCAGAGGAGATTATCTGCTGATAAAGAGAAACGACAAATGGGACCTGCCCAAGGGACATCAGGACCCGGGAGAGGATATCCAAGTCACAGCCCTCAGGGAAGTGGAGGAAGAGACCGGGGTGGGGGAATTGGAGTTGGGAGAACTCATCTGTGTCACCGATCACTGCTATCTCAGGGATGGAATCTGGCACCTTAAGCATACCTGGTGGTATGGGATGTTATACACTGCTCCGGTGGATTTGATTCCTCAAAGGGAAGAGGATATCAGTAAGGCTGCCTGGGTGGCCAAAAGCAGTTTGCCACCTTTCTTGAAAAACACTTACCCTTCTATTCTGGAGGTCTTCAGAGAGTCTCGCCTTTAGTGGTCAGCGCAGGGTCTATCCTGGCAATACGGCGCGTAGGAAGCAAGGTCAGAAGCATTATCGCCAGCCAGGCGATAAGATTGGCAATCAGTATCCCGAGCAGGTCTATGTGCACAGGAACGAAGGATACGAAGTAATTCTGAGGGTTCAGTTTCAGCAGATGAGTTGCGCTCTGGAAGGCGCAAAGCAGCAGGGCGGCCAGGTTTCCGAGCAGCAGTCCGCGGATGGTGGAGGAGGATACCAGCCGCAGGAAACTCCGGCTTAGGGCGGAGGAACTCATTCCCAGGGTTTTGAGTAGTCCTATGGTGGAGCTGCTGCGCATTATGAAGATCAGGAAGGCGGAGATGGTGTTGAAAGCCGCGACCACGCACATCAGAAGCAGGATGATAAGGACATTGGCATTCAATATCTCGAGCCAATCGTAAAGGGCGGGGAATTCGCGGGCGCTGCTGCTGTATATCAGACCGCTGGCGTTCGCAAAGTCTATGGCGCAGCTCTCGATGGCTCGTTTGTCACGGAAGGGCCTGGCAAGTCTTATCTCCATACAATCAGCCTGATCTGCAGGGATTTTCTTTATTCTCTGAAGGCTTTCCAGACTGAGGAATGCGATGCACTGGTTCTGGTCCAGAATGGCTGAGTCTTCGTAGACGTCGTTTATGAGGAAGCGGCGGACCTTAGCCCTGTCAGTTATGAAATAGGCCGTGAGGGTGTCGCCTTGCTTGAGATTAAGTTTTCTGGCCAGGCTGGAGGGAATGCTGCTGCAGTTTTCGTCCTTTATCTCGGGGCTGCTGCGAAAGAGCAGGCCTTGCATCTGAGAGCCGGCTTGAACCAGGGAGGCTTGGTAGATGGCGGGGCTGATGGAGGCTATCCTAGGGTCCTTGGAGAGACTTTCAAGTCTGGGGTCGTCTATCTTTATGCTTCCGTCGTCGCTGAGCCTTATCTCGGCATAATACTTTGATATACTGTTATATATCTCTTCCTTGAAACCTGAGAGTATGCATACGGCGAGTACTATCACAAAGGCTGAGACCGCCGTGGCGACCAGCGAAACCCTGCTTTTGAAACTGAGTCTGGAGGCTATGAATTTGCTCGCACTCATTACTTGTTAGCCTGTCTGTTAATGTTAGGCGAGATGTAGAAAGGCCAGAAGATTCCGAGTTTGAGACTAGGGGTGAAACCGGTGGTGACTATGTGGCGATGGGCGCTGAAATAGTCGGCGTGATCCATTGGCCAGCCTGCTCCCAGGTTTTGGGCTTTGATGAAGATGCAGCAGGTCTTCCATTGGACATTCACGAAAAGGTCGAAGAATGGGCCGTTATTATACTGCCACTCGTTTTGATTGGCGAAGGTGCCAGTGATGTAATTCCATTGAGGACTGTACCATTTGCTGTTCCACCATCCGTTGAGGCCTATCTGCATATCCATCACCCCTGGCTGAATAGGCAACTGTATGAAATACTTGAGGTTAAGGGCCAAGCTAGGCAGAGGCAGGGCGCTCTGGTCGGAGGAGTATTGGGCCAGAATGCGGTTATCCAGGTGCAGTAAGTTCCAGAAGACGAATTCTTTCCTTAAGCTGGCGCTGAGAACCGAGATAGGATCGGCGCTCTGCTGGACAAGCCCGTTTGTATTATAATAGGTATAATTGTTCAGAATTGCGTACCCTGCATCCAGGGAGAATTTCCAATGCGGAATGTCCATATAGAGCTCCGCCTTGCTGACACTGTTCTTCTCCAGGGAATTGTCCCAGCGGAAGAGTTCATTCACGTTAGAGTAGAAATGTCTTTCGTAGAATTCCGGAAGCAGTATGCTGGTGCTCAATTTGGCTCCCAATTTGAGAGGTGAGGTTTTGGCTTTGCGGAATGGATAGAAGCGGGAGTCAAAGCCTATGCTGGCCTCAAAGTCACCGGCCCTTCGTCCCGCGAAGCTAAGTCTAGCCTTGGCCTTCCAATCGAAGGCTTTCCCTATGCCTCCGCTCACTCCGGCGTAGGCGTAGAGGTCGTTTTCAAGGGTGGATAGGGTGTCGCTGGCGCTGACATTGTGGAATTTGTCCACGCGGTCTCCGATTCCCAAGTCCATCTTAGAGATAAAGGACTCTTCTGTCCAAGGTTGTAATCTGATATAGAGTTTGTTATCCAGGACTTTTCGGCCAATTGTGTCAGTAAGGCTGCCGTTTTTGAAACGCCTTCCGTAGCTGCTGTATTCCAGGGCGTGCCCTATGAAGGCGGTGGTGATGTTCTCGCTGGCCACATAAGTGCTGTCCTTCGCAAGTCTCATCTCATTTATGAAATTGAAAGGAATGCGGAGTTGCTGGTCCAGGTAGAATGTGTTTTTCTTTACAGCTGATGACGCGTTGGTCATAGCTACTTTTACCTCTCTGGATTCTATGGTGGTGTCCCTGATTTCTCTCAGGTCCACTATGCCTCCGTTCTCTCCCATAGAGATGCTGTTACTTATGTATCCTGTGTTAAGCAGGTATTTTTTACCTAAGTAGTTGACTCCGAAACCGAAGGTCTTGTTAGCCGTCTTTTCGTTAGTGAGGATGCCGCCGCCACCCCATTTTTCGTAGAGTATGCTGAAGTTTAACTCCGGAGTGATGTTCTGTGTGCTGAGGAAGTGGATGTTATCCGATTCCTTCTCGTCTCCTGCCATCAGGGTGCCGAAATAGGCCAGCTCGGTGTGTGGGGTCTTGGAATTGTATTGAATGAAATTCTCCGGAGTGTAGGACCAGACACCGTAGGAGTCCCAGAAGCCAGTGCCGCTGTATTTTTCTCTTTTGAAGAAGTTATAGCTCTGTACAGGGGAGCCGGCTACTCCCAGCCAGGTGGCATTCACGTCCTTTCTCTGAAAGTCGTAGTCGTAGAAGTGATAGTTGAAACTGCTGTCCGGAACATAGACATTAAGGTCCTGAAAGTCTCTGTCCGCTGTCCAGGCTATGATGCGCTTGTAGTGCATAGTGTCAGCTATCGCATAAGTGTCCAGAATGCGGGGAGTGTTCTTGGTAATGCTGTCCTTAATGGCCTGTTTCTCATCCTTGATGGCTTGCAGGCTGTCAGCCTTGGCCTTTTTTCGGAGTTCTTTCTGCTCGAAGTCGTATTTTTTCTTCTCCTCTTTCGTCAGGGAGGCGTACCAGGCTTCAAAAGCGGCTTTGGCTCTGAAAATCGAATCCACTTTATACAGGGAGTCTAGCTTGATGGCTTCGCAGAGCATCAGGGAGTCTCCGCTGGCTCTAAGTGAGTCACTGACTTGCCTGTGGGTCAGGGAGTCTATCAGGGCTACGTAGTATTTGTATCTGAACGGGTCCAGCTCCTTTAAGGAGTCGGGAGCTACTATGGTGTCTCTGGCAGTGAGATGTCTGATAGTGTCCACTTCTTCAGGCTTGTCGAAGATAAGGGAGTCGGAGCCTCCCAGGAGGCTGTCCGCTATGCTGAGTGTCTCGTAGTTGCCCACCCTGCGGGCTTTGTAATTATCCTTTGGGTAGATGACAGTATCCGGAGCAGCTATCTCCGAAGGGGAAAAACTCATAGGCCCTGCCGCCATCTCCGAGGCGAGGGATGTGATGATGCAGGCCGACAGAAGGGTCGGAAAGAGTATTTTGCCTGTGAATCTCATTCAGTGATCAAGTAAATGTCGTCTCCTTTCTGACTGAAGTGATAACGCTCTCTGGCATAAGTCTCCAGGGAATCCCTGTTTTCAGTCAAAAGCTTATACTGTCTGTCAAGTTCCTCTATCTTTTTCTTGTTAGCTGCTATCTCCTTATTCTGTCTGGAGATTGTGAGTTCAGCCTTTATCCACTGAAAGACATTGTCTTTCTTTATGCAGAGAAAAAGCAGGGCCAGGCAGCTTGCAACTATGAGTACGCGCATAAAGGAACGCTCTTCCTTTCGGTTCCCGTCCTGTTTTTTGTCCCAAATATGCTTCATAATGCCCATAATTGCGCAAATTTAACTAAATTTGCCGAGTTCTAAAAAAGAAAATGATGAAACCGACACTTCTTGTACTCGCTGCCGGAATGGGTAGCAGATATGGTGGTTTGAAACAGATGGATGGACTTGGCCCATCCGGAGAGACCATTATCGATTATTCGATTTTTGATGCCGTTGAGGCTGGATTTGGAAAAGTTGTCTATATAGTTCGCGAGTATTTCCGCGAGCAGATGGAGCAGAGTGTAAGGGAGAAATACAAGTCTGTCAAATGCCTGGACGGCTCTCCTCTGGAATTTGAATTTGTGACTCAGGAGTTGAATAAGATTCCTGAGGGCTTTAGCCTTAATCCTCAGAGGGAGAAGCCTTGGGGTACGGCTCACGCCGTATTGATGGCCAAAGATGCCATTCACGAGCCTTTCGTGGTGATTAACGGGGATGATTTCTACGGTAAGGAGTCCTTTAAGATAGCCGCCCGCTGGTGTGCTTCCCACGAGAATACTTCAGGAGTATATGCCATCGTGGGCTTCGAGGTGGATAAAACCCTTTCTGAGTCTGGTGGCGTGTCCAGGGGCATATGCAGTTACACTTCCCAGGGAAAACTTACCGATGTAGTTGAACATCATAATGTTATGTTTGACCCTGACGGAGTTCTCAGGGCTGACAATTCCGAGACTTCCCTTCGTGTGGAGATTAAGCCTAAGGATCTCTGTTCTATGAATATGTGGTGTTTCACTCCGGACTTTTTCTCTAAGACTGAGGCCCTTTTCGTAGATTTCCTTAAGGAGAACGGAATGGAGCTTAAGAAGAACGGAATGGAGCTTAAGAAGGAGTTCTATATCCCATTTGTGGTGGATTACTTGATCAAGCACGGTGAGCAGGAGTGTGATGTGATCAGTTCTCCGGAGCGTTGGTTTGGCGTGACCTTTAAGGAGGATAGGCCTCTTGTGGTCGCCAAGTTTGCCCAACTCGCCGAGCAGGGAGTATATCCTACACCTTTATATAAATAGCGCCGTATATTATGACCAAATCATTTAAAGGTGTTTGGATTCCTAAATGGGGAGAGATGATACTAATCATAGTGCTCTTCATTTTAGGGGTAGTATGCTCCTCTTTGCTAGCTGGAATACTGATGAATCTGGGTGTGGGGCAGGATTTGTTGATGCTGCTCACATATCCGCTGATGTTCCTCTTTGTCTTTATCTATTTCTGTATCAGGAACGCCAGCTCCAAGGTCTATCGTACTGAATTATCTGTTCCTGTCGGCAAAACAGGAGTCTGTGGCTCCTGGTGGCTATTCTCACCTTTGCCGCCTCCTTTGTAATGGATGCAGTGAATGAGGCGATGCCACCTATGCCGGAGTGGTTGATGCAGGCTCTATCTTCTGCTACAGGGGGGAACTTTATCATCAACTTCCTGAGCGTTGCAGTCCTGGCTCCGCTTTTGGAGGAGTGGCTTTGCAGGGGCTTGATAATGAGAACTTTGTATCGTAATGGAGTAAAAGCCTTCTGGGCCATCGTACTCTCAGCCCTTTTCTTCGCCCTTATTCACGGTAATCCTTGGCAGGCTATTCCGGCCTTCGCCCTGGGCTGTCTTTTCGGCTATGTATATTATAAGACCGGTAATCTCTGGCTCTGCATCCTGATGCATTTCACAAATAATTTCACCAGTCTGATGATAAGTCAGATAGAAGAGGTTCCTGATACTGCCACCTGGCTTAGCATAATGCCTCAGGGCTGTTACTGGGTGCTATTTGTGGTCTTTATTCTCACTTTGATACTGGGCGTAAGTCAGATAAGCCGCTTCGACGTTATGAACTCTCAGGATATCAGCACCCCCTCTCAAGGCTAAGAGGTGATAGTATTCGGTATTGCCTTCGGTAAATCTCTTATCGGCTGCTCCTATCAGAATGGGGTGGCCGAATTTTTTCAGCAGGGGCAGTTTCTCGATAATCTC
>SAMEA3663036__coassemble_638_pt1 | contig 15328 bp, 19 predicted proteins | sample SAMEA3663036__metabat2_low_PE_031 | metagenome-assembled genome bin SAMEA3663036 (sample SAMEA3663036) | pig gut metagenome | biome: pig gut; feature: pig-associated habitat; material: faeces | place: France | collected 2012
GAATGCCGTCTTATATATGTGGCACCCTGGGACTATGGGAGGCCAAGCCGCCTATAATCTGCTATGGGGAGTGTCGAATCCTTCGGGAAAACTGCCTGTGACTTTCCCTAGAAATGAGGGGCAGATACCTATTTATTATAACCATAAACACACCAGCCATATAGCCAAGGGAACTGAGGGTAATCTCGACAGTGTTCCCAGAGAAAAGCCTCAGTCAGTTATGGGGCATACTTCCTCCTATCTGGATGTGGCTCCGACTCCACTCCTGCCATTTGGCTTCGGGCTTTCCTATACGACTTTTGAGTTGAGTAATCTCAGAGTTGAAAATCCGGTGCTTTCTGACTCGGAGGCTGTAGTGTTCTATGTCGATGTAAAGAATACGGGCGACAGGGAAGGCTGCGAGGTGGTACAGGCCTATGTCGGTCGTAAAACTGCTTCGACCACTCGCCCGATGAAGGAATTGAAGGCCTATGAACGGGTGAGCCTCAAGGCAGGGGAGAGCAAAACTCTCAGGCTGGAAATACCGGCGGAGAGTCTGGCATTCTGCAGAAAGGATATGAGTTGGGGGACTGAGCCAGGCAATTATGTCCTGACCGTGGGAACTTCAAGCGAAGGTGGTCTGCGCTCTTATTTCAAATTGGAAAAATAACCACATAATTTTTTATAACAATGAAGCAAACATTTGAATCATTTCAGAAGAAAGCCTATGTGGCTCCTGAAATACAAGCTCTGATACTGCATCCTCAGGCAGTACTCTGTTTATCTAATCAACAAGAGACTCTTAGCAGTCCGGATGACTGGGGAGAAGGTAACATAAGCTGGTTTTAATGGCCTTTAAAAATTGTGACATTATGAAAAATGCATTTTATATTATGATTATGGCTGCTTTGGTGGCTGCCGTATCGTGTCAGAAGACAGAAATCCTCCCTTCTGAAAAAGAGGAGTCCCAAGTAGTGCTTTATGCTAACGAGACTTCTTCCAAAACCCTTCTTTCCGCTGATTTTAAAGTGACTTGGGCTGATGGGGACAACTTGACGGTTTTCAATGCAGAAGCGGGAAGCAGTACTTATTCCGACAACTGCAGTTTTACCATTACAGATCATGCTAGTGGAAAATTTGTCAAGGATGCCGATGACAAGAAATTGGTTTCGGGGGGGGTAGCTTTTATGACTGGTATGTCTGCTATCCTTATATGCAGTATGCCTCTACGCCTGGTGGAACCAAGGGTTATACTGTGGCTCTGGCTCCTAAGCAGGTAGGTTATGGAAATAACAATCACGTGGCAGCTAATGATATCCTGGCAGGAAAGGCTCTTGCTGTCGCTGATGGTACTGCTCCGAATGTCAGACTTCATCACGTAGGAACACTTTTAAAGTTTACAGTAGAAAATAATTCCGGCAAGGCTTCTACTATTACAGGTCTTAGCCTGGATGCTTCTGAGGGTGAAAGCTATATCACAGGTTCCTTCTCGATGAATTGGGGAGAAGACGGAGTGGATCCCGCTTTGGATGCCACTCAGATGGGTAGTGCCAAGTCTTATACCTGTGCTCTTGAGATTGTCCAGAATAATGGAACTGAAGAAGCTCCTGATTATCACCCTATAGAGACAACTGTCGAAAACGGGGAGAGTGTGGATCTCTATATGGTCGTAGCTCCGTTTACAATCCCTGCCGGCAAGTCTATTAAACTTACTGTCAGTGGTTCTGCCGGAACTGCCACTCTTACTAAGACTTTCTCCTCAGAGGCTAAGTTCACAGCTGGGACTTATAATACGGCCACTCTTCTTTATGAGCCTGTAAATGTGGTGTTTACAGAGACTTTTGGAGCAAATACGGTCGCTTCTGGAAGTATTTCTTCTTATAACAAATTCGGTCTTACTACTGCAAATGAGGCGGATAAGGCAGCTTATTCTTATTCTGTAACCGGAAATGCCTCCATTGCAGCAGGAACAAATAAGAATAAGATTAATAACCCGAATTACTACGGAAGCGTTATCGACGGTGCAGCGGTCAAACTTCCAGCCGGCTCTGCCACAACTGCTAATTCCGCTCTATTCATTAAGGGAATAACAGTTAAAGCTAACACTACTTATATCTTCAAATATAATAAGTCTAAGGGCTCACTGTCAGGGACGGGAGAATACAATACCACTACTGTATTCAAATACAGAGCGAATGGAACGACTACCTGGACTTCAGTCAATCCTACGACTGAGGCAGGGACGATTAGCCAGGAGTTCACCACCGGTGACTATACAATTCTTGATCTCGGAGTCGAGGCCACAGACAGAAATCCTGAAGGAACCATCACTTATTATCCTGCCCTCGACCTCTACCAACTGATAGAGAAATAATGCTGTTCAAAATTCGGGAACAGCCTCTCCTCAGATTGTGGCCGATATCGAGCTTTTGACCTAAGCTGGCCTCGGCATCTATTCCATATAGATAGCTGGACAGCTGGAAATATCGGCTGGTAAAGGGTATCCCGTGCTAATGTTCATAAATGACAGTTTCTTTATAATCCTGTGAGAGACTGTCATTTATCTTGTTAGGATTATTAAACAACAGCCCCTAGATTAACAAAAATTAACCTACTGGTTGATTTTTCAAATTTCTTTACTATCTTTGTACGATAAACCTACAGGTTGATTATGGAGTTTGATATCTTATACCCGGAGAGGAGAAAAGATGCATTTGATGCAGACTGTGTGATTGCAGCGGTATTTTTTGACGAAGATGAACTGCTTTCATTCGGCGTCAAAAGTGACTCACTTGAATTGGATGATGCATTTTACGACTACAACCAGTTCGAGAAAGCCTTTGAATTATGGTCGTCTCCACAATACCTGAGTGACTTTTATGATCAATTCAAATCATTCTTTCAAGCAGAGTATTGGCACGACATTTCAGAAGACACGTTCCTGTCAGAGGTTAGTAAATCACTTAACACCATCAGGAAGACGATACTCTCAGCGATGGAGAACAACACATTCTACGAACTGATCGAACCATTGCAGCCTGAGGAAGAGGAAAGCAGAATCTACGAGAGCATAAGAGTGAAACTAAAGCAAGGAACCATCATAGGCCACCACCCATTCCGATTCTATGCAATTGAGATCGAGGAGAAGAAATGCTACCTCATCACAGGGGCCACAATCAAGGTTCACAAAGATATGAAGAAAGCAGGCAACACCGAGATTGAGCTAAAGAAACTTGAGCATACCCTGCAGCACTTACAAGAGAAAGGCTTGGATACAAAAGACACCTTCGTAACACAGGCCCTTTAACAGAGAAAAATAAAACACTTATAACAATTCAACAACACAACGACTATGCGTGCACGTGTAAAGCCATCAACAACTTGGATCTCAAAATCAAAGTCAGAGATTGAGAACGAGGAAGAGCTCCTTGCATGCAGGAGAATCATCCTCAAGATTGTCCGTTATATGAAGGACAACAAAATGAATCAGAAAGACCTCGCCGAAAAATTGAATGTATCCCCACAATACATCAACAAACTGCTTCACGGACAGGATATCGATCTTAAGATTACAACCGCATTAAGATACGGTCGCATTCTAGGTATCAAGTTGATTCTTCTTCCTGAAGAAGCGCCTGTTGCACACAAGGTGACATTCAACTATCTCCAGATTATCGAACCTGTGGAGCGTACAGGTTTCAATGCATATAACTATACTTCATCAATACCATCGTTGAGGTGGTCATCAAACAACTGATTATGGAAACAATACAATATGCTCTTAGAGGTGTATCAATCGATCAGTTTGCCACACCTTTCGAACCGGCTAGCGATAATATACAGTTGAATCTGAATATTCCTATACGTACCAATTATCAGGAACACACGATTGCAGTTGGGGCCAACATCCAGTTTCTGGAGTCTGACAAGCCATTCATCATAGCGGAAGTTATGTGTCATTTCATCATAGAAGAATCTTGTTGGAACACCCTTACAGAGAACGGAACAAAAGACGCCGTGCTTCCCAAAGGTCTCGTGAACAATCTGGCCAGGATTGCCATCAGCACATCAAGAGGTGCCCTCTGTGCCAAAACAGAGAAAACACCGTTCGCCAGATTCTTCCTTCCAATAATTGAAATGCAGGAGGGACAAGGAGAAGACGTTATCATTTCTATACCCGAACAATAAAGGATATATGCCATTACTTCTGCACCACGGTTGCGAAGGCGCCTCCGATTTCACCACCTTTTGCAGGGCCCTGCCGAGGGGTGGAAATTGCCATTTGGGGAATATAGCCCTATCCATCTATGTAGAAACATTAAGTTCTGCAATTGAACAGGAATCACATTTCTTGAGGGAGAGTGATGAGGAGTACCTGAGCTCACACCTTTTCAATCTTACACAGGCGGAGAGCATAGTCGACATACTGAATGAATACCTTGAAAATCCTCTTTCAGCCTTATCCCTGTTAAAGTTCCTGAATGATGAAGCCGACTGCTTTGAATCAATGAGACTGGAGGCCAAAGAGAAGAAGCAGCGTTATGTGATAATAATAGTCAATGCGTTAGCTTCAACCCTTTGGGCTCATAAAGAACTGCAGGAACGTTTTATAGAAAAGTGCCGCATAAGGATAAGAATAGATAAGGCCACGTGGGATTCGCAGACGAGCCGGATCCGCAATGCATCCGCGAGCGATAGAAATGTCAGTCAAAAGGCTTTGCAACTCAGAGATGAACTCTATGAACAACTTGGCATACCTTCAGAGTTTAGGCTTTGAAGTAAATTGCCAATAGCTCTTCTCTGGTAGTTGAAGTTTGTTGGTAACTCTTTGATTGTAAAAGAGTTAAATTTTTATCTATTTCCGTAACATTGCCAATAATTCGTCGGATCTTTGCATAAAAGAAATGACGGATATGTTTACAAGATCAGAAAACTATAAGCAGGAATACTGCTGTACCATTGTGCGCATCGGCAAGGTAGAACCGATTGATAATTCGGACTTTCTTGCTCAGGTTCTGGTCGAAGGCCGAACCATTGTGGTGCGGAAGGACCAGGTCCATGAAGGAGATGTGATGTTATATGTGGCCAATGAATGCCAGGTGAATGCCGACTTCCTGCGCAGTGGTAGCTATTTCGAGGACCGTAGTATGAACGCGGATCCGGAAAGGAAGGGATACATTAATAAATACGGGCGAATCCGGATGGTGAAGTTACGAGGGATTTTGTCAATGGGCATACTATTCGCTCCGGAAGAAATCAAGCGCTGGTGCCCCGCCATGCGTGACTATCCTATCGAAGAGCATGTTGGCGAGGATTTCGACACTATAGACGGTATTCTCTTCGTAAAGGCTTATGTGCCATTGCATAAGGAGCATTCGTCACCTCAAGCCAAGGCTTCTTTGAGGAAGCGGCGACCACAGTTTGACCGAATTATTCCAGGAGAATTTGCATTTCACTACGAGACCAAGCAGTTCAATCGCGAAATCGGCCGGTTCACGCCGGAGGACGAAGTCAGCATCAGCGTCAAACTCCATGGTACAAGCCTAGTAATCGGTAACATTCCCACTCTTATGCCGAGGTGGAATGGGCTCTATGCGCGCATCTTCAACCATTTGCCGGCCTTCTTGCAGCGAACAAGACGCGGCTACGATGTCGTCTATTCATCCCGCAATGTGATAAAGAATAAATATTTCAGTTCAAAGGTTGACCAAGGCTCCTGTGATATGGATGTATGGGGCGAATATTACAATCTTCTAAAACCATATATACCTGAAGGTTACACTATTTACGGAGAGATTGTAGGATATGTCGGTGGCCTTGCACAGATGATTCAGAAAGGTTACGACTATGGGTGCGCTGAGGGACACAACCGGTTGATGATATACCGTGTATCCGTAGAGGATAAAGAGAATGGCAAACGTCGCGAACTCAATATCCCGGAAGTGCAGGAATTCATCACAACGCTCCGCTCCCGGATGGCTGCAGAGTGTAGGAATCACGAAGCGCTTGAGGCTGTAAGCAGTGAGGGAGTCGAAAGACTGATGGACATTCCGATTCTATATCAAGGCCGTATTGGCAATCTTTACCCGGAAATTGCAGGTGCTCCTGACTGGAATGCCAGACTTCTTGAGTGTTTCAAAGCCGACGGAGACCGATTCGGTATGGAACTGAATGAGCCTCTATGCAAGGGTAAAGTCCCTCGCGAAGGCATCTGCATCCGCATCATGAACGACCCGCTCAACGAATGCTTTAAACTCAAAACTCTTCGATTCCTTGGAAAAGAAGCCGAACTTATTGACAAGGGCGAAGTTGATATTGAACTTTTGCAAGGATAATAGCTGATTGAAAAGATTATGAAGACAATTGTTATTCAATTATTGAAGAGTATGGTTCTTTCTGAGGATGAATACTATGGAATAAGGCATTTCGGTGATTCAATGGAGGATTATGCTCCCGTTGGCATTTATGATTATTATAAACTTGGAAAGAAAATAATGGCAACGCTTAATCCCGATCGATTAACAAGTGATTTAATACCGATGCTCAGGGAATTCTATTCAGAATATGGGGATAAGAAGTATTCTCAGCAGTATAGTGCTGTTTTACAGGAACTTAATAAAAATGATACAATTTCATTTGAAACATGTGAACAGTTAAGCAATATCAATGAGGACGCCTTCTATCCGGTTTTTATAAACGATGCATATACGAAACCTTTTTTAATGTATGAACGTGGAGTAAAAGCCGATTGTACAGGAATAATACTCTGTTCTATTCCTCCCGAAAAGGCCACCTTTTCCATGTTGTACACCCTGGAGCAGGAAATACAAAACAAGCTAGGCGAACACTGCTTGGCTAAAGCCTTGAAAGTTTGTGTAATGTCAGATTTGTCATAAATGCCATCCCCACCTAATTCTCTCTGTGTCGTGCACACGGAAATGTCTTTCCTGTGGACAAAGCCGACTATGTGAAATAATGGCTTTTATCCTGGCAAGTTGAAACCTAGGAGTCCTTGATGCCTGCAATCTGACTGAAGTTGATATCGCAAATGTCTCTCGTGCAGTGCCGATTTAGACCTCTCTTATGAGCTGCCCTTCCTGGATTGCGGCGAATGTGGCTAAAAGGCAGACCAGGATGATGTACGGGACTTTGAGATTTTCCCACAGGATAGCTATGGGAAGAATGAACAGTAGAACTCCTGTTACTTTGTTTGCAAGAGTATGCTTGACGACAAAGCCTTTCTTCATAACAAAGCCGCTGATTACGTTCACGACTTTGATAAAGGCGATTATGCCTGTCCAAATCCATAGCCATTGGCCTACATTCAATGCCGGAATAAACAGCACTATCCAGACGGTGACGAAGATGATGTCTGCAAAGGTGTCCAGCTTCTCCCCAAGACGGCTCACAGTTCCCGAAGCGCGGGCGAGTGCTCCGTCAAGGACGTCGGAGAGGCCGCACAGCAGGAAGAGAGTCCAGAATGCGGCATGGAAGGACTGCACAAAGATCAGAGCTATCGCCATCGGAATCCTGGTGAGGGTGATTATGTTCAGGATGTGCCGGTTCATTTTTAGCATCCTTTTCCGTCAAGGCTGCAGGCGGCTCCGGTGGGGAAGTCTTCCGTCAAGAATTCTTCAGGATCGAAGCTGATTCGTCCTTTCTCAGTAAGGAAGCAGGGTATACCTATAGCTCCGCTTGCTTTGATGGGATTGAAGGCAGGGGATGAGTCGCGCAGATGGAGGAATTCCTTCAAGTTCCTCACGTGTTCGCCTATGTCGATAAGCTGGAAATCGGGATTGCCGGAGAGTTTCGCCTTTACAAGGTGACAATCCGGGCAGCTTGACATTATATATACTTTGGTCATAGTGAAAAATGGCTTTTGTCCAATGCTCAAAGATAGAAACTGTGGGGGTAATTTACAATATGGGGTGTATGTCTCCTGGGGCGACTGTATCAAACTTACACAAATCAACTTCCTCCTTGCTGCAGACAGTGAGAATTTAAGCGATAACTAATAGATTTTTTGTATATTTGTGTTTATATTAGTAGAATATAAGTTAATGCGATAAATTGAGTGTAAATTATATTATTCTATAATTTAAATGGAGGATTACTACGAATATTCCATACCTGAGTTAATCAGGATCCTTGGAACAAGATTTAAGGATTATCGTCTGCGTAGCAATATGACTCAGAAGGAGGTTTCTGAGCAGACAGGTATTACTATTACCACAATCCATAAGTTTGAGAATGGCACAAGCGGGAACCTGTCATTTGGTACATTCATCCTACTGATGAAAGCGATAGGCAGACTCGATGCAATCGAAGGACTCCTGCCTGAATTGCCCCCATCAGCATATCTTCTAAAGGATGAAAAGAAAGTTCAACGCGTCAGACATAAGAAATTATGATAACAGGAGCACTGAAGATATTGTTGTGGGACAGGGAGATAGGGCGCTTGTCCTGGGATGCCAGAAGAGGGATTTCATACTTTGAATTCAATCCGGATCTACAGGGAGGGAAACTTGACCCGTTCCCAATCATAGCATCGACCAAATCACCTGCCAGCCGGCTTCCCATTTTGGGTGACAGGGAGAATAAGATTTACCGCAAACTTCCGCCATTTCTGGCTGACGCCCTGCCTGATGCCTGGGGTAGTCAGGTATTTGAATGCTGGAGAATTCAGAATGGAATTAAAAATCAGGAAATTACGCCTCTAGATATACTTTCTTTCATTGGCAAACGAGGAATGGGTGCTTTGGAGTTCGAACCGGCATCTTCAGGTCTGAAGGAATCTGAGCAACTCAATCTGAAATCCCTGACCGATTTGGCACAGCGGATTTACGCGGAGCGTGAGAATGTAAGTATCAACTCCGAAGAATCACTGACACTTCAGTCATTGATTGCCGTAGGCACCTCTGCTGGAGGACGCCAGCCGAAAGCCATTATTGCAATCAATCCTGATACGGGCGTAATTAGAAGTGGACAGATAGCTGATCAGGAGGGCTTTGAATATTGCATACTGAAGTTCGGTGATTTGGAGCGTTCGTCGGCCGAGTTGGAGATGGCATATTCCAAGATGGCTATCGCTGCAGGAATCGATATGATGCCTTGCGGATTGATAAAAGTAGATGACCAGACACATTTCATAACCCGTCGATTTGATCGGGACGGGTCGCATAAACTGCATATGCAGACTTTGGCGGCTCTGTACCCCGATGCGGACAGTTACGAAAAACTGCTGATGGTATGCCGCAAGATGCGTCTGAGTGAATCAGCCCAGGAAGAGGTATTTCGCAGGATGGTTTTCAATATATTGGCCAATAATACCGATGACCATAACAAAAATTTCTCTTTCCTAATGGACGAAAGCGGCCACTGGCGGCTGTCTCCTGCATATGACTTGACATACATTTTCAATGTCGGAGGATTCCTGCCGGAAAGAATGCATTGTCTTATGATGCAGGGCAAGTTGCAAGGGCATACGATTGATGATGCATTGGCATTGGCCAGGGAAAATGGCATACGGAAGCCTGCCCGAATCATAGAGGATGTTGCCTCCTCTATATCCCGATTCCGTTCATTTGCAGAGGAATGCGGAGTGAAGCAGCGCTGGATAAATTCTGTGGAGCAATGCCTCAATGAGCATTTGAGGGAATGGGGACTGTTTTCGGATATGCCGGAATCAGTTTCTTTCAGAATAGGTGAGACCTTATATGAGAATGTAAGGGTGGAGCAAGCTTATAAAGGTAATTACCATCTTCTGTGTTCTGCCAATGGCGTGACGCTGAAGTTCGTCATATCCAAAAGTAGAAGTGAATATGCCTTGATAGAACGCATTGGTTGTGACCATCTTACTCCCGACCAATTGCGATCTTTGGTTGAAACATATTTGGTGAAGTGACACCTCGGGTTTTCTGAAGGGCAGGGGGAGTGTTATTCCCCGTCAATAATGGAGTGGAATCTAGTTATTTGTTAATTTTGCGATTAAAAATCAAATTAAAGGATATTATTATGAGTAAAGGTGTATCTTTCTTTCTTGGCGTTCTTGTGGGTGTTGCTTTAACTGGGGCCGCTTGGTTTGCGATTAATAACTCGTCATCGTCTTTTGGCAGACTGACTATGTTTGACGAAAGGGGGCAAATGTTAGATGCGGATTCTTTTTTCGTGGTATCAGCAGAAGACAATTATCACGCTCTCGCTATTGATTCGGAAATGTTGTTTCTCTTGTCGTTGAGTCAGGCCCTCAATATCAATCAACCGATTCAACAGCTCGTTTATATCATTGGCAATGAAAAATCAAATTTCTATGACGGCTACGAGATAAAAGCTTCCGATAAAGCAAGATTCTACCAGGTTGGGACATATAAATTTAAAAATCATAACAATCAGTGGACCACAGTGCCGGCTGTAATGCTAATGAAAGTCCATTGATGGTTAATTACTATTAATAATCTTCGTTATCAACGTCGGTGAATACGTAGAACTAATGCATTCTTCTTTTCAAAGATGTAGCTGCCACTCTGTTTTGGCTTTTGGGCAGAGAGCCATTCTGGCATCTAGGACGTGAGGATGGCGTTAAAATTGATGATAGTCGTGGATATGAACACGTTTGCTCACTCTTTTAGCCTTTAACAGACAATTTTGCAATGATTTAGGTATTAAGCTAAACTATAAAAACCGCAATCGGTTTGATAAATCGTTTCAAGCAGCATTCGGAAGAATTCAGGGAGAGCCTTCTCCGTTATTCGCCGGAGGGGTAAAAACAATTCAGGTGCTTTGCTCGGTCGACGAAACACTACTATAATTTGGGGGATAAATAGCAGGCAGCCTTACAATACCTGAATTACCTCTTTGTAAACCTTAGGTATATCTTTGAAGTTTATACGGAATTTTGTTCCGTGGTTGTGTCCAGTACGAGCATCAAAATCCACATATACGAATCCGGACTCTATCGCATCTATGAATTTGTCCATATTTACACTCTTTAACATAAGAACCTTATTATAGTGAAAGAATTCTTTTCCGCCCTCTCGTTTTACATCAGCAAGAACGTAAAAGCAGTTAGGTCCCAGCTTTTGTGTACAAGTCATTGAATCCCCAATAAGGGATCACTTTGAATGGACCTAGTCCAACTCTCAAATCTACACTTTTTAGCCAATCACTATGCCTTTCGGAACATTTACTGCTATCAAATATAAATTCTATCCTTTGTTCCTTTCTGTTTACCTTAAGTTTAAACCCCCTATCTGTAAACGTCGAGGCATTTGTCGTACTCCTAAATGATTTTTCATCAATGGCAAAGCCCGGCATCCCCGCGTTTCTGTGTTCCCATCCATATAGAGGAAGAAGCATATTCTGGACTAAAGATGCAGCACGCGGTGATGGTTCTACGTGGCATAGTGTAGTAAGCGACTTCGTAGTGGAGCGTTGTGATTTCAACTCCCATTCAGCGGCATTTGGTATCGGTAGGTTATTCTCGGGTATTCCAAGTAAATCCTCTAAAATATTACCAACGGCGCCATCGTTTCCTCTCCGATAATTTTCAATCCAGCCCTTTGCCTCTATCTCTTTGAATTTGGCAATAAGTTCATCTTTAGTGATTAGTTGTAATGTGCTAGTCATCTTGTTGGCGAAAAAAATTAGAATAATGTCGGGTTATCGGCATCCGTAGGGATATCCAAGGCTTGTCCCTTTGCTATTTTGATTCTTTTTTCAGCTGCGTCGCAATACGATTGCGATAACTCTATGCCAATGTAATGACGATTCAAGCCAATAGCAGACACCGCCGTTGTGCCGCTACCCATAAAAGGGTCCAGTATAACTTGCGCCGTTGTGCTTCCAATGATTCTATTAATCAGGGCTACTGGGAATGGTGCGGGGTGAGCATTGTTAGTTTCTTGCATAAACTCCCACACATCACCTTCACCACCTGCTTTAGGTGCCAATTTAAATCCTTTCTTAGCTATCAGATAAATCACCTCATAGGTGGGGAGGAAATAACCAGGGTTAAAGTTTATGCCACCCTTTCGTTTCCATATAATGATCTGTCTTACAGGAAAGTCTTGAACTATCTCGTGCCTATCTTGAATAAGTCCACCTTGAACTCTCCACTTATGGTTGTAGAATATAGCACCATCATCTTTTATCAGGCGCATCATCTCTGTCAAGCAATCGTGCTGCCATTTGCAGTACAAATCGTATGGCATATTATCGTCATAGTCTGCATATCCATTACATAGAGCAGCACCCGCCCATTTTCCTCCTCTTCCATCTTTCATCCCGTTACCAGTGCTGTTTTTGAGGTTATAGGGAGGAGATGTTACGGCAATGTCGCAACATCCGTCAGGTAGTTCTTTCATTATGGAAAGACTATCACCACAAAAAATCTTATCTATGTAGTCAGTGATCATATTGCAAATATAATGATTTTTATTCAACCCTAGTGGCAAGCATTGCTCAGCTCTATTGCATCCTTCGGATGCTGGATAAGCAACTGGAAATCTCCGTTTCGTAACTATCATCTCTATTGTCCTGCTGTCGGGCATATTTCCTGGCAGTTCCAGAAGTAGATTGGCAGATGTGATGTGGCGAGTATACGATAAGCTCCAGAGTATGTGTGGAGACAGAGGCAGAGGCAACACGCAGTATTCGTCCTTGAAAGTCATTTGAAATGCCTGTCTCTTTGGCAACGTTATTCAGAACCAAGTGCTGCAAAACTCAGATTGCTAATGTGTTTAAGCTAAATAAAATTAGCATATATGCTAAACTATTGGTATATTTGCAGCAGAGTTTATGCGCGAGGGATTATGATTGTTTTTTGAGATATGAGAAACAAACAAGATTGGTTCAATGCAAAGCTTTCGTCTGTATCGCCGGAGATACGGAATGAAATTCAATTGTCTGCTGACATTATCGCACGCATAGACTCAATTCTCAAAGAAAAGAATATGAGCCAACGTGACTTGGCCAGAAAAATGGGCAAAAGCGAAGCGGTCGTTTCAAGGTGGACGACCGGATTCCCGAATTTGACTCTCCGCTCTATTGCAGAACTGTCAACGGCATTGGGAGAGCCGTTGATTCAAGTGACGAAGTCGGGTTCTTCATCTTGAGGTCCTCTGCGGTAGCACTCGCTTCAAAGACCAGTTCATTGAACCCAGAAGCGTTTGACCCACAGGGAAGGTCACAAAGCCCAAATAGTCAAGATAGCTGGATTTGGAAAAGCGGGATAAACACTGTCCTTTCTAATGCCAAAGAAATAAGGCAGGAAGGATATGTTACCTACCTGCCTATCTATTATGTAATGTTCATTAAAGAGAATCCACCCAAAGAGGTGATCCTCAAACTTTAGTCAACCCTGCCCTAGCGGTCAATCTCGATGTAATCGATTCGCATTCCTGTCTCACCCTTATCTTTCCTGCGTATGATGACGCTGTTAAGTCCCGCATTCAAAGATACATTTACGGACGATACTTCCCAGGTGCTTCCGCCTTCACGGAATGTTACGCTATAGGACTCACCGTTGACAATAATTTCCGCTTCAGCTTTGCCACAACCCCTTACCGCCAGGGAGACGTTTTCAGACGAAGGATGCTTTAGCGTAAAGCACAGTTCTCCCTTTCCGAGGAAGAATCCTTTGGCATATCCTGCTCCGCTGCACTGATCATCAGCCAGTTCTTCTGGAACATAAGGAGTTACGCGTTCATTATCACACGAAGAGACAAAGGCAGCAGCACACGCACACACAACTACCCAAAAAAGTTTTAACAGATTATTTCTCATTTGATATGCTTGTTGTAGCACCGTTTTTTACCGATGTAAATTCAGCCTGAAAATGAGTCTTTCCCTTAGGGTGGATTCTGATGACGACACAGGTATGAGCTTCCAGCTGAGCCGAATACTTCTCATTCATCGAGCCCAAATCCTTATGGCTCCACAAATCCCTGACATTCGCTGCAACTCCGCTTTCGATACCCAGATCCTTGAAGAAATCTATCTCCAGAGTGGCAGCATTCTCTTCCCTGTTGAAAAGTCCGACCACATAATCTCCATCCGGAAGTTGGCCAACCCAGCGGGAACTATCCCAGGTACCCAGTTTCTGACTCAGAGGTTTGCCTACGAATCCCTGATTGTTCAATTCAATCATCTCGGTATTCTGGTAAATTTCAAGCGCATCTCCGACAGTGTTGTATTGGTCAGCCACGGCAAGCGCCGAGCCGCCCATCACCATCAGTGAGTAGAGAAAACGCTTTTCTTCCTTATTGGCCATAGTATTGAGACGCATAAAGTCGCCGTCCAGAATCATCTGTCCCTTTGATGCCAAATCTGAGAACGCAATCATTCCATCAAAGGCATTGCCGTATTGAGGCCAATAGGATTTATGCTCACCGCGTCTTCGTGCACTTGCAAAATCCCAACCGCCGTCGAAGCAGTCGTCGGAGACTCTGATCATATCTCCATACTTCAGCTCCGTCTGTCCGTGATTGTAGCAGTTAGGCATCACAAGGCTCAGGAACATATCGTCTCCTGCTTCTTCTGCAATCCACTTCAAAGCCTGTTCGTAGGCCGGAGTTCCGTAGTTTCGCTCATAATTCTCCAGGAAGTCTATTCTCAAATAGCTCACCCCGAGATTCTTAAAGTAGCGTACATATCCCTTAATCCACTGTTCGGCTCCCTCCTTGTTCACGTCAACCCAATAGAGTTCGCTGTTGAAATTCACCGATCCGGCTATCTTCATCGTGGTGATACCATCAGTTCCGGCAACAGGGCAATTGGCAAAATATGCCGCACGAGTCATCCACATAGGGTTGTAGTACACTCCGACCTTCATTCCCTTGTCAGAGATATACTTGTTCCAATACTCGAAGCCGTTCTGCCAATCGCTATTGTACTTTGTGATATATCCGTTTTCGTTTATCGTCTGGGCAGCTTCGATCCAACCGTCGTTGCAAATCATATCGTAACCGTAATCCTTCAGATTTTCGGCAACCCAATCGATATTCTTCCTCCACTGATACTCAGGGATAGCTTTGTTGTTTACCCAGCACCACTCGTAAGCGATCCAGTATTTCGGACCGGTGCCGTGGCGGGTAAATTGACTGTCTCTGGCTGACAGATTGGTGCCAGCCAGTGACAGAAGAATCAAACTTGCTAATGCTTTGAATTTCATATTCAATTTATTTCACCTCAACCTTAAGAGTGAGATTGGCGGTATCAAGAATAAGTTTGTATGTGCCTGGAGTTGAAATTCTGAACTTGTTGTCAGGCTGTCCATCAGGAACAAGCTGAACCTTGAATTCTCCACCTGCGGTGATATCGATGCCGGCTTCCTCTCCTACATAGGTAGGTC
>SAMEA3663036__coassemble_661_pt1 | contig 14993 bp, 14 predicted proteins | sample SAMEA3663036__metabat2_low_PE_031 | metagenome-assembled genome bin SAMEA3663036 (sample SAMEA3663036) | pig gut metagenome | biome: pig gut; feature: pig-associated habitat; material: faeces | place: France | collected 2012
AGCATCGCTCCTATGATGACTGGAATGGAGTTAAGGTTAAGGCCTACGGAAGCTATAATGATGGCACAGGCGAGAATAAACACATTCTGTCCTTTGAAATAAATTCCATTACGGATGGCCACACTCGCAGCCTCTATGTCTATCTGGTCATTCATATAGACCAGTCTTTTCAGTTGCTTAAAAAATTTAACTTGCATAATAAGTCGATTTCAATTAAAGCTCCGCAAAGATACCGAAAAAATACTTATCTTTGAAGATTGTTCAGACAAATCAATTTTACACGATATGAGTACAAACTATTCTTGGAAATTTTGCTCTTTGGGAGGAAGCAGCCGTGTGCGTATCTGCAGCGGAGAAGACATAGCACATCTGGGAGAATTAGATCAAAAACTTTGGACTGCCCTGAGTTGTCCTGTGGACGGCTTGGAATTCGACAAGGAATTCCTTCAGATAGTAGATAGCGACAAGGACAAGCGAATCAGGGTTAAGGAAGTGGTCAATGCCTCGAATTGGGTCTGTGATATCCTGAAAGACAGAGACTTGCTTCTGGAAGGAAGGGACTCTCTTCCGCTTTCAGCCTTTAACACTGAAAGTCACGAGGGGGCCAGGATACTCAAGAGCGCCAGACAAATTCTCTCTAACCTGGGCAAGGCAGAGGAAGATAGCATAAGCCTTTGCGACACAGCCGATTCCACCGCCATTTTTGCAAAGACTCTTTTCAACGGCGATGCCATAATCACTGAAGCGAGCGCAGAAGAGGACTCCGCAGCCAGAAAAGCCATAGTGGAATGCATAGCCTGCATAGGATCCAAAAGAGACAGAAGCGGAGCACAGGGCATCGGTTCCCAGGAAGTGGAAGACTTCTACGCCGCATTGAATGCCTATAAAGCCTGGAGGGACAAGCTTCATCCCGAAGATCTACCATACGGAAAGGACACTCAAGTGGCTCTGGATGCCATAAATAGTGTGGACGAAATCGTGGAGGAGTATTTTAGCCGTTGCGAATACTTTAGATACGATCCGGCTTGCGAACAGGCGCAGGACAGCATAGAGCTCATTTCCCACCCTTGTGCGGAAGGACTGCTGTATCTGGATAAGATTAACCCGAAATGGCTTGCAGCTTTCGCTAAAGTCCGTAGTTTGATTCTGGATAAGGAACTGCCTAAGGCCGAGAGCCTTAGCAGGGAGGATTGGAGGGCAATTAAAGCCAAATTCAGTGCATATCAGGCCTGGCTCGCAGCAAAGGAGGGTGGTGCGGTAGAGAAAATTGGCCTGGAAGAGATAGAAAATCTGCTGAAGGAAAATAAGAAGCAAACGCTTTTGGAACTCATCCAAAAGGATGCGGAACTTAAGTCGGAGTCAGAATCCATAGATGACGTGCACAAATTTATGGTACTTTTTAAGCACCTGTATAAATTCCTGAATAACTATGTAATCTTCGGGGCTTTCTACGACAGGAAGCAGAAATCCGTCTTTGACGCCGGCGAACTCTACATCGACCAGCGCTGCCTCAAACTCTGTATCAGAGTAGCCGATATGGGAAAGCAGGCCACTATGGCGCCACAAAGCGGAATGTACATCATCTACTGCGACTGCATCTCTCAGAAAAGCGGAAAGAAACTGACTATAGCTGCCATTCTGACTGACGGAGACAGCGATAATCTAAGCGTAGGTATGAATGCCGTGTTCTATGACAGGGACGGACTGGATTACGACGCCACAGTCACTAAGATAATTGACAACCCTACGAGCATCAGGCAGGCCTTTATGCATCCGTATAAGAAATTTGCGAAGGCCATCAGCGATAAGATTAACAAGAATGCCGCCGAGAAGGAGAGCAAGGTCAATGCCAATCTGACTGCCCTTGCAAACAGCCCTGACCCTAAGGCAGCAGCGGCCGCAGCCCCTAAAAAGGGTCTAGACCCGACCACGATGCTGGCCCTCTCTGCCGGTGCGGGAGTAGGTGCAGGCGTTATTCTAAACGCCGTTTCAGCCTTGGTAAAACCTTGGTACACATTACTTTTGGTAATAGTAGGACTCTGCCTGCTAATCTCCGGACCATCTATGTTCCTGGCTTGGCTCAAACTGAAGAAAAGGAATCTAGGGCCTATCCTTAATGCCAATGGCTGGGCCATCAACTCCACAGTTCTGCTTAATCCCATCTTCGGTGCCACCCTTACTTCCCTGGCCAAATACCCTAAGGTCATCTCAAAGAATGATCCTTTCGCCATAAAGAAAAAATCGCCTCTGCCATTCATAGTCCTTCTGCTCGTGGTAATAGCCGCAGCAGTGCTTCTGGCATTGGTAAATAAAGGAATAATCACTTTCTGATGGCAGACAATTATTTGGAAAACAGATACGAAGAAATCTTCGGCAAAGGGACGGGAACTAAAGTCGCCCAATCCCGCCCTGGTCTGGAGGCCCTGCTGAAATCCAGTCAGGAAGAGCGTAACCCACAGCCTGGCTACAAGGCTCATCCTCTTCAGGCTGAAGCCATACTGAGGGCTCTGAGCTACGCTTTTCCCAAGCACCAGTGCGACTATGAACTTAGTTCCAACGGCAGACTCTTCATCAACATACAGGCTGACAGTAGCTTTCAGTCTGGCAGGATGTATGAGGTCGTAGCCTTGAAAGCGGCAGAGATGGGACTATTCTGCCGCATACTTAGCATTAAAGATTGTGAGCTTACAATAGAGATAAACAAATAGTTATGCATATTTCCAAAAAAGCGGCAGGAATGCCATCCTCGGCCATACGAAAATTGGTTCCATTATCAGATGCAGCCAAAGCCAAAGGTATAAAGGTATATCACTTGAATGTCGGGGCACCAGACATAAAAAGCCCTGAATGTGCGATTCAGGAAGTAATCCGCAGATGCCAGGAGATGGACCACTTCTCCTACACTAATTCCGCGGGTCTGATGGAACTCCGTCAGGCTATGGTAGAAAAATACTATAAAAAACTGGGGCTGGATGTGGAAGTGGATGAGCTGCTTATAAACATAGCAGGTACCGAGTCCTTTGCAGAGGCTATGCAGATAGTGGCGGACGAAGGCGACGACATAATGGTGGTAGAGCCCTTCTACACGAATTACAAGACCTTCTGTTATGCTAACGGAATCAATCTGGTAGCAGTTCATTCCGACATCAAGGATGGCTTCAGGATTCCGGATATCTCCGAGTGGGAAAAGGTTCTCACCCCGAAGACCAAGGCGGTCCTTATCTCCAATCCATGCAACCCTTCCGGCAAGCTGTTCAGCCGAGATGAGATGCTGAAAATCGGAGAATTCTGTCTCAAACACGAGCTCTTCCTCATCTGCGACGAGGTTTACCGCGAGTTCTGCTATACCGATCAGGAGCACTATAGCGCTCTCAGACTTAAAGGCCTGGAGCAGAATGTGATACTATGTGACAGCGTATCCAAACGCTATAATCTATGCGGGGTCCGAATAGGCTGTATCATCTCCCGTAACAAGGAAGTAATCGCCGCCGCCCTACGCTTTGGGCAATCCCGTCTCTGTCCTCCTGTTTTAGGCCAATTCGCAGCCCTGGGGGCTCTGGACACTCCTCAGAGCTATTTCGAGGAGGTGAAAGCGGAGTACATCAGAAGGCGTGACTATACCATCAAGCGACTCAATTCCATTCCAGGGGTATTCTCCCCTGCACCTTTGGGAGCTTTCTATGCCATAGCTTCCCTGCCGGTGGAGGACGCAGAGGATTTCACCCGCTGGATGCTCAGCGATTTCTCCAAGGATGGAGAGACGACTATGGTAACGCCTATCGCCACTTTCTATCAGAATCCTGAAAACGGTAAGAATCAGATAAGGATTGCCTATGTCCTCTCCGTTCCTCAGATGGAAAAAGCCCTCGACATCTTGGAAGAGGGCCTCAAAACTTATTGTTCTTTAAAAGGATTCAAGCAGGAATAACTGCCGAGAGTATCAACTCAGGCGCTTCAGCATTCTCCGGGTCATCAGCTGCACTAAGGTATATGGCGGCGAATTGGCCTGGAGTTATGCTTCTCTGGGGCTCATCGAAGATAAGATACATCCCAGATTCTTTTTGGAGCATCACGGCCTGCTGCAATTCCTGTCTGTATCTCAGCCTCGCCCTCACCCTGCGAGACTCGCCCATAGGCAAACGGTAAGTCTCACGGATATAGTGCAAATCCTCATTTTCAAGGCGTAAAACGCTGCGATACAAGCCTTTGTGCTGCTCGCCCTCCCCCACGTACACCAGGTTCCTCTCCACGTCCGTTTCTATCACGAAGACAGGATACTTATGTCCTCCTATGCCAAGTCCCTTCCGCTGCCCGAGCGTAAAGAACTGTGCCCCCTCGTGCTTTCCCAAAACTACTCCCCAAGGGTTCGCCTTGTTCCGAACTTTCTTCTTATGCTTGCGTCCGCTCCTATACTCCTCCTGCTCGAAGACTATGCTTTCGTAGTTTATGGCCTTGCTCAGGTATGCCAATTTCTCCTCCTCGAAGTCTTCCACCCGCCCCTGCCTTTGAGCCTGCCTTAGCTCCTCCAGATAGCTCTGCTGCCTTCTGTACTGCTCATTATCGTCGTAGAACTTGTCAAAAACCTCTATCACATCCCCTTCCACGCTCTTCAATTTCTGTTGCAGGAAGACTGGCAGGTCCACCTTACCTACAAAACAGATACCTTGAGAGGCCTTCTTATCTGCAGAAGGCAAATCGAAACGATGGGCAAGTTCTCTTACCTCCGACTTGCATAAATCGCCTATAGGGAAAAGAGCGGCTTCCAATTGAGCCTGATTCAGGGCACAGAGAAAATAACTCTGGTCTTTCCCGGGGTCCACGCCCTCCAGCAGACTGAAGGTCCCGTCAGGGTTCTCTTTCTTTCTGCAATAATGCCCCGTAGCCACGTGCGTAGCTCCCAGACGCCTAGCCGCCTCCAAAAAGGCATCGAACTTTATCTCCCTGTTACAGAGCACGTCAGGATTAGGAGTGCGTCCCTTTTCATATTCGCTGAACATATAGTCCACCACCCTCTGGCGGTACTGCTCACTCAAATCCACGAAATAGAATGGGATGCCAATCTTTCGCGCCACCATCTCTGCCACGAACTTATCCTCCTCCCACTCGCAATCCCCGTGGAGAGTGCCTTCGGTATCGTGCCAATTCTGCATAAACATCGCGAAGACATCGTAGCCCTGCTGCTTTAAAAGCAAAGCCGCCACGCTGGAATCCACGCCTCCGGAAAGGCCGATACAAACTTTCATCTTATCTGACATACACCTTCCTGTAAGCACATCTTTCCAGTTCCAGAGAAGCCCCTATCCTATAAAAAACCGTATAGGCCCTGGCAAGACAATAAAAACCATCGGCAGTCTGAGCCTCTATCCCCTGATGCCGTATAAGTCCCAGACAGGCCAAAGCACAACTGTCCAGAATATCGGAGACTTTCTTCCCCGCCTCTTTATCCAAGGCTAGGATATCGTAGAGCACGTGTTCATCCAGATCATCCCAGTTTCTGGAACCATAGAAATAGTTGTAGGGCACCTGCTTATACTTATCCCAATTCTTATCCCAAAGATTGGCCACGCCCATACCCAAAAAGCCCGCCCAGGCAAGGGCAGCCTCTGGATAGTCGTTGAAATTCGCCACGGCATCAGCGATGTAATCCTTAATGTACTCATCCCATTTGGCCTCCAGGTCAGGACTTTCCAAAAGACCTTCCTTCAGCCGGTCCGCACTCTGACAGACCTTCACCAGGCCATCCTGAAGGGTTTTCTCAAATATATCTAAAGCATTCTGATCCATAGAAAGACAAATTTAGCATAATTTTACTTCTTAAAGAAAATAATGGCCATCAATGGCAGGGCAAGCAGAGCCATAGTGGCGCTAACGGGAAGATAGATTCCGAAATTCACATATTTGACCACCAGATAGGTAAGCAGAAGCAAGCCTACCCCCATAAGGGAGCTGATAAGATAGTGCTTTCTTATGTCCGTACTCTTACAAACTATACGTGACAGGTTAGGAACTCCCAGAGACACGAAGCCTATCGGCCCGCAGATACTGACGGAACTGGTAACCAAAAACATTATAGACAACAGTTGGACCGCTTTTCTAAAGGGACTGAGTTCTATCTTGGAAGTGAAATGGGCACTAAGCGAAGGTGCCGACACTATGGCAGAAACAATGCCGATGATAAACAGAATCAATGAAAAGATTATGTCGGCGCCAGTCACCCCTTCCAGATTAAAGTTAGCGGCCCCCCAGAGGTAATACTGTTTCATAAGTTCGGGAGTAGGGGCATTGGTTACCACTATGGTTCCAAGAGAGCCTATGAAAGTTCCGAAAAGGATTCCGAAGGTTATGAGATTCTGGGTACTGAGCTTAAGGGTAACAAAGAAACAGATAAGGGTGCAGATAAAGGAGCCTACGGTAAGGGAGCAAAAAGAGCTCATAGTGGCGGCTGCAGCGCCCAGGCACGCGGCGCTGCCTAAACCCAGCGAGTACACGTCGCCTAACTGGTTCCTCCACAGATATTGCATCTGTATTCCCCCAATTGGCAGGGCTATCCCGCTGAGAACTACATATAGTATAGCAAGCATATTCTGAAGTTTCTGCCCTGCATAGGGTAATCCTGAATCATCTCGTAGCGATAATCGAAGATGTTAAGCAGCGAAAAATCCAGCCTGAAATGAGTTCCTAGCTCTCTGGAGATATGAAAATCAAGAGTATTCCAGGATGGCATATCCCCATAGGGAGTATGTCTTCCCTCTCTTAAAGCCCATAGGGCTGAAGCCTTCCAGGCCTTCCACTCCATCGCAGCCCTAAAAGAGAGCGAATGACTCGTATAGTAGGGCAATTCGGCGGAATACTGATAGCTGTAATTAAGGGAAGTGCTGGCCTTGAGTTCCTCCCTTCTGAACTCAGACTTAAAACTTAGGCCAATTCCATAGCACTCGCTCTCTCCTATATTATAAGGCAGCCAGATATAGCTTCCTTCTTCCACAGGAGCAGATACTATCTTATCTTTCAAGTAATTGTAAAAAGTATTCAGAGATGAGGAAAAGCTCCAGCACTCCCCTGCCTTGAAATGATAATCAAAGGCCAGACCGCTGGTCAGGACATCTTCAGCTTTAAGTTCTGGATTAGAATAGCCCGGATAATAGAGCTCATTAAAAGTCGGTGTTCTATAAGCCCTTCTGGCATAGGCCTTAATGTCCAGAATCTTAAGAGGAGAGAATACCAGTCCCAGCGAAGGGGAAAGCACATCAGCTGTAGTGTGCCAGAGGGACCCGCTATTATCTGTAGAATAGGCGTATTTCAGGGCCAAATCGAGCTTGAAAGCCTTCCATTTGAGTTCAGCCGAAGCCTCCGCCTCAGCAATCAGCCTGTCGGAAGCATAGAGTCCGGAATCGAGACTGCTATAAGAAGTATTACATAGCAAAGAGACTTCCATCCAGTCGTATGGCCGGTAAGACTGGTCCAGCACAAATTGCAAATCGGACTCCTTATATTCGCTGTCCCCGTATTCGCTAAGATAGGACAACTCGTCCAGAGCAGCCCTCAGACCGAAAGAAAAGTCATAATTAGAAGAAATGAAGCCTCTATAAGAAGCCTGAGCGAAGTAATTGTTATCCATCTGCCTGTCCTTGCTTGGATAGCTTAGGGACCCGGGTACTCCCCTGTCCTGAGAGTTCAAAGAGAACTTGGCATACCACTCGCCCTTAAGGGCCATGCCCCTTAAATCGACTTGGGCAGCATAACGGCTAAGATCGTTATTAGTTCGGCGAAGTCCCTGATAAGGGAAATCCCCCTCACTTTTAATTCCTCCCAGATAGAGGGACATAGAAGTATTTCGGCTCAGCGCATAATCCACCTTCAAATCGGGAGCCCAGGTAGAGAAGGAAGCTGCCCCCAGGGCTGCCTTCAGGGAGAACTTTTTCTCTAAGGAAGGGCTGAGACTACGTAGTTGCACACTGCTGGAGGCATAATCCAGAATCATATCGGAATAATTGCCCAGACAAAGAAGTCCCAGATCTATCTGTCCGCTCTGAAGATTATTTATCTTAAAGCCATCCAGATAGATGGAAGTATGGCTGCTGCCAAGTCCTGGGAAAGAAATGTTTTTCTGTCCCGACAGATAGCCGTAATCGCTGATCCCAATGGCGGGACTCTGCAGAAAGGCTTCAGTGACTCCCGACGACTTTTCCAGCAGCAGAGTATCCTGCCTGTATCCTGCTACAGACCTATCCCTTTGAAGGATAGCACTTTGAAGAGTATCCGAAGGGCTTTCAGAAAAATCTGGCACTTCACCCAGATCGAGAAAAAGTGCCAGTGGAATTTGAATTAGAAACGTAAAACTCATATCAAGCCTCTATTTTGAAAGAATCCTTTAGGCTCGTGGTCTTGTTAAAGACTGGATGCTCCTCAGTGCTGTCCTTATCTTTTACATAATAGCCCACACGCTCGAACTGTACGGCGAGCCCGCTCTGATCCTCAAGCAGGGCTGGCTCAGCATAGGCTTTTTCCACTACGAGGCTCTCAGGATTCAGGAAATCCTTATAGTCCTTGTCTTCAGGAACCTGACTCATATCGGCAAGGGTGAAAAGTTTGTCATACTGACGCAGTTCCACCTCCTTAGCAAAAGCTGTGGACACCCAGTGTATGGTTCCCTTGACGCTTCTCCACTCTCCTGCTCCAGGCTTGGTCGTAGGGTCGTAAGAGCACTTCAGTTCCACCACCTTGCCTTCAGCATCCTTGATGACTTCCTCACATTTGATGATATAGGTGTATTTGAGGCGAACCTCTCCCTCAGGCTTGAGACGGAAGAACTTCTTAGGGGCATCCTCCATAAAGTCAGCCCTGTCGATAAGCAGTTCTCCGGTGAAAGGCACTTTTCTGCTGGCCCCTTCAGGCTCTGCAGGGTTAAGCGGGCAGTCAAACCATTCCACCTGTCCTTCAGGCCAATTCGTAATAGTCAGCTTGATAGGGTCCTTGCCCACTACCATATATCTGTTAGAGCGGGCGTTCAGGTCCTGACGAACGCACCATTCCAGCAGTTGGAGGTCGATGAGCTGGTCTCTTTTGGTCACACCTATCTTATCGCAGAAATTTTTCAAGGCATCAGGAGTATAACCCCTGCGGCGAACTCCGCAGAGTGTAGGCATACGAGGGTCGTCCCATCCGCTTACAAAGCCCTTTTGAACGAGCTCCAGGAGCTTTCTCTTCGACATAAGGGTATAGGTGAGATTCAGTCTGGCGAACTCATACTGATGGGATGGATAGATTCCCAGAGTCTGTATGAACCAGTCGTACAAAGGCCTGTGCACATCGAACTCCAGAGTACAGATGGAGTGGGTGATGTGCTCTATGGAGTCACACTGACCATGAGTGTAGTCATACATAGGGTAGATACACCACTTGTCCCCTGTCCTGTGATGATGCGCGTGCTTGATGCGGTACATCAGAGGGTCACGGAACATCATATTAGGGTGAGCCATATCAATCTTAGCCCTAAGCACCTTCTCGCCGTCGGCGTATTTTCCATCTCTCATCTCCCTGAAGAGCTTGAGGTTCTCCTCCACGCTGCGATTACGATACGGACTTTCCACGCCCGGCTTGTCCACCGTGCCTCGACCGGCAGATATCTCTTCCTGAGTCTGATCGTCCACATAGGCCAATCCTCTCTTAATCATCTCCTCTGCCCACTGGTATAGCTGTTCGAAGTAATCAGAAGCATAGAGTTCCTTCTCCCAGTTGAATCCAAGCCATTTGATATCTTCCTTAATGGCATCTACGTATTCCGTATCTTCCTTAGTAGGATTAGTATCGTCGTAACGGAGATTAGTCTTTCCGCCGTATTTCTGGGCGAGACCGAAGTTGATACACAAACTCTTAGCGTGTCCCAAATGCAGATAACCGTTAGGCTCCGGAGGGAATCTGGTAAGGACACTATCTATTTTACCGCTTTTGAGATCATCCTCGATAATCTCCTCGAGAAAATTCAATTTCTTAGCTGCTTCTTCCATTTTTTAAATTTTTATTACACAAGTCCACAAAGATACTCTTTTTTATGTAAATTTGCGAGGAAATTTTTACACGATGATTAAATCTATGACAGGCTACGGCAAAGCCTCAGCCATATTGCCGAAAGGAAAACTTACTTTTGAAATTCGAACCCTTAACGGGAAGAATGCCGACGTAAACCTCAAATACTCCATTCTCCCTAAAGATAAAGAATTGGCAGCCATTCAGATAATAACTGAAGCCCTGCATAGGGGAAGCATAGATGTCTATATGAGCTGGGAGCCAGCCGAAGGGGAAACGAAGCAGAGCCTGAACGAGCAGCTGGCACTTTCCTACCTGGAGCAGATAAGGGAATTGGCCTATAAGGCAGGCTGTAAGGAAAATGTGCTGGAGTCGGCGCAGGGCAGCGCAGAGCTGCTCTCAGCGGTGCTCAGAATGCCGGATGTGCTCGCAGTGCAGCAGAAGAGCGAGCTTGTGGGAGAAGAGGATTGGCCTGAAATAGAGAGAGCCCTGAGGGAATGTCTGAAGCAGGTAAATGAGTACAGGGAGAAAGAAGGGGCGATCTTGTATAAAGACGTGACCGGCAGGGTGCAGCAGATTTTGGATTACTATCGCGAGGTCGAGATTTATGAGAGCCAAAGACTGGATGCAGTTAAGGAGAGAATCCTTAAGGCAGCTCAGGAAATGCAGTTGAAACTGGATAAGGAGCGCTTTGAGCAGGAGATGATTTACTACCTGGAGAAACTGGACATAAACGAAGAAAAGGTCAGACTACGCCAGCATTGCAAGTATTTTATGGAGACCATTGACAATGAGGCCTATCCGGGGAAGAAACTGGGATTCATCATTCAGGAAATGGGCAGGGAGATAAACACCACCGGTTCCAAGGCTAATCACGCGCAGATACAGCAGCTAGTCGTAAAGATGAAAGACGAGCTCGAGAAAATCCGCGAGCAGTCGATGAATATCTTATAACAATTTTAGTATGACTATTCTTTCTACCCCAATATCTATTAATGAACTGGAGCAAATGGCTCAGAATATCTTTGGAGACATGATTAAATGTGTCGCTGACATAAGGACTAAAAAACTGTCCTTAGATGGAGAGCTACATTCTGATTTAGAATCACTTATGTTAGACGATGGCTCAGAACAGGAGGATTTATGGGGATTCAATCTCTACCCTAATCTGTCTGGAAAGGATTTCATAGAATTTGATTCTCTTATAAACATAAGACCAAGACAGAATAATTTCAGCCGTTATGTTGAAAATGAGAATATTAGAAAGCAGATAGAGGAAATCGTTAGATTATGGATACGATAAGCGGAAGAAAACCAGACATAGAGCATTGGTCAAAGTTGAGTTTCTTCGAACAGATGGCAAATTTATATAGCGAAATTGGAAGAACACTCAAGTGGAAAAGGAAGAATAACGAAGAAATGGCCCAAAAGGCTTTTTTTCGGGCTCTTGACATATTTGATGTGCTGATTGTCTGTCATACAAAGAAGTACGACACTCTACGGGAACTTTGCAGATTAAGAGAGAATTTCTGTGAATCTTTTATGGAATCAGACTTAGACAATCTCTCTGTTATAGACAAAGACCTGTCTCATTACGCCTACTCGCTCAGGATTCACAAATAACTACTCGCCGCGAAGGGATTCAGAGAGTTTTTCCTTGATGCTTTCCTCATCCAAAGAGGAGCCTAGAAGGTAGAATAACTTTGCAAGCATACATTCCGTAGTGCTGTCCCTTCCGGAGATAACTCCGCACTGCTCCATACATTTGCCGTTGGCATAGATACTCATATCCACAGTCCCCGCGAAGCACTGGGTGACATTAACAAGTATTTTTCCCTGAGCGGAGGCCTGCCTTACCAGATCCAGGAACCAAGGGTTCGAAGGGGCGTTGCCGGCTCCGTAGGTCTCGATGATAACTGCCCTAGTGTCTTCTCCGAGCAGGATATTTCTTACTACTCCAGGGGTGATTCCAGGATGAATTTTTAAGATAGATACCCTGGTATCCAATTCCTTATGTAATCTAAGAGGAGCATCCGGAACAGGGAGCAGGAACTTGTCGTTATACCTGATGTTGATTCCTGCCTGGGCGAGAGGCTCCATATTCGGGGAATCAAAAGCTTCAAAGCTCTCAGAATTCACCTTGGTAGAGCGGTTCCCCCTTAAAAGTTTGGAGCCGAAATAGATGGCCACCTCAGGAACCATCGCCTTTCCTTCAGGGCTCTTGGCCGATGCGATCTCCACTGCCGATACCAGATTCTCCTTTCCATCGGTTCGCGGAGCTCCCACAGGCAACTGGCTTCCAGTAAAAATCACCGGCTTGGAGAGATTCTCCAGCATAAAACTCAGAGCTGAGGCACTGTAGGCCATTGTGTCGGTTCCGTGCAGAATCACAAAGCCGTCATACTCGTCATATCTCTCAAAAATAATGGAGGCGAGCCTCTGCCACATCCCCGGCTCCACGTCAGAGGAGTCGATAAGCGGCGAAAAGACCTCGTAATCAATTTTACAGGCGAACTTTCCTAGCTCCGGAACCTCGCTAAGTATCTGAGAAAAATCGAAAGGACGCAGCACGCCGTCCACCCCGTCAGCCTTCATTCCGATAGTACCTCCGGTATAAATCAAGAGTATGGATGATCTGTTCATAAGACTTCCTTTAAGCCGAACTCTCCCGCGATGGAGCGCATATAGGCACAGGCAGAGTCGAAATCGTTTTCTATAATTCCATCCAAAATAGCCTCCTTGACCCTCTCTTTCAACAAACCTATCTCCCTGCAAGGCTCTATCCCATAGGTTTTCATCACAAACTCTCCCGTGATAGGGTTCTTAAAGTTCCTTATCCTGTCCTTCTCCTCCACCTCCTTGAGCTTGCTTTCCACAAGGGCGAAATTCGAGCGTATCCTCGCCACCTTCGCCGGATTCTTAGAGGTGACGTCCGCCTTACAGAGCAGCATAAGATCATCTATCTCGTCGGAGGCGTCAAAGAGCAACCTTCTTACCGCTGAATCCGTAACTCCCTCATCTACAAGGGCTATAGGGCGAAGATGCAGCCATACCAGCTTGCGGACATACTTCGAGGCCTCGATAGGCAGCTTTAACCTGTTAAATATCGAAGGTACCATCTTTGAGCCTATCACGTCGTGTCCGTGGAAGGTCCAACCCAGCTTGGGGTCGTAGCGTTTCGATGCCGGTTTTCCTATGTCGTGCAGCAGGGCAGCCCACCTTAGCCATAGTTTCTGAGCTTCAGGGTCAAAGGCGGCCACATTATCCAACACCATCATAGTATGGGAAAAATTCTCCTTATGTCCCCTGCCCTCCACTGTCTCAACTCCCTTAAGGGCACAGAGTTCCGGAAGAATCCACTTCAGTAGTCCCGTCTGTTCGAGCAGACAGAAAGCTATGGAAGGTTTCACACATAGCAGCATCTTGTTCAGTTCCTCCGTAATTCTCTCCATCGAGAGGATGGAAAGCCTGTCCACCATCCTGCTCATCGCCTCCAGCGATTCCGGCACTATTCTGAATGCCAATTCCGCTGTACTGAGCTTGGCTGCGAACCTGACCGCCCGAAGCATTCTCAGAGGGTCGTCCGAATAGGTCGTCTCGGGATCGAGCGGAGTGCGGATAATGCCATTCTTAAGGTCTTCCATACCGCCGAAAGGATCCACCAGCGAGCCGAAATCTTCCTTCTGAAGGGAGAATGCCAATGCGTTTATGGTAAAATCCCTTCTGAGCTGATCGTCTCTAAGGGTCCCGTTCTCCACTATGGGCTTTCTGGATTCCCTGCGGTAAGATTCCTTTCTGGCTCCCACGAACTCTATCTCATCGCCTTTATATCTAAGCATAGCAGTGCCGAAATTCTTAAAGTAGTGCCCCGGCTTGCCAAGCCTCTCACCTACACTGCCGGCGAAGTCAATTCCGCTGCCCTCGACCACTATATCTATGTCATTACAGGCTCTGCCCAAAATGGCATCCCTGACATAACCTCCTATCACAAAGGCTTTTACTCCCCTATCGTGAGCCACTTCGCTCACCACTCTGAAGATATCCTTATTCAAACACTGCTCTATCGACATAACATCTCTTCATATTTGGGAAAAGAGCTGAGCGATTCAAACTCTCCCCCTTTGTTTCTTCCATACAGATAAGTGGTCTTGGCATTAGTCAAAACCAGGTAGCTGATATCCAGGACGGCGTGATAATTAAGGGCTTGCCTTAGCACCTGCTCGTCTATCAGCACATCGGGCCGCTTACATTCCACCAGCATCAGGGGCTTTCCTTTCCGGTCAAAGACCAGGATGTCAGCCCTGAAAGGCTTTTGTCCGTATTTAAGAGCCACTTCACTGTTCATCAGACTTGTCGGAACGCCCAGGCTGTCCCTTAAAAAGACTATAAAACTCTGCCGCACCTTCTCCTCCGGAGTCAGCGCGACCTCTTTTTTTCGAAGCGGATCCCAAACAGTCTGCATAGACTGCAAATTTAATCATTTTTATTTGAGTCTCCACCTGAAAGAAAGGGTGAAGTATCGCCCCTGATTAAAATTCTGACTATTGGTAATCTTATCTTGATCTATTTTCAAAGAATAAGAATAACTATCGTTCAGAAGATTATCAGCACTGAAACCTATGGAGAATTCATCTTTTTTCCCGAAAGAATAAAATACAGAGGCAGCAAGATTTGAATAAAAATTGGCAGGAAAAGACTTGGAATATTTCAGATAAGTACAGGAAGCATTCACCTGGGTCTGCAGACATTTCCAAGGATAATAAGTTAATGAAGCCAAGGCATTGGCATTGTCCGAACTTATGGTCTGGAGAGAATTATCATAACTGTTCCCCTTTTCATAATTGGCATTCAGATTGAAAGACAGCCTGGAACTGAAAGCACAGTTGGCCATAAATGATGCAACATATATGGAGGAAAGGCTGTTATACAGCACATCCTGCTTGTAGTAAGGAGTATTCGAGCGCTTG
>SAMEA3663036__coassemble_669_pt1 | contig 14878 bp, 10 predicted proteins | sample SAMEA3663036__metabat2_low_PE_031 | metagenome-assembled genome bin SAMEA3663036 (sample SAMEA3663036) | pig gut metagenome | biome: pig gut; feature: pig-associated habitat; material: faeces | place: France | collected 2012
TCAGGGGTAGAGCGCATCCTTGGTAAGGATGAGGTCATGAGTTCAAATCCCATCATCGGCTCTTTTTTTATGTAAATAATAACAGATAAAACTTTATACATAATATTATGGCAAAAGAAGTATTTAAGAGGGAAAAACCTCATGTTAACATCGGTACAATTGGCCATGTTGACCACGGTAAGACAACTCTTACCGCTGCCATCACCAAGGTGCTGGCAGATCAGGGCTTCAGCGAAGCTCGTTCTTTCGATCAGATTGATAACGCTCCAGAAGAGAAAGAGCGTGGTATCACCATTAACTCTTCACACGTTGAGTACCAGACAGCTAATCGTCACTATGCGCATGTCGATTGCCCGGGTCACGCCGACTATGTAAAGAATATGGTTACCGGTGCTGCTCAGATGGACGGTGCTATCCTCGTGGTAGCCGCTACTGATGGTCCTATGCCTCAGACTAACGAGCACGTTCTGCTTGCAAAGCAGGTTAACGTTCCTAAGATGGTCGTTTTCCTTAACAAGGTTGACCTTGTTGACGACGAGGAGATGCTCGAGCTCGTTGAGATGGAGGTTCGTGACCTTCTTAACAAATACGATTTCGACGGTGACAACGCTCCTGTAATCCGTGGTTCAGCTCTTGGTGCTCTTAACGGAGAGCCTCAGTGGGTTGAGAAGGTAAAGGAACTTATGGACGCTGTTGATACCTACATTCCACTTCCAGTTCGTGAGAACGAGAAGCCATTCCTTATGCCTATCGAGGACATCTTCTCTATCACCGGTCGTGGTACCGTAGTTACCGGACGTATCGAGACTGGTACCATCCATGTCAATGATCCTGCTGAAATCGTTGGTTTCAGCGACAAGCCTAAGCAGACCGTTGTAACTGGTGTCGAGATGTTCCGCAAGCTCCTCGATCAGGGTGAGGCTGGAGACAACGTAGGTCTTCTCCTCCGTGGTATCGACAAGAAGGAGGTTAAACGTGGTGAGGTTATCGCCAAGCCAGGTTCCATCACTCCTCACACCCATTTCCTCGGCCAGGTTTATATCCTGAAGAAAGAAGAGGGTGGTCGTCACACTCCATTCCACAACAAGTATCGTCCTCAGTTCTTCATCCGTACTCTTGACGTTACCGGTGAGATTACTCTCCCTGCAGGTGTAGAAATGGTTATGCCAGGTGACAACGTAGAGATCGATGTTACTCTCATCACTCCAGTAGCTCTTAACGAAGGTCTTCGTTTCGCTATCCGTGAGGGTGGACGTACAGTAGGTGCAGGTCAGGTTACCAAGATCCTCGCCTAATAAATCAAAGGTGGTTTCCCTCCATAGGGAATCCACCTCTTTTAGGGGAATAGAACAAGGGTAGTTCAGCGGTCTCCAAAACCGTCGATGTGGGTTCGAATCCTGCTTCCCCTGCAAGATATCAAAGGTTACGCTTTGATTATTGTTTAACAGACACGACTTTCCGCTTCCAATCTGCCGTGTCCATTAAATGTAAAGATGGGTAAGTTTACAAACTATTTTAAAGAGTCTTTTGTAGAGCTGACCAAGAAGACTACCTGGCCAAGCTGGAGCAAACTTCAGAGTTCTGCTCTTCTGGTTATGGTCACTACTGTTATGCTTGCTGTCGTGCTCTGGCTTATAGACCTCGCTTTCCAATCTCTGATGTCTGTAATCTATACATTGTAATTATCGTACTTCTATGGGCGAAATGAAATGGTATGTTCTGCGGACAGCAGGCGGAAAAGAAAAAAAGGCTGCAGAATATCTCCAGAAAGAAATCGAGAGGAGCGGCCTCGTTGAACAAGTTGGACAGGTGCTTGTACCTGTGAAGAAGGAGATTGTCACCCGTAATGGAAAGAGAACAGTAGCCGACAGGCTGCTGTATCCTGGCTATGTCCTCATCCAGTGCGAGCTGTGTGCCAAACTTGAGAACATCATCCGTAATCTGGTTCCAGGAATGTCAGGTTTTCTGACAGAAAAGAAAACCATCGGCGCCCAGACCGAGAGGATTCCGGTGCCTATCCGTGAGGAAGAGGCCCAGATGATTCTGGGGATCCAGGACGAAAATGCCGACAGTGCTGCACAGACTGTGGTCAACTATGAAGTTGGCGAGTCCGTGAAGATTACTGATGGTCCTTTCGCCGGATTCAGTGGCACTATTGACGAAATTCTGGAGGACAGAAGCAAAGTGAAGGTAAGTGTCGTCATTTTCGGCAGAAAGACGGGGCTTGAGCTCAGCTTTACACAAGTAACTAAAGAATAACAAAGTATTATGGCAAAAGAAATTACCGGATATATCAAGCTTCAAATCAAAGGTGGAGCTGCTAATCCAGCACCTCCGGTAGGACCGGCGCTCGGTTCAAAGGGCCTTAACATTATGGATTTCTGCAAGGCTTTCAATGCAGCTACGCAGGCCCAGGCAGGAAAAATTCTTCCTGTAGTCATCACTGTCTATAATGACAAGTCCTACACTTTTGAAGTAAAGCAACCACCGGTTGCAGTGTCTCTTAAGGAAGCAGCTCATATTACTACAGCTTCCGGAGAGCCTAACCGTAACAAGGTTGCATCCATCACCTGGGATCAGGTTAAGGAGATCGCAGAAGGCAAGATGCCGGATCTCAACTGCTTCACTCTCGCCTCAGCTATGAGGATGGTGGCAGGTACAGCTAGAAGTATGGGTATCACCGTTACAGGAGAATTCCCTAAGGATATTTAAAGATCACAAGCATTATGAGTAAATTAACAAAGAATCAAAAAGCTGCCTTGGCTACATATGAGCCATCTAAGGCATATTCTCTCGCTGAGGCTTGTAATCTTTTGAAAGGTGTTACATTCACCAAATTCGATGCTTCAGTAGAACTCGCAGTTAACCTTGGCGTTGACCCTCGTAAGGCAAACCAGATGATTCGTGGCGTCGTTACCCTTCCTCACGGAACAGGTAAGACTGTACGTGTCCTGGTGCTTTGTACTCCAGATAAGGAGGCAGAGGCTAAGGCTGCCGGTGCAGACTATGTAGGTCTGGACGAGTATTGCGAGAAGATTAAGAACGGTTGGACTGATGTCGATGTCATCATCTGTACTCCTTCCGTTATGGCTAAAGTCGGTGTGCTGGGTAAAGTTCTCGGTCCTCGCGGACTTATGCCTAACCCTAAGACCGGCACCGTTACTATGGAAGTAGGAAACGCCGTAAAGGAAGTTAAGGGTGGTAAGATCGATTTCAAGGTCGACAAGACCGGTATTATTCACACGGCTATCGGTAAGGTTTCATTTGCTCCTGAGAAGATCAGAGACAATGCTGCAGAGGTTATCAACGCCATCAACAAGCTCAAACCTCAGTCTTTGAAGGGCAACTATATGCTCGGTGCTTCTATCTGCACCACTATGAGCCCAGGTATTAAAATTGACTTGAAAGCATTCCTTAACGGTGCTGAGTAAAAATTCAATATTATGAAGAAAGAACTTAAAAATCAGATTATTGAAAGCATCTCAGCTCAGCTTAGCGAGTATCCTGATTTCTATATTACGGATATCTCAGGACTTAATGCAAGTCAGACTACCAAGCTTCGTCGCGAGTGCTTCAACCAGGGTGTTAAACTTTGTGTTGTAAAGAACACTCTTTTCAATCACGTTATCTCAGCGAGTGAGAACGAGGAGATCAGATCTCTTAGCGCTGCACTCGTAGGTAATACCGCCATTATGTACACCACCGTACCTGCTGCTCCTGGCAAGCTTATCAAGAAACTCCTTAAGGAGGGTCTTCCAAAGCCGGAAGTTAAAGGTGCCTATGTACAGGGTTGCGCTTATTTGGGGGCCGACAAACTTGATCAGCTCGCAGCTATCAAGACCAAGGAAGAACTCATCGGTGATATTATCGGTCTTCTCCAGTCTCCTGTCCGCAACGTGGTTTCTGCTCTTCAGAATGCTGCTGAAGGTAAGGCTGAGGATGAGAAAATTTTCGTCGCAGCTCCTGCAGAACCAGTTGCCGAGGCTTAATTATCAAGTAAATATTAACAATTAAAAAAGTATATAATTATGGCAGATGTTAAAGCCCTTGCAGAAGAGTTGGTAAACCTTTCTGTAAAAGACGTTCAGGAACTTGCACAAGTTCTCGAAGAAGTATATGGTATCAAGCCAGCAGCCGCTGCAGTTGTAGTTGCCGCTGATGGTGGTAACGGAAGCGAGGCTGAGGCCGAGCAGACCGAATTCGATGTAATCCTCAAATCAGCCGGTGCTGCCAAGCTCCAGGTTATCAAGGTCATCAAAGAGGCTCTTGGACTTGGTCTTAAGGAGGCTAAAGACGTCGTTGACGGTGCTCCTTCTACCGTTAAGGAGAAGATCTCCAAGGCTGAGGCCGAGCAGCTCAAGGCTACTCTTGAGGAGGCTGGTGCAGAGGTTGAACTTAAATAAGTTCAGCTTCTTCCCTGCTTGAAAAAGGGAACTCAACAGGTTTAGAGCTGGGGTAATAGGCTCTAAACCTTTTTTCCGTATTAAAAGTTTTTTTCTCAATGCGTATAAATTTCGCCACATCAAAAATATTGGATTACCCTGATCTGCTCGAGGTCCAGCTGAAATCTTTCCACGATTTTTTCCAGCTCGAGACCACTCCGGAGAACAGAAAAAATGAAGGGTTGTATCAGGTTTTCCAGGAAATTTTCCCAATTGAGGATACGAGGAATAACTATAAACTAGAGTTTATCGATTACTTTATCGATCCCCCTCAGTATTCTATCGAAGAGTGTCTCGAGAGAGGCTTGACTTACAGCGTGCCTATGAAGGCGAAACTTCGTCTTTCCTGCACGGACCCTGAGCACGAGGATTTCGATACCATGGTACAGGACGTGTTCCTTGGTAACATTCCTTATATGACTCCTGCCGGTACCTTCGTGATAAACGGCTCGGAGCGTATTATCGTTTCTCAGCTTCACCGCTCTCCTGGTGTATTCTTCGACCAGAGCATGCACACTAACGGTACCAAACTTTATTCAGCCCGTATCATTCCTTTCAAGGGCTCCTGGATAGAGTTCGCCACCGACATTAACAATGTGATGTATGCTTACATCGACCGTAAGAAGAAACTTCCGGTAACTACTCTTCTCAGGGCCATCGGTTATAACTCTGATAAGGATATCATTGATATCTTCAATCTAGCTGACGAGATAGAGGTCAGCAGGGAGAATCTTGAAGCTAACAAGGGGCGCAGACTTGCAGCCAAAGTCTTGAAGACTTGGGTGGAAGACTTCGAAGACGAAGATACCGGTGAGGTAATCCCTATTGAACGTACAAATCCTATCGTGGAAAGAGGCGAGGAATTGGATGACGATTCCATCGAAGCCATTCTCGATACGGATACCAAATCCATCCTTCTTCAGAAAGATGAGGCTAGCACCGCTGAGTACAGTATCATCTTCAACTCCTTGCAGAAGGACCCTACAAATACGGAACTGGAAGCTGTCAGCTATATCTACAAGCAGCTCCGTAATTCTGAACCACCTGATGAGAATACAGCCCGTGACGTCATCGACAAGCTCTTCTTCTCAGAGAAGAGATATGATCTGGGTAATGTAGGACGTTATCGTCTGAATAAAAAACTCGGATTGGACATCGATCCGTCCACCCGTGTTCTCACTAATACAGATATCATTGAGATTATTAAATATCTCATTCAGCTCATAAATTCTAAGGCTAGTGTTGACGATATCGACCATCTTAGCAATCGTCGTGTCCGTACAGTAGGTGAGCAGCTTGCAAATCAGTTCAGCGTGGGTTTGAGCCGTATGGCCCGCACTATCCGCGAGAGAATGAACGTCAGGGATTCCGAGCAGTTCAAACCTATCGACTTGATTAACTCCAAGACTCTGTCTTCAGTTATCAATTCCTTCTTCGGCACCAGCCAGCTGTCCCAGTTTATGGATCAGACCAACCCTCTGGCCGAGATTACTCACAAGAGGCGTCTGTCCGCCCTGGGTCCTGGAGGTTTGAGCCGCGACCGCGCCGGATTTGAGGTTCGAGACGTGCACTATACCCATTATGGTCGTCTTTGTCCTATCGAGTCTCCGGAAGGTCCTAACATCGGACTTATCTCATCCCTTTGCGTCTATGCCCGAATTGATTCTCTCGGTTTCATCGAGACCCCATATCGTAACGTGGAGAACGGAAAGGTGGATTTGAGCGAGAATGGCTATAAGTATATGAGCGCTGAGGAGGAAGAGGATAAACTCGTTTCTCTGGCCAATGTCGAGATGGATGACGAGGGTAACATCCTCGCCGAGCGTATCCAGTGCCGTCTTGAGGCTGACTTCCCTGTAGTGACCAAGGAAGAAGTGAATTATATGGATGTGGCCCCTAACCAGATGGCGTCTGTGGCCGCTTCCCTCATTCCATTCCTTGAGCACGACGATGCTCACCGTGCATTGATGGGTGCGAATATGATGCGTCAAGCAGTTCCTCTTATCAAGCCTGAGTCCCCTATAGTGGGTACCGGTCTGGAAGAGAGAGTCTGCAAGGACAGCCGTACCCAGTATGTGGCAGAGCGTGATGGTGTCGTATCTTATGTGGACGCTAATGAAATCCGTATCAAATACGATCTTAGCGAAGAGGAGAAATTCGTCAGCTTCAGTGCAGATGAGACTGTTTACAGACTTCCTAACTACCGTCGTACCAACCAGAGCACCACGGTTAACCTGATTCCGCTTGTTCGCAAGGGAGATAGGGTTCACGCAGGACAGGTGCTCACGGAAGGATACGCAACTCAGGGAGGAGAATTGGCACTTGGACGTAACCTTATGGTGGCATTTATGCCTTGGAAGGGTTATAACTACGAGGACGCCATCGTGCTCTCAGAGGAGATGGTCAAATGGGATGTGCTTACATCCATCCACGTGGACGAATACCTCACTGAAGTGCGTGATACCAAGCGCGGTATGGAAGAACTCACTGCCGATATCCCTAACGTAAGTGACGATGCTACCAAGCGTCTTTGCGAGAACGGTATCGTGATGGTCGGCGCCCATATCGAGCCGGGTGACATTATGATAGGAAAGATTACTCCTAAGGGAGAGACTGATCCTTCACCTGAGGAGAAACTCCTCAAGGCCATCTTCGGTGAGAAAGCTGGTGACGTGAAGGATGCTTCTCTTAAGGCCAATCCTTCTCTGTCCGGTACTGTAATCAAGACAGCTCTTTATTCCAAGCCTGCCAAGGAGTCTGGCCGCAAGAATTCAGCCAAGGCTGATCAGGCTACCAGAATCGGTCTCAGACAGGCCGAGTTCGAGCAGAAGGTTGAGCGTCTTCGCGCCGACTTCATCCAGAGGCTTCTTGTGCTTACGAAGAACCGTAAGAGCAACGGAGTTTTCGACCTCTTCGGAGTGGAGCTTATCGCCAAAGACAAGAAGTTCTCAGCAGATCTTCTCAGGAGCATTGATTATCTGAACGTGAACTCCAGCGACTGGACCACAGATCCTCATAACAGCGAAATGATTCGCGACCTTATTAACAACTACTGCCTCACCTATAAGACTGAAGAAGCCATCTGTAAGCGTGAGACCGATAAGATAAAGGTCGGGGATGAACTTCCTAACGGAATTATGCAGCTCGCTAAGGTGTATGTGGCTAAGAAGCGTAAGATTACTGTGGGTGACAAGATGGCCGGACGTCACGGTAACAAGGGTATCGTGGCCAAGATCGTTCGCCAGGAGGATATGCCATTCCTTGCTGACGGTACACCTGTAGATATCGTTCTGAACCCTCTCGGTGTGCCAAGCCGTATGAACCTCGGTCAGATATACGAGACCGTGCTCGGATGGGCAGGCGAGAAACTGGGTGTCAAGTTCAGTACTCCTATTTTTGACGGTGCTAGCATCGACGAGATCTGCGAACTTACCGACAAGGCAGGTCTGCCACGATTCGGTAAGACCCAGCTTCGTGACGGTGGTACCGGAGACTATTTCGACCAGTGTGCTACAGTGGGTGTCATCTATATGATTAAACTTGGTCATATGGTTGACGACAAGATGCACGCCCGTTCCATCGGTCCTTACTCTCTTATTACCCAGCAGCCTCTGGGTGGTAAGGCTCAGTTCGGAGGTCAGCGTTTCGGAGAGATGGAGGTATGGGCCATCGAGGCATTCGGCGCAGCCAATGTCCTTCAGGAGATACTTACAGTAAAATCCGACGACGTTACCGGCAGAAGCAAGACTTACGAGGCTATCGTCAAGGGCGACCCTATGCCGCCAGCCGGTATCCCAGAGTCTTTGAATGTGCTCCTGCACGAACTCAGAGGTCTTGGTCTTAAGGTTACACTGGATTAATTAACGATTTGATTAGATAGAAATATGCCTACTTTCAATAATAAAGAGACAAAGGTTAAGAGCAATTTCCAGACAATCAGCATCTCTCTGGCTTCTCCGGAGGACATTACAGCAAGGTCCTGCGGAGAGGTTGTAAAGCCTGAGACTGTCAACTACAGAACCTACAAGCCTGAGAGGGAAGGTCTGTTCTGTGAACAGATTTTCGGACCTACCAAGGATTACGAGTGCTACTGCGGCAAGTACAGGGGCATCCGTTATCGCGGCATTGTATGCGACAGATGTCACGTGGAGGTTACTGAGAAGAAGGTTCGCCGTGAGAGGATGGGACACATCAACCTCACCGTTCCTGTAGCTCATATCTGGTATTTCAAGAGCGCTCCTAACAAGATTTCCGCTCTGCTCGGTCTGCCTGCCAAGAAATTGGAGGCTGTCATCTACTATGAGAAATACATAGTGGTAAGACCAGGCGAATGCAAGGAGGTCCATAAGATGGATTTGCTCTCTGAAGACGAGTTGATGGATCTGCGTTCTACCTATAAGGGAAACCAGAATCTTCCGGATTCAGATCCTAACAAACTCATCGCCAAGATGGGAGCAGAGGGTATCTATGACCTCTTGAAGGAGATAGATGTTAACGAACTTGGCAAAGAACTCCGCCAGAGACTTGCCGTAGAGTCTTCCCAGCAGCGTAAAGCTGAACTTCTGAAGAGACTTCAGATCGTCAAGTGGTTCCAGGAGTCTAACGGTAAGAACCGTCCTGAGTGGATGATTATGAAGGTAATTCCGGTCATTCCACCGGATTTGCGTCCTCTCGTTCCTCTCGATGGCGGCCGTTTTGCCACATCCGATATCAACGACCTTTACAGACGAGTTATCATCCGTAACAACCGTCTTAAGAAACTCATAGAGATCAATGCTCCTGAGGTCATCCTCCGTAATGAGAAGCGTATGCTTCAGGAAGCGGTGGACAGCCTCTTTGATAACTCCAAGAAGTCTTCTGCAGTCAAGAGTGAGCAGAACAGGGCTCTCAAGTCCCTCTCCGACTCCCTCAAGGGTAAGCAGGGTCGCTTCCGTCAGAACCTCCTCGGTAAGCGCGTGGATTACTCCGCACGTTCAGTTATCGTCGTGGGTCCTGAACTTAATATGCACGAGTGCGGTCTGCCTAAGTATATGGCAGCTGAGCTGTACAAGCCGTTCATCATCCGCAAGCTCATAGAGAGAGGTATCGTCAAGACGGTTAAGTCCGCTAAGAAGATTGTGGACCGCAAGGATCCAGTAATCTGGGATATCCTCGAGAATGTGATGAAGGGTCATCCGGTACTGCTTAACCGTGCCCCTACCCTGCACCGACTGGGTATTCAGGCTTTCCAACCTCGAATGATAGAGGGTAAAGCCATTCAGCTTCATCCGCTCGCTTGTACGGCCTTCAACGCCGACTTCGATGGTGACCAGATGGCCGTGCACCTTCCTTTGGGAAATGCTGCCATTATGGAAGCCCAGCTCCTTATGCTCGGTTCGCATAACATTCTTAATCCTGCCAATGGTGCCCCTATTACGGTGCCTTCCCAGGATATGGTGCTCGGACTTTACTATATCACAAAGGTTCGTCCGGATGCCAAGGGTCAGGGAATGTGCTTCTACGGTCCTGAGGATGTTATCATAGCCTATGATGCGAAGAAGATCGATATGCACGCCCTTATCAAGGTACGCCTTCCTAAGGACAAGCAGGATCTTTCGAAGGGTTACGAGATGGTTGAGACTACAGCCGGTAGAATCATTGTAAACCAATACGTTCCGGACGAGGTGCCATACGTGAATGTGCTGCTCGGTAAGAAACCTCTGCGTACCATCATTACCAATGTGATCAAACACACCGGTGTGACCCGTACTGCCAAGTTCCTTGACGATATCAAGAACCTCGGTTACTACCAGGCCTTCCGTGCCGGTATCTCCTTCAACTTGGGAGACGTTATCGTGCCTGCAGAGAAACAGACCCTTATTAACGACGCCTATAAGAAGATTGAGGAGATCAAGGGTAACTATGCCCTCGGTTTCATCACTAATCAGGAGCGTTATAACAAGGTCGTGGATCTCTGGTCTGCAGTGGATAACAACTTGACCAGCATAGTGGGCAAGCAGATTTCCTCTGACCAGCAGGGCTTCAATCCGGTATATATGATGTTGGATTCCGGTGCCCGTGGTTCTACCCAGCAGATCAAGCAGCTCTGCGGTATGCGTGGACTTATGGCAAAACCTCAGAAGGCAGGTGCTTCCGGAGCCGACATTATCGAAAACCCTATCATCTCCAACCTGAAGGAAGGAATGACAGTGCTCGAGTACTTCATCGGTACCCACGGTGCACGTAAGGGTTTGGCTGATACCGCTCTTAAGACCGCTGACGCAGGTTACCTCACCCGCCGTCTCGTAGACGTTTCACACGACGTGATCATCACTGAGGAGGATTGCGGTACGCTTCGCGGTCTGGTGGCTACTGCCATAAAGGATAAGGATACGGTAGTGGAGTCCCTGGGAGAAAGAATCCTCGGACGTACTTCCGTACACGATATTTTCAACCCTATTACAGGCGATCTTATCATCCGTGCCGGAGAAGAGATTCGTGAAGCTGAGGCAGAACTCATCGACAGCCTCCCTATCGAGAGCGTCGAGATTCGTTCAGTGCTCACTTGCGAGAGTCGTAAGGGTGTGTGTGCCAAGTGTTATGGCCGTAACCTTGCCACCAGCCGTATGGTTGAAAAGGGCGAGGTTGTAGGTGTAATCGCCGCACAGTCCATCGGTGAACCTGGTACTCAGCTTACCCTGCGTACCTTCCACGTCGGGGGTACCGCTTCTTCTTCCGGAGCTGATTCCAGCATCGATTCCAAGTATGAAGGTATCCTGAAGTTCTCAGAGCTTCGTACCATCGAGCGTGAGACTGAATCCGGAGTACAGACCGTAGTGGTAGGTCGAATGACTGAACTTCGCATCGTGGATGAGAACACAGGCATCACCTTCTCTCAGTACGATATTCCTTACGGATCCGTGCTTTACTTCAAGGAAGGTGACAAGGTATCCAAGGGAGACCGCATCTGCGAGTGGGATGCATATAACGCCACCACCATCGTGGAGGCTGCCGGTACTCTGAAATTCGAGAATATGGTCGAGGGTGTAACCTATCGCAAGGATTCTGCGGATGAGTATTCCAGCTCCAACGACAAGGTCATCATCGAGACCAAGGACAGGACTAAGAGCCCTGCAGTGGATATCGTGGATGCCAGCGGCACCATCATTAAGCAGTACAACCTCCCTGTAGGGGCACACGTAATGGTTGAGGACGGAACCGAGGTCAAGGTCGGCGATATCATCATCAAGATTCCTCGTGCCTTTGGTAAGGCCAGCGATATTACCGGTGGTCTGCCTCGAGTTACAGAGCTCTTCGAAGCCCGTAACCCAAGCAGCAGTCCTGCAGTTCTCTCCGAGATTAACGGTCAGGTAATAATGGGTACTGTCAAGAGAGGTAACCGTGAGATTATCGTTAAGAACCGCTCTGGAGTCGAGAAGCATTATCTCGTGCCTCTCTCCAAGCAGATTCTGGTTCAGGAGGATGATTATGTGAAGGCTGGTACTCCGCTTTCAGACGGTGGAATTTCTCCATCTGACATTCTGAATATTCTCGGTCTGGTAAAGGCTCAGGAGTATATCGTGAATGAGGTTCAGGCAGTTTACCGTCTGCAGGGTGTGAAGATCAACGACAAGCACTTTGAGATCATAGTTCGCCAGATGATGCGCAAGGTGGAGATTACCAATTCCGGTGACACTGAATTCCTGCCAGAGGAACTTGTGGACAAGATGAGGTTTATGGACGTGAATGATGCCATTTATGGCAAATACTATGTAGAGAATCCTGGGGATTCTCAGAGGTTTGCCGAGGGCGATATCATAGGAGCCAGAGAGCTTCGCAGTGAGAATGAGTCTTTGGGACGTCAGGGCTTGAAAGCTGTAGTCTCCCGTGAGGCTCGTCCAGCTACTGCTAAACTTGTGCTTCAGGGTATTACCCGTGCTGCATTGCGCACTAACAGTTTCATCTCTGCCGCATCCTTCCAGGAGACTACCAAGGTGCTCAGCGAGGCTGCCATTCGTGGTCGTGTAGATCATCTTGAAGGCCTTAAGGAGAACGTCATCTGCGGTCATCTCATTCCGGCAGGTACCGGTCTGAAGGATTACCAGGATATAGTGGTAAGCCGTAAGGACGAAGCTGTGGATGAACTGAACGAGCTTTAGTTTATAGTTTTTTTTCGATAAGAGAGTGGTTTGGCAATTTGCCTAATATAACCACTCTCTTATCATTTTTTATTCGTATATTTGCATCAGTAGTCACTAATCGCTTATGAATAAAAACCTTAAATCTAAAAAAGGCATCGCGAACTGGTATTTTAGCCATAAGAGTTCGCCTTATTGGATGATTTTGGCATTTGACCTATGTATGGTGCTCCTGTCTTATCTGGCCACCATTTTGATATTCGAAGGTCGAGTGAAACTGATTTCTAACTTTCTTACTTTTGCAGCGTATCTGGCAGTTTTCCTTCTGGTATATGTTCTCTTTTTCAGATTATTCAAAACCTATAGGGGAATTATCAGGTATTCTTCTTTTTTAGATTTGCAGAAGGTAGGCTTGGCTCTTTTCTTTGCTACAGCATCGTGTTACATAGTTCAGATTCTGGCCGGATTCTTTGCCCCTGTACTCTTTGATTACAGGATTATGCTCACCACTTTTGTGGCATCTACCCTTCTGATGTGGGCGGCTAGAGTCATGGTAAAGACGGTTTATGACCGATTTAATACCGAAAACGCCGAAAATGTGCTGGTCTATGGAATAGGGGACGGGGGAGTATCATTGGCCAAGCGCATAAGAAGTGATAAACCTGCAAAGTATAAGTTGAAGGGCTTCATTTCGCACGATTCTGATTTGGATATAGAATCTTTGCTCGGAGAGCGGGTCTATAAAGTCAATTCAGAATTGGCCCAGGTATTAGAGAAACAGGAGATTAAGTCTGTGCTGGTGCCACTTATCAGGGTGGAGGAAGTCAAAAGAGACGAAATGCTTCATAACACTATCCTGGACGCAGGCGTGAATATCTTGGTGGAGCAGTCTATGAAGAGTAGCTCGGATTCTGAAAAGGAGCCAGCTTATAGTCTTAGGAATATAAAGATTGAGGATCTTCTCCCTAGGGAGCAGATTAGCGTGGATATGGATTCAGTGGCTAAGGAACTGACCGGAAAGCGCATTATGGTAACAGGTTCTGCCGGAAGCATTGGCAGTGAGCTGGTTCGTCAGATAGCTTCTTTCAAGCCTGCTGAACTCATTCTGATAGACCAGGCTGAGACGCCTCAGCACGATATTCGTCTGATGATGGCTAAGGAGTTTCCTGACATCAAGGCCCATACCATCATTACTTCCATAGATTCTCTGCACAGGATGAGGGTTATCTTCGATACTTATCGTCCTCAATATGTCTTCCACGCCGCTGCCTACAAGCACGTTCCTATGATGGAGGATAATCCGAGCGCCGCCGTGCATAACAATATCCGTGGAACCAGGAACATTGCCGATCTGTCTGTGGAATACGGAGTGGATAAGTTTGTGATGGTATCTACCGACAAGGCGGTTAATCCTACCAATGTGATGGGTTGTTCTAAGCGTATCTGCGAGATTTATGTGCAGAGCCTGAATAGGGCACAGGAAATTGGAGTTAGGGAAGGTCATACTCAGTTTGTGACTACCAGATTCGGTAATGTGTTGGGTTCCAATGGCTCTGTGATTCCTATCTTTAAAAAGCAGATTGAGGCCGGAGGTCCTGTAACAGTTACCCATAAGGATATTATCCGTTTCTTTATGCTTATCTCCGAGGCCTGTAAGCTGGTTCTGGAAGCAGGCACAAAGGGTAAGGGCGGAGAGATTTTCGTCTTCGATATGGGTAAGCCGGTGCGTATAGCCGACTTGGCGAAGAGAATGATCTTCCTGAGTGGAGCGAAGGATGTGAAGATAGAATATACCGGACTTAGGGATGGGGAGAAACTTTACGAGGAGACCCTCAGCGATAAGGAGACCACCAAGCCTTCTTTCCATGAAAAGATAAGGATAGCGGAGGTGCGGGAGTATGACTTCCGTGAGGTTGACAGCTGGGTTGATGACCTGATCGACACCGCTAACCGTTACGACCCTATGGAGATCGTGGCTAAGATGAAGAGGATAGTTCCGGAGTATAAGAGTAACAATTCGGTCTATTCGGTATTGGATAAATAAGTTGCAGAAATCTCTAAATATTGAGTAAATGTCTGAACTTCATATAGTAATAATGGCGGGAGGAATAGGCTCCCGTCTTTGGCCTTTAAGCACACCCCAGTATCCTAAGCAGTTCGTGGATGTGCTGAATTGTGGCAAGACCTTGATACAGAGTACAGTAGAACGTTTCCTGCCACTTTGTCCCATAGAGAATATATGGGTGGTGACTTCGAAGCAGTACGAATCTATCGTTAAGGAGCAGCTTCCAGACTTGCCATCAGAGCATATCCTTCTGG
>SAMEA3663036__coassemble_685_pt1 | contig 14644 bp, 15 predicted proteins | sample SAMEA3663036__metabat2_low_PE_031 | metagenome-assembled genome bin SAMEA3663036 (sample SAMEA3663036) | pig gut metagenome | biome: pig gut; feature: pig-associated habitat; material: faeces | place: France | collected 2012
TCCTATCAGCAGAATCTTAGCGATATTCATAGGAACCCACTTGAGCAGGGCGAGAGAAATGATTACCACGCAGCCCACAATCAGAAGGGTCCAGCCTATGGTGCTGATATTTTCTTTAACTCCAAAGCGTTTGAGATAGCAGACGGTCTTTATTATCATAGCCAGGCAGATATGGAATATACCTATGCCCAAGGCCAGCACCATCTGTATGTCGTAGCCCATCACTTTGCCTGTAAGCATACAGTTCTTCAGTCCTTGAGGTATCCAATCCTGTGATGGCAGACTTATTCCAAAGGCAGTTCCCAGGAAAAAGCCCACTACCAGGGTGGCAACACCCAGAATAGAGATGATACTGCCCATACCTTTGAACATTCCTATCTTCAACCAGCCCTTATTCAAGGCGATTCCCACGAAGATAAGTATGAGGCCATACCCTGAATCTCCCATACACATCGCAAAGAACAGCAGGAAGAAGATACTCAGGATAGGGGTAGGGTCAAATTCATCGTAAACCGGCATTCCATACATTCCGGTCAGACCTTCGAAGAGTTTGGCGAACTTATTGTTCTTCAATTTGATAGGAGGATTGTCCTCCTTTCTGGCCTCTTCTTTCCACCAATACGCACAACTGCTCTCCAGAGCCTTTTCCACCTCAGCGTCGTTCTCCACCGGAGCGAAAGCCTCGAAACAGCAGATCTTCTGCTCCACAGCCTGCTCTCCTTTCAGAGAAGCCAGGTAAAGGTCCAGAGAAGATTGCAACTTGCTGATTTTTTCTTCCAGTTGCGGAATCTCAGAGCTGCGCTCCGACAGGGCTTTCGAATAGGCCGCGATTTCCTTTTCTATCTCTGCCAATTCTGCCTTTGCCTCAGCCTCACTCCTGCCAGGGGCAGGGAGAGCCTTAAGAGGGAAGTCCTGAGCATTTACGATAACGAAATAGCACTGTGAGCCATCGTCTGATATTTTCTGCAGGGCGAAATCCTTTTCCCATTGTGGATCGAATTTCTTCGAAGCGACAGAGTAGAAACTGAATTCCAGGCCCTTGGCTTTGAGATCCGAGATGGCCTTGGAGTCGAAGTCTCCCCAGACAGACAAGGCTTTAATCTCCTTTTCCAGAGCCTGCTTGCGGTTTTGAAGCTCGCGAAGATGCTCATCGCTCCCTTTCTGAATGCAGGAGATATCCTCTTTTATCTCCTTTATCTGTTCCATTATACTCAGAGATTCCTCGTCTATGGCTTTGTGTGAGCGGGTGATATCCACCACTCCCAGTTCCTGAAGCCCCTCCAGGAAAGTCTCTTTGTCTTCATTAAACAGAATGAAGGAGTATTTGCTCATTTTTGTAATCATAGGGCTTGTTCCTCCTCTTCTTGGGCGTGACGAGTCTTGACTATCTTAGAAGAAGCCTTGCTAAGATTCTCCTCGTCCTCCATATATCTCTTAATCTTTCTGATAGCCTCCTGATAGCCAGGAATCTGAACTTTCTCGTAGAGGTTCACTTTCTGGGTGGTCTTCTTACGGTTATAGTCCAATATCCTTCGACGCTGCAGGAAGACCTCTGATTCTATCCCCAGGCGGGTGATGTCTTTCAGAATCTGCACTCCGTCAGCGTACCAGGCAGGCTTGGTGAAGGCGTTGAATTCCCTTAGTTCATAGACTATTTCGTCCAGTTCAGGGATTTTAACACCTGCGACCTTTACAGTACGAAGCTTTACGTCAGTAATCCGGATGAGTCCAGGCTCAAATTCATTCCAAAGCGCAGAGAGGTAGTCGTAGCTCTGAAGGGCCTGAGCCACTTCTTTTTCCAACTGCTCGCTACGGGCTTTGGCCGCTGCCACACTCACTCTCAGGGCCGACTCCTTGTTCTTAAGGGTAGGGAGGGCCTTCTGACGCACCTTCAACTGTTTGCCCAGATTTGTAAGAGATGTCTTGTTATATTGAAACTTGATGGCCATTAGGCTTTCCAGTATTTATCGATGAGAGATTGTTTGATACCTGTCTCTTCCGGTTTGAAATACTTTGCGAAGAGCTCCCAGGCAGTGTCAAGCATTTCCTCTATCTTAATGTTAACGTCTATGCTAAGCAGTCTGACTGCATATTCCTTGGCATAATCCAGACAGCGAAGGTCGTACTCGGAGAGGTCGAAACCGTTCTCAAGCTTGGTCTTCGCACTCTGGGCATCGGCGTAGAGACGCACTCCGGCATTCATTACCTGGGAGTGGTCTTCACGGGTGACTTTGCCCTGAACCAGTTGTTTCAGACGGGAAAGGGAACGGAAAGGATCCACGATGACCTTACCGGTGTCGGTATCTGTTTTCAGGTAAAGCTGTCCCTCGGTAATGTATCCTGTGTTATCAGGAATGGCGTGGGTGATGTCACCGTCGTTAAGGGTGGTCACAGCGATGATGGTGATGGAGCCTCCGCTAGGGAGCTGCACCGCCTTCTCATAGATCTTGGCCAAGTCTGAATAAAGCGAACCTGGCATAGAGTCCTTGGAAGGAATCTGATCCATACGGTTCGAAACTATACTCAAGGCATCGGCGTAGAGGGTCATATCGGTGAGCAGTACCAGCACCTTTTCGTTCTTGTCCACGGCGAAATATTCAGCTGCCGTAAGCGCCATATCAGGGATGAGCAGACGCTCTACAGGAGGCTCTTCGGTAGTGTTCACGAAGCTGACTATCTTATCCAGGGCGCCGGCGTTCTCGAAGGCGTGCTTGAAGAAGAGGTAGTCGTCGTTACTCAGACCCATACCTCCGAGGATGATTTTGTCCACGTCGGCACGCAGGGCCACGTCGGCCATTACCTGGTTATAAGGCTGGTCAGGGTCAGCGTAGAAAGGAATCTTCTGTCCTGATACCAGGGTGTTGTTTAGGTCAATTCCGGCTATTCCCGTAGGAATAAGCTGACTAGGCTGTTTTCTCTTGTAAGGGTTAACGGAAGGTCCACCGATCTCCCTTTCTTCGCCTTCTACCTCAGGACCTCCGTCAATTGGGTGTCCGTAGGCGTCGAAGAAGCGTCCGCTCAACTCGTCACTTACCTTAAGGGTAGGAGGAGCGCCGAAGAAGGACACTTCGGCATTGGTCGGAATACCCTCGGTATTCGCAAATACCTGCAGGGTGACCAGGTCTCCCTTGGTCTTTACCACCTGGGCCAATTTTCCATCCACCATAGCCAATTCGTCATTCGTAGCTCCAGGGGCCTTGAGGCTCACTGTAGCTTTGGTAATGGCTTCCAGGTGGGTATAAGTTTTTTGATATGCTTTACTTGCCATTGTTTTCTAGAAGTTTATGGAGTTCTTGTTCATTGGCCTTGAATTCTTCTGAGCCGAAGACGCAGTAGTTAATCTGCTTGAGCTGGTTGATAAGTTTCTTGAAGTACTCGCGGCATTTCTGATAGTCGTCGAAATCAAATTCACGTGCGCAGATATCCATTATGGTATTCAGGATATATTTCTGTCTTTCGATAGGGCAGAGGGCATCCACCTGGTCGAAGGCATCTTGCTGCAGGAAGGCAAAGTCTATCATCTCACTCTTCCAGAAAGCAATGTGGTAGCTCATAGGAACGCCGTCATCTCCCAGAATGTCTATCTGGTCCTTCATCTCGCGACCGCGTCTTACGATGTTCTTCGCCTCGATGATCTTATCCACCCAGCCTTTTTCCACCTTCTCGTCCAGATACTCCTTGATCTCCGGATATTCCAGGTACTTGGAGTAGGAGTCCAGCGGGTTAACAGCAGGGTAGCGCTTCTGGTCGGCACGGTTCTGCTCAAGGGCGTAGAAACAGCGGGCAGCCTTTTTCGTGCTCTCCGTCACCGGTTCCTTGAGGTTACCACCGGCAGGGGACACCGTTCCGATAAAGGTAACAGCACCTCTCTGGCCGTTATTCAGGATAACCATACCGGCGCGGGCATAGAAGTTCGAAATAATGGAGGAGAGGTCCACAGGGAAGGCATCCGCACCAGGGAGCTCTTCCATACGGTTACTCATCTCACGCAGAGCCTGAGCCCAACGGGAGGTGGAGTCAGCCAGCAGCAGACATCTCAAACCCATAGCGCGGTAGTACTCGCAGATAGTCATGGCAGTGTAAACTGAAGCCTCACGGGCAGCTACAGGCATGTTTGAGGTGTTGCAGATGATGGTAGTACGCTCCATCAGATGTCTTCCGGTGTGTGGGTCTATGAGTTCAGGGAACTCGGAGAAGATCTCCACTACTTCATTGGCACGTTCTCCACAGGCGGCCATCACAATGATGTCTGCCTCACCCTGCTTTGCGATGGCGTGCTGAAGCACGGTTTTGCCGCAGCCGAAAGGTCCTGGAATGAAGCCGGTACCTCCCTCCGCGATAGGGTTAAAGCTGTCGATGACACGCACTCCGGTCTCCATAATCTTCTGAGGCCTAGGCTTTTCCCTATATGCTTTCACGGCCACTTTCACAGGCCAATTCTGAACCATCGTCACAGCTTTCTCCTCGCCTTCAGAGTCTGTAAGAACAGCGATGACTGTGTCTATGTTATAGGAACCGGCCTCTTTGATGCTTTTGACCGTATATTCTCCTTCAAAAGAGAAGGGAACCATTATTTTGTGAGGCAGCCAACCCTCCTTGACCTCTCCGAGCCAGCTTGCGGCCTGCACCTTGTCGCCCACCTGGGCTATAGGTGTGAAGTCCCAAAGTTTCTCGTGATTCAAAGGGTCGGTGTACTCGCCACGTTTCAGAAAGACGCCGGTCATAGTGGTAAGGTCATTCTGCAGACCGTCATAGACGCTGGAAAGAAGACCTGGACCGAGAGAGACCTCCAGCATTTTTCCAAGGAATTCCACGCTATCCCCGCACTTAAGCCCGCGGGTGCTTTCGAACACCTGTACTGAGGCAGTGTTTCCGTTCACTTTGATTACCTCCGCCAGCATCTTGGTCCCTTTTACATCGATGTGGCAGAGTTCATTCTCAGCCACAGGACCATCTACCAGTACGGTAACCAGGTTGGAAACTATACCCGATACTTTTCCTGTTGTACTCATTATTCTATGGGTTTTTTATTGTTTCTAATTTCGTTAACCAATTCCTTAAACAACTGCGCACCCCTCTGAGGGTCCAGCTTGAGCCAGCGAACCACTATCTGAAGCTTGGCGCAGAAGGCCAATATCACATCCAAACTGAATACCTGAAGCAGGCAGAGTTTGTCTATCTGCTCCCACATCAGATCATCCAGGGCTCTCTCCCTCTGCAGAATGTCCGAACTGCCCAGGACCTCGAAGACCTTGGCCCTGTCTTCAAACTCTTCCTCCTCTTCATCCAGAATCAGCTCGTCCAGACCTTCTGCTCTGCCGAGTGCTTTGTTCAGGAAAGAGACCTTACAGTTCCTCACCCTTCTGTCATATTCGAAATATGCTTTGATAAAGGCATTGGGACTTTTTCTGGCCTGAAGGTAAAAGTCTGAATTCAAGTTCTCCGGATCGAATCCCTGCTGCAGAAAGTCGAAAATAGCTTTGTCCTTTCCTGAGAGCTGGCTGCGAATCTGATCCAAAACATCCTGATAATCAAGCTCTCCTCTAAAAGAAGAACTGATATCGGGAAGAGATGCGATTATATATTCGTAATTATTCACCGAACAAAAGTTTTTTAGTTACCGGACGCAGATATTCACAGATCAGAGAGTCGAAGGTCTGATCACTAAGGCTGATGAAATAGCTTCCGTCCTTAGGGCCAATGCAGAAGCCGCCCTGCAGTTTTTTAGAAAATTCGGCCTTAATCTCGCTTCCGAGTTCTTTGCCAAGTTCCTTTTTGATCCAGCCTTCCAGTTCTTCCTGCAATTTTTCCGGAAGGATGAGTTTCAAATCGCAACTCTCCTGGGCGGAGAATTTCTTAGCTACCTCCATAAGCAATTCCTTAAGGAGTTTGCCATCAGAGAGCTGTTCTTTAAGGGCCTTGTCTACGCAGGCGTGAAGAAGCAGGTCTTCTATATCCTTTTTTGTAGCCTGAAGCGCTTGCTGAGAAGCCATCTTTACGTCAGAAGCGGCCTTGTGACTCAGATCTTGAGCCTGAGCCTGAGCCTGAGCTATGATCTCTGCGGCTTTTTCCTCGGCCTGAGCTATGATCTGGGCACTTTGCTCCCTGGCATCGGAAAGGTATTTGTCGCCTTCTTCCTTTCCTTTTGACAGACCTTCCTGATAGAGCCTGTCTGTGAGTTCTTGTAATTTGTTTTGCATAAATATCTTATATTATATTTTTTACGATAAGAATCCTAGTAGTATGCCTGCAGCTACGGCAGAACCTATCACTCCTGCCACGTTCGGGGCCATAGCGTGCATCAAAAGGTGATTCCCGGGATCAGCTTCCAGTCCCACACTTTCTGAGACTCTCGCCGAGTCTGGTACGGCGGAAACCCCTGCATTGCCGATGAGAGGGTTGATTTTGTTTCCCTTCTTGCAGAACAGGTTCATAAATTTAGCAAATAGTACACCACAGGTGGTGGCTATTATGAAAGACAGAAGCCCTAGAAGGAATATTTTAATGCTCTTTGAGCTCAAAAAGACATTGGCCTGTGTGGATGCTCCCACGGTCAGTCCGATAAGGGTGGTGACTACGTCGATAAGCGGACCGCTGGCGGTCTGGGCCAATCTTCGGGTAACTCCCGATTCCTTCAGCAGATTTCCGAAGAACAGCATTCCCAGAAGCGGAATGGCTGAAGGTACTATGAAGGCGGTGCAGATGAAACCGATGACAGGGAAGAGGATTTTCTCTTTCTGGCTCACCTGTCGAGGCTCTTTCATCCTGATGCACCTTTCCTTTTTAGTGGTTAGCAGCAGCATAATGGGTTTCTGGATTACCGGAACCAGGGCCATATAGCTGTAGGCGGACACGGCGATAGCCCCCATCAGCTCCGGCGCCAGCTTGGAACTGAGGAAGATGGCCGTAGGACCATCTGCTCCACCTATGATACCGATGGCGCCGGCCTCTGTAGGGGTGAAACCCAAGTGCAGCGCTATGATATAGGCTCCGAAGATACCTATCTGTGCTGCGGCTCCAATCAGCATCAGCCGCGGTTGGGAGATAAGGGCGGAGAAATCCGTCATAGCTCCTATCCCCAGGAATATCAGCGGAGGATACCAGCCCTGTCTGACTCCCTGATAGAGGATGTTCAGTACGCTGCCTTCCTCATAAATGCCTATGTTCAGGCCATTCAGAAAAGGAATGTTACCTATGATGATTCCAAAGCCGATAGGAACCAAAAGCAGAGGTTCCCAATGCTTGACTATGCCTAAGACGATGAAAACCAATCCTATGGCTATCATCACCAGATGCTGCCAAGTGCAATTCGCAAAACCCGTAAATTGCCAGAAATTGTTCAAGCTCTCTATTATCTGTTCCATCAGCCCACTATCATTAGTTCAGCCCCCTGACGGACGCTGTCTCCCACTTGCACGAACACTTCCTTCACGCTCCCGTCAGCTGTGGCTAAAATGTCATTTTCCATCTTCATAGCTTCGAGAACGGCCAATTTTTGTCCTCGCTTTACACTGTCTCCCTGCTTGACATTCAGGGAGAGAATAACTCCGGGGAGAGGAGAGCAGATGCTGCCTGCTCTATGAGCGAGCTCTGTCTGGGAAGTCATCTGAGCTATCTCAGCCTTAGTGGAGGATACTTTTTTAGGGGAAAGGCTTCCGGAGACATCTTCCCTGGATTCTGGAACTTTTACCTCGTAAGACTGCCCGTTGACTTTGACAAAAGCCTTGTCAGCGACTATGGCTTCCACGCTGACCTGATATGTCTTTGAGTTGATTTCTATCTTATAATCGCTCATATCTTCTAAAATTTCTTTCAGGAGAGCCCCAATCGCTTTCCTGAGGGTCTATGGTGATTCTTCTCTTGCCTTCCTTAAGATGCAGCTCCAGGGCTACTGCTATGGCCGCTGCTATCTGCTGCTCTTCGTCCTGGGGCTTATCCTCCGTATCAGCCGTTGCGGGCTTATTGCTAGAGGCTTTCCTTATAAAATACAGTCCTACCAGGCTGTATAAAGCATATAGAATCAGCAGGCACAGAAAGACTGTGCATATGGAGATAAGGCTAAGTATGAGTCCGTGTGGATCGCTGGTCATAGAGGCAGGTTATCGTGTTTTTTAGCAGGCAGTCCTTGAGATTTGTTCTTCAGGGACTTGAGTGCTCGAATTATTCTGAATCGGCTTTCGGATGGCTGAATCACATCCTCTATGTAGCCTCTTTCGGCAGCCTTGTATGGATTACAGAAAAGGGAATCATATTCTTCCTCAGTGATGTCCTTAAGTATCCCCACAGCTCCCTTTGCACCCATCACGGCTATATTGGCAGAAGGCCAGGCGTAGTTAATGTCGCTGCGAAGGTGCTTGCTGGACATAACGATATAGGCTCCACCATAGGCTTTTCTGAGGGTCAGGGTAATCTTTGGAACCGTGGCTTCCCCGTAGGCGTATAGCAGTTTGGCTCCGTTCGATATTACTGCACCGTATTCCTGCTGGGTCCCGGGTAAAAATCCAGGGACATCCACGAGAGTGAGCAAAGGAATGTTAAAGGCGTCGCAGAAGCGCACGAAACGGGCGGCTTTCCGGCTGGCATTTATATCCAAGGTTCCGGACATATAGGCTGGCTTGTTAGCCACTATTCCCACAGATTCACCTCCCATATGGGCAAAGCCCACTATAATGTTCTGGGCAAAATCCTTATGAATTTCAAAGAAATCTCCCTCATCCACCAGTTCATTTATCACCTGGTACATATCGTAGGCCTTGTTCTCGCTCTCAGGGATGATGCTGTCCAGTTTTGGACATAATCTCACCGCCGAATCGGAACTTTCCTTCACTGGGGCTTTTTCCATATTGTTAGAAGGCAGGAAGGACAAGAGTTTCTTAATGGCTTCCAGCAGGCTTTCCTCGTCCGGGTAAGCGAACTGCGCCACCCCGCTTTTCTGAGAATGAACCGCAGCTCCTCCCAGACTCTCCTGGTCCACGTCTTCTCCGGTCTGACTCTTGACTACGGCCGGACCTGTGAGGAACATATTCGAAGTGCCTTCCACCATAAAGATGAAGTCGGTAAGGGCAGGGGAGTACACGGCCCCACCTGCGCAAGGACCCATTATGGCGGAAATCTGTGGAACCACTCCCGATGCCAATATGTTTCGCTCGAAGATCTCTCCATAGCCGGCCAGGGCATCTATCCCTTCCTGTATCCTCGCTCCGCCTGAATCATTCAGGCCAATCACCGGCGCTCCCGTCTTCATCGCCAGATCCATCACCTTGCAGATTTTCTCCGACATTGTTTTGCTCAGAGAACCTCCGTTTACGGTGAAGTCTTGAGCATAGACATATACAATTCTGCCGTTTATGCTGCCTCTTCCGCTTACTACTCCGTCGCCATCAAAATGTTTTTTCTCCATCCCGAAGTTAGTGCATCTGTGATGGACGAAACAGTCGAATTCCTCGAAGCTATCAGGATCAAGCAAAAGCGCAATACGCTCTCTGGCTGTCTTCTTGCCTTTCGCGTGTTGCGCTTCTATTCTTTTTTCTCCTCCGCCTAGCAGGGAGAGCTCTTTTCGTCTTTGTAATTCTACTATCTTATCGAGTTGTGAACTCATTTTGATTAAGGTTTAATGAGCCACAAAAATAGTAAAAATTATCCTTATCTCAAAGACTATTCCTGATGAGCATCCTTAAGCAGGTCGAGCACTACTTTTACAGGATTGAAGGTCTCGATAGGAACTTCCATAAAGGCGGTAAGCCAGTCGGACATAGCACCGTTCCAAAGACCTGGCAGTTCCAGGGCCTTCAACTCTCTTCCCTGATAGCTCTTCGAAGAGATGAATCCTGTCTGTGGGTCCACATATTCGGTGAGATTGAATTTCTCTCCCTTGTAGTCGTGTATGCAGCATACCAGATCCACAGGGTTGAAGTGGGTGGCCTTGCTCATTAGCTCAGGGTCGGCTATCTGTACACTCTCCAGAATCTGCAGGGAAGTGGAGCCCTTGGAATCTCTTATGATAAAAGGACCTCCTCCCGGTTCGCCTTCGTTTTTCACCATTCCGCAGACACGGATAGGGCGGTTGAGTTTCTCAAAGAGGGCCAATGCTCTCTGCTTGCAGTCCTTTGCCTCAGGCATAGTGATGCAGAACTCTTCGGACAGAAAGCTTTCTATCTCGTTGCATAGGGATTGGCATTCATCAGTGGCATACGGGTCGTCCTGAACAGGGTAGTAGCCAGGGATGTAGTTGATAGGGCCGTTGTGGGCAGAGGTGCTGGTGAGCTGCAGGAATTCGGTGATATATCCGAAGATACGGTCTCTGAGCATCAGGGCTTTACCCATCAGGGCCTTCTTATATTTAGAGCAGACAGGCAGGAATCTTTCGTGAGCCACGTTGTCTATGTTCTTTATGCAGATGAGTTCTTCATCCAGTTCATTCAGATTATAGATGAGGGCCCCGTGTCCTGCAGGACGGGTGAGTATGCTGCCGTCCTCCTTAAGGAAAGGCTTGTTCTCAGGGGTGACTGCTATGGTGTCGGTAGCAGGGTCCTGGAAAGTGAATTTGACTTTGTACTTAACTCCGTAGATCTCCTCGTAGTTCTTCTGAACAGCTGCCAGAGCGGCTTTGAAAAGGCGAAGGTGCTCCGGAGAGACGGTGAAGCACAGATTTACGCTGCCGTCCTCATTTTTCATATACTCCTTGCCTTCGATAAGGTGCTCTGCCAAGGCAGTTCTGATTTCGTGTTCGTAGCGGTGGAAGAGCAGGACCCCCTTAGGCTTGCTGCCATAGCCCAAACCATCTTCGCCAAGCAGCAGGTCGGCAGTCTTTACAGGGTCGAAAGGCGCTTTCCCGAACACCTTCTCATCGTAGAAGGCGAATTTTTCCAGATTTTGGGCCAAGGTCTCAATGCTGCTTTCCTTATGGGCAAAGATGTCCTTGAACATACGGGAAGCTGCGCCTGAGGCTGGTACGAACTTGCAGCGTCCATCGACTTTGGCCTTTTGGTCGTAGTCGATATACTCTTGAAGTTTCTTCTCGTCCGGAGCTTCGATTCCGTGAGAAACACTTGCAGGCTCCACGATATCCAGTTGAGGAAAGCCTTTCTTGAAAATTTTGATTTGTTCTTCGTGTGTCATAGTGCTATAGTATGTGAAATTCTCTTCTGTATTTGTATTTAAGTCTCAATTCGGTAAAATTCTCGGGGGCCATCCTAAAGAGGAAGTCGTCCGTAAAGATAGGGTAGTTATATTGGAAGATGCTGGCTATCTGACCCTGGGTTTTTCCCATAATGTCCACTCTGATGGATTCCATTCCCTCTATGTCCGGCTTAGGGAAGAAATCGTAGAGCTCGTTGATTCCGAAGAACCTCGCCATACTTCTGACTACGCAGCGCGTGGCGGAAAGCTTGCTCTGGTAGGAGTAACCGGAGATGTGAGGGGTGCCTATGTCCGTGATATCCAGAAGTTCTCTGTTAATGTCCGGCTCATTGTTCCAGCAGTCTATGATGATTGGCCCCAATTTGGGAGAGGCTTCAATCAGATCCTCATCCACCACCAGGGCGCCGCTTGCGGCATTGATGAAAAAACTGCCGAATTTCATCTTGTTGAAGAATTGGGCATTGCACATCCCCTTGGTCCTCTCGTTAAGCGGCAGGTGCAGGCTGACTATGTCGGAATTTTCTAGCAGGTAGTCCAGGTCAGTGAAATGGCTTGGGCTTTCGACATTGGACTTTGGAGGGTCTTCGATCAGGACCTTGAATCCCAGGGCGCAGCGGATTCTATTCTCTTTCCCACTGAGCCATATCCCAGAATGCCGAAAGTGGCGCCACTAAGGTTAATGCTCCTTTTAGCCGCGCAGCCATAGATGGCGGAGAAGACATAGTTGGAGACCGCTCCGGAGATGGTGCCTTTTGCATTTTGCACAAAGATCCCGTGAGAGTTACAGTAGTCCATGTCTATATGGTCTATGCTCACAAGGGTGGTGGCTATCATCTTTACCGAGGAGCCTTCCAGCAGGGCCGCGTCACAGCGGGTGTGCCCCTTGACCAGAATGGCATCGGCATCCCTAAGTCTTTCTGGGATAAAATCCTCCCCACTCAGATATTCGACCTCTCCGAAGGGTTCAAACACTCCGTTGATAAAAGGTATTTCGTTATCTATGAGCAGTTTCATTTGATGATAATCTTCTTTATATATCCTACTTTCGGCTCGTCTTTGATGAAAAGCGGGTCCTCCTGCAGACTTTGGTTTATCTTAGCCATTATGGAATTGATGAAGGGCTTGATGGAATTGCGCACCACTGAGGAACTGAGCGTGACGTATAGAGTCCCGTCCCTGAAGAAAAGTTTCAGGGTATATGCGCCCACGCCGCTTTCCTTACGCCAGGTCTCGAAAATTCTTCTGGTGTTCAAGGCGGGTGCAGCTTTCAGATACTTGATGTAGGCAAGCATCATATCTGAGGATTCCATTATGCTCTTTCTTTCCATTCTCATAGGCTGAACTCTCCATTTTTCACCTTGTAGCAGATACTTTCGGTCGTGAATTTCTTGATTATGTTCAGGACTCTGTCCATAGAAGTGTCGGAGAGGAAGATTTGGCCGAATTCCTTTCCGCAGACCATCTCCAGGAGTTTTTCACTCCGGCGGAGGTCGAGTTTGTCGAAGATGTCATCCAGCAATAGAATGGGAGGATAGCCGTAATTGCTTTTCATCAGTTCGTATTGGGCGAATTTAAGCGCAAGCAGAAAACATTTCTGCTGTCCTTGAGAGCCGATTTTACGAATTGGCATTCCATTCATCAGGAAGATGAAATCGTCCCTTTGGATTCCGCTTCCGGTAAACTGATTCATATAGTCCTTCCCTCTGGAGGCCTTCAGAAGTTCCGAAAGGGAGCCCTTGTGAAGGTCTGAGCGGTATTCCAGTTCCACGCTTTCCCGAGATGCGGAAAAGAGCTCATAGTAGTGTTTTATCCTCGGACTTATCTCCTCGCAGAATTTGACTCTCTCTTCGAAAATACGGCTGGCACATCTGTCCATCAAATAGTCAATGCTCTCCAGTACGTCGTCAGTGCAGTTTTCACTTTTCAGAAGGCTGTTTCTCTGGGCTAGAAGTTTGTTATATTTTTGAAGTTCTGTCAGATGCTCCCTGTCCATCTGGGACATTACCGAGGAGACAAAGCGCCTCCTGTCTTCACCTCCCTCGCTGATAAGGGCTGAATCTGAGGGGCATACCATCACTATGGGGAGTTTGCCTATGTGTTCGCTTATCTTTGAGTAGGCCTTGCCGTTCTGAAGCAGTTTCTTTTCTCCCTTGGAATTGACCTTGATGCTGTACTTGTCCCTTATGGAGTCTTCCCTGAGATATGTTCCGGCCAATGCGAATTCATTGCAGGAATGGCGGAAATTGTACTTGTCCGAAGGGCCGAAGGCGCTTTTGGTCATCGAGAGATAGTAGATGGCATCCAGCAGATTCGTCTTACCCTCTCCGTTGTTCCCGCAGACACAATTCATTTCTGCAGAAAAGCTCAGTTCCTGTAGTTCGATGTTACGCCAATTCTGAATCGTTATTTTTTCAAGTTTCGGCATAGCGGATGTGCCTGATTATAAGTTTTTTTAAGTTTTTCTATCGAGTTATGGGTATAGACCTGGGTGGCAGCGAGGGAAGAGTGCCCGAGCATCTCCTTTATGCTGTTAAGTTGAGCCCCGTCGTTAAGCAGCTCCGTGGCTATGGTATGTCTCAGCACGTGGGGAGATTTTCTACAGGTGATGCTCTCTTCGCTTCCCAGTTCCCTTTTGACCGCCCTGTCCACATACTCCGGATATAGCGGGATGCCCGAAGGGCAAAGCAGTAGGGGATCCTGAGGCATTCTGTCTTTCAATCCAAGTCTTTTTCCCGCTTGTAAATATAGTGAAATTTCCCGAATAAGGGAGTCTTCGAGTGGAATTTCCCTTTCTTTGTCGCCTTTTCCTCTGACTTTGAGAAGGAAGCGTCGGCAGTCCAGGTCGCCGTATTTGAGGCCTATGAGTTCGCTACGCCTTATGCCTGTATAATATAGCAGGCTTATTATCAGTCTGCCAATTATCTTCTTGTAGGCTTTCCCTGCCCCCTTGCCTTCCACCAGGGCGAGGGCTTCTTCCGAGCCATAGAAAGCTGTGCTCTCGAAATAGGATTTGATAGATTCCTGCCTGTAGAACACCGGCAGGCTTTTTTCCGTCTTTGGTCGGCTGATGGATCTGAGGGGATTTGAGTTCAAGAGTCCCTTTTTATATAAGTATTTACAGAAACTGCTTAGCACGCTTAGATGCTGTCCTACTGTTCTGGCGCTTAATTTCCTGTCTTCCAGCAGATAGACTTCGTAGCTTCGCAAAAGCGAGGGGCAAAGGGATGAAAGCAGATCTTCTCCGTCCAGATAGAGACTGAACTCTTTCAGGGAGTCGGAATAGATCTTAACTGTCCTCGCTGAATAACGCTTGATGCCTTTGATATATTCTATGAAGCCGTCTATCAGGTCCATCTTACAATTATACTTTTATCATACTTACAAAAATATGTAAATTTGTTCTCACCCGCAATTTTCCGTGAGCAAAACAGGCTTTTTACTCACGGTAATTCTCCTCCAAACATCAGCGGTGCCGGCAGCTCCCCTCCGGAACCGTCTCACTTCG